>Ga0208158_1000180_pt1 | contig 26898 bp, 47 predicted proteins | sample 8_EtaG_FD_184081 | JGI IMG/M metagenome (GOLD analysis project Ga0208158, IMG submission 184081) | Marine viral communities from the Subarctic Pacific Ocean - 8_ETSP_OMZ_AT15162 metaG (SPAdes) (version 2) | ecosystem: Environmental > Aquatic > Marine > Oceanic | place: Pacific Ocean | collected...
TGCTACCTTTGCTGATGACTTTAGTTTAGAAGTTTGGATATATGTTCCTTCAGATGCTACTTGGTCTAATTCATATAGGTCTTCTATATTTACAAGAGGAGGTTATGCAGGTTCACATGGAATATGGAGAAGTTCAACTGATAATCTTGTATCAGCATGGGTTAGAAGTGGAGGTACTTCTAAAGAAAGAAGTGTAAGTATTACTAGAGATGCGTGGCATAATCTTATTATGACTTGGAAAAATGACAATCTTATGGCAATATACAAGAATGGAGAATTAGGTTCATCTTTTGACCCTAGTGATGTAACAGGAGATGGAACTCCTGACCAAGATGATTGGAAGATTTGTAGTAAACAAGCGGCTAGTGGTTCTCAAGGAAGTTTTTTTGAAGGAAGAATGGCTATGGCTAGAATGTATAAAAAAGCATTAACTGCGGCTGAAGTTAAACAAAACTTTGATGCAAATAGAAAGAGGTTTGGACTATGAGAAAATATATAATATTGAATACAATAGATGTAGATTCAATTGACTTTGAAAAAATACTTGAAACATCTAAAGATACACTACGTTATAGTAAAGATAATAAAAGAACATTCGTAAAATGGGAAGGAAGGAAGCCATATTTTATTTCTAAATTAAAAAATACAATTGGGCCATTAACACATAAAGAAATAAAAGAAATTTTAACTTATCCTGAATGGCAAGGAGAAGAAGACCCTGCACCAATAGAAATAATAGGGGAGGAAGAATAATGGGATTTCATAATGGTGCTAACATAGTAACTGATGAAATAGTCTTCCTATTAGATGCAGGTAATCCAAAATGTTTCACAAGCGGAGGAACTACTGCTACTTGTTTAGTAAGTGGAAGTTCTGTAACGGGTGCTAGTGGTGAACCGAGTAATGGAACACATACACCTAATACTGCTAACTTTCCTGCTTATTCTAGTATTAAAGGTGGAGTCTTCAATTTTGCAGGTGGTAGAGGAATGAACATAGAAGAAGACTTAGGAACACATTCAGCCGCTTCATGGTGTCTATGGTTTAACAAAAACAATGATAGTACTCACTACTTCTTCGATTGCAGGAATGATGGTGGAGATTGGCAGTTGTCCAACTATCAAAATAGAAACATCAATTGGGGAAGTGAAATAGAATATAATCCTAGTGGAACGGCAGGTGATTCTGATTATGTAGCACAACCAACAATGTTTGGAGATGTGTGGAACTACCTAGTGGTAACTTCTGATTCAAATGGTGGTAAAATGTATCTTAATGGTATAGAAGTTTCGCTTACTCAATCTGATTCTACAAGTGAAACATTTGGTAAGAATATGAGAATAGGAACAAGATACACAACTTCTAGTGAATGGACAGGTTACATGGGTTGTATTCAATTATACAAGAAAGTTCTATCTGCGGCAGAAGTGTTACAGAACTATAATGCACAGAAGGGGAGGTATATCTGATGGGTGTAGCAGGTGGAGCAAGAATAAAGAATAGTAACATACTTATGTATGTAGATGCTTTAAACCCAAAATCATATGGCGGTAGTGGAACTACTTGGTCGGACATTGGTGGTAAGGCCAATAATGGAACATTACAGAACGAACCAACATACAATAATAGTGGTTACTTTGACTTTGATGGTACTAATGATAGAGTGGTATTTTCAGATACTCCATTTAGAATAAATGGAACGCAAAGTACTTTTGCTACTTGGGTAGAACACAAGAATACTAGTAGGAGAGACAGTATTATGGGAAAGAGGATGGATTCTCCATTTCACCAATACAATCTTACATTTGGTGAAGGCCCGTACAACAGTAATGCAGACAACAGAGTATTTGCATTTTATAGAAGTGATGGAAATGCTTCATCTGCAACTGTAAGTTTTGATTTAGATGCTTATGATGCAGGGCCAATGCATATAGCATTTGTTTGCAATACTACTTCTCAGCAATTATATATTAATGGAGTCGAGAAAGCCACAGGCTCTACTGATTTTAGTGGAGAAACTTTCAACATAACAGATAGAAACTTTCTTCTATGTGATATAAATGTTGATAGTGATAGTACCTATGGTTCAGCCCCGATGGATGGGAAAATGTATAATGCTATCCTCTATGACACAGTACTAACGGCGGCGGAGATATTAGAGATGTATAATTCTACAAGAGGAAGATTTGGATTATAAAATAAATAGTGGAGGAAATATAATGAATGGAGAATGTAGTGAGTGTGGAAGATATATACCCGATATAAATAAAAATAAATGTTCTAAATGTGAGGTGAATTAATGGCAGATAGTGATAAAGATATTTTAATTACACCAAATACAGGTGTAGCAAGTACACACCCTAAAATTACATTTACAGGTAAAGATAACAGTCCGGTAGATTTGAAAATACTAGATGATAATACTCTATCTTTTGAAGGGGCTCAAGGACAAGTTTTCTCTATTTCTCCAACAATGAATAGTGGAGATATCTTTAGCGTTAATGATATATCGGGAATACAAAGTATAGCAGTTAACGCTGATGGAACTATTACAATGAATGCTCAAACCCAAGAAACAACTATCAAAAGTTCAGTATCAAATGCGGCTTCTCTTGTAATTGAAAATGATAATAATGATGGAAATGCAGGGCCAATTTTAGATTTATTTAGAAACCCACAAGACCATACTGTAGCAAGTGGTGATTTAATTGGTAAGATAGCATTCAAGGGATTGTTCTATGATGGTAGTGATTATGACCAAATAAAAGAATGGGCAAGTATTACTGCTGAAATAGAACATTATCAAGGAGATGGTTCGGTAAGTTTTAATGTATTACAGAACGGTTCTTCTACTCAGTATCTAAAAGTAGATGGTAACGCACAAGATATTGTATTTAATGAGGGTAGTAGTAATGACTTTGATGTAAGAATTGAAAGTGATAATGATGCTAACAATTTCTTTTCAGATGGTTCAGCAGGAAGAATTGGTATTGGTACTAATGCACCTGCCGCTAAATTACATGTAGATGCAGGAGCAACAGTTGCACCATCATTAACATTTGGTGCTACGGCAGGACAGATATTACAAAATGAAAACTCAGAATTAGCAATTGGTTTAGATAATGATTCTCCTTACTCTCTTTGGCTACAAGCAAGAACTAGTGGTAATGCCGCTAGAAATATAGTTTTACAACCTTTAGGTGGTAGTCTTGGTATTGGTACAGAAGACCCTGATGAAATCTTCCATGTAAAAGTGGCAAGTAGCGATAGTGGTGCTATTGCTAAGTTTGAAAGAACGAGTAATGCTTCTGTCTTTATTGGTGGCAGTAATGCTTGGGGTAATATATGGACTGATGATGCTGTTCTCACTTTTGGAGTTAGTAGTGATTATGGTGCAGATGCACAGATGAGATTGTATGTCAATGACGATACTGCCGCAGATGCTTATTCAATACTAGAACTTAAAGGAAATGGAGATAACTACATCAACGCGGGTATTTCCTTGCTTGCATTAGATGACGATGCTTCTTATCGTGGTCTTGGTGTATTCATGCACGATGCCCAATCAGACCATGAGTGGTATATGGGAACACCTTATTCTCTATCTGATTCTTGGATGGTAGGTAGAAAGGCTACTTCTTCCCATACCCAATCAACATCAGATGATACAAACGCTTTATTAATTGTTAGAAATGATGGTAAAGTTGGAATAGGCACTACAAGTCCTGCTAAAACTTTAGATGTAGCGGGAGATATTGGACTTACAGGAGATATATATGTAGCAGAAAATAAGAAAATTTACTTTGATTCTACTGACTCATATATCTACGCTGATACAGATTCATCAGAAGATTTGCATATAGGTTCAGATGGACATATTGAATTAGAACCGGATAACGATTTAGTAGTTAAAACAGGTTCTACTGAATACGTTAGATTCGATGGTAGTGAACAAAGCGTTGGAATAGGTACTTCAAGTCCTACTGCTAAGTTAGAAATTAGAGCCGCTTCAACTTTTAATACTGTTAATGGTCATATTATGCTTTCAGGCGATAGTGCTACTGATGGACAAGGCCCACAAATAGTATTTTCAGAAAGTGGTAGTAGTAGTAGTTATGCGGGGGCTTATGTTGGTCATGTAAGAACAGGTAGTAATAGTACAGGAGATTTAGTTTTTGGTACAAGAGCAACAGGTGGAGATGCCACCACAGTACCAACTGAAAGAATGCGTATTTTGTCTGATGGTAAAGTTGGGATAGGTACTGATGCTCCCGATACCACTTTACATGTTGAGGGTAGTGTGTTAATTGATGCTTACGAAGTAGGAGCAGGTGCAGGTTTATATTTCCGTGAAGGACATTTAAATACTAATCAACCATCAATTACAGTACAAGACCATAGCGGTGCTAATCCCGATGGGCTTGCTATATCTGCTTATGATGGTATATCATTTAGATTAGATGCAACAGAAAAAGCAAGATTTGATAGTGCTGGTCATTTACTAGTTAATGCAACAAGTTATTCGGGTACAAGTAGCCATGCAGCATTAGAAATTTCACATGGTACTCAATCAAATTTAAGAGTTACAGATTCATCTGCATCTGCTTCAACTGACTTTGCTCAATCTGAAAATGATACTTATATTGTAAATAGAAAATCAGGCGGTGATATGAAATTCCGTATTAATGGTTCAGTTGAATTATTAACATTAGATGGAGGAACACAAGAAACACTAATTTCAAAATCAGGAACAGGTGGTGCTAGAATTTTCAGAAGAAAAGTAATTGATTTAGCGGATAATACTAACTTACAATTAGTTTATGCTACTCATGCAGGAGCAATGATAAATTGTTTAGGAACAAGTACAGTTACACTTCCTACATCGGCAACTGTTGGAGATACATATGAACTTCTTACTAGTTCAGCCGCCGGAACTTATCTTACAGTTTTAGCAGGAACAAATATAATGATTAATGGTCATACTAATGCAGGTGGTAATAGTGAGGCTAAGATTCATCATACAGGTAGTTCGCTAGTAGTAACTTGTATTAAGGCTAGTAGTCCTCTTACATATGTAGTAGGTACTTTAATGGCAGTACCATTTGCAGATGAATCATGATATTATCTTTTCTTTCTAAATACTAACCAAGTTAAGAATTTATTAGAAAGATACCAAAAGGCTTTATCCACTTTGTTCAATTATCATACCTTCCAATATGGCTTCCCAATAATCCCAATTGGTATCATTCACGATTTACATTCCACCGATAAATTGTAGTGCCAACAATGACGCTCATTACTACTATAAATAAACTCAATTTTAGTAGAGGAGAATCTAAAGGAAACAAATCAATTGGAATATCTTTTTCCAAGAAACGCATTGTGTGGTCAATGTCTAATTTCATTCATCCCACTCTCCAAAACTTTCTTCTAGGAAATTTTTCATCCATTTACATTTTCCATTATGGTGTTTTCTTTGATTAGTGTCGTCTGTCATAAGTGTAGAAAGTAAACCACTAGTATTTTATTATTTCTATTTCTTGATATTTACAAATGATTGCAACGGCAAAAAAAACACAATCAGTTTTACGTTCTTTATATACGGTTAACATAGACTTTTTACCTTTTTAACATAAAAATAATTTATTCGTAATGTACAACGCTATAAATTCATTATTCGTGATGTTTAAAAAATCGCTTATTCAGGTATCGTGTTTATATACCAAATAAAACACCTTAAAGTCAAAAATTTTTGCATAAAAAAAAGCGGCCTTGCAGCCACAAGATTATTCTTGCGACCACAAAGCCTTACATTCTCGACATTGCCAAATTAAAATTGATTCTACCGAACCGACATACTTGCCCTTTATTCTTTTTGGTATTGTTGTTTTATTACAAAATTTGCAGATTTCAGCGAGAGCCATTACGACTTCTCTCCTCTTCAATTAATTTTTCCATATATTCATCAATGTTATCTTCGGAATATTTTGAACCTCCGAAGGCAGCAAAGAACAATAATGAAAGAAAGCAAATAAAGATAAACCAAACAATCCATTCTATTGTTGTAGCCATTTACCATTCAACTCCTAATTCTAGTGTTTCTTCTTGTTCTAACGAGAACCCCTTTACCATTTTATTGTTTTGGCCGTATTGCCATAAATCATATACAAGTTGACAGTCTTTTAAACAATATTCTGCTACTTCAGAATATCCACCGGACTTCCAAACTAAGGGAGCATCAGCACTATCCATTATTTTATTTTCACCCAATGTATTTTGCACTAAATTATTCAAACTATATCTTTCCCCATGTTGTTTGTTAATTAACATACTAGTATCAATATATGATTTATCATCTAAATATTTTTTAATACAATATATATCCATAGCGTTTTTCATTACAGGTAAATCAAAACCAATTATGTTATGACCTAATAAAATTCCACCACCTTTATGGAAGTCATCTAAATCAAATTTTAATTGAGATAATGGTTTAATTATAACATTACTTTTCTTTAAATCATCTACAGATTTATCTATGTATATTGTTCCTACATCACCATTCCAAGTACATACAGTAGAAACTTGAAACATATGAGTATTACCCCAACCGCCAATTTCGTGTGCAAAATTCTTGGTTTCTATATCAATTGCCATTACGCTCATTTCTTTCCACCGCTTTTGGGTTTAACATCTTCTTCTTCAGATGAAGACCATAGTGCGGCTATTTCACTTTCCTTAGATTTAGTTGGGTCAGGGGCATGTATAGTATCACATTTAGTCATCCATGCAACTATGTGTTCTCCATTGCCTACGGTAATCATTGTTGACAATTGCCAACCTTCTCTACCGGATGCATTTAATGCTTCGTTAATCACTCTTGGGCCATCTCCAACACTAAAAACTAAGTATTGGTGTTCATATATATCACTCATTTTTCTTCACTTCCTTTTATTTTTATGTATACGCTTCTTCCTATTTTCTTTTCCTCAAAATTGTGTTTGATGTCTCGATACCAACGGTATACACTTGGTTGAGCCTTGTGGGTAGTTTTTCTAACTTCCTCTAGTAAAGCCGTTTTATTCACGTAATCATCATCCTTCTTTTTCATTTTAAAATATAATTCTCTAAAGGTTGTCATGTTGGCTCTGTCTTCTAAACTACTCTGCTTAACCTTCAGTGCGGTGTCGAGCCATGATACCAATGATTTATAACATTGCCTAACTAAAAATGATGCTTGTCTTACGTGTCTTTCAGTTACAATATATCTCTGTTCTGCGGGTAAACTTGGTGCTTCTGCAATACAAGATAATACTGCCATCTTAACCATTGTTCCATTTAATCTAGTAATAAAATTACTAGCAATGTTAAATACTTCCGGCCTACTACTTACAACATAATTTCTCATTTTCCATGATTCATTTTTAATAGCATCAGTAATACCTCTACCAAATTTAATTGTATTCAAGGGATTACCATCTGTCTCATCGAAATGTCTCTTTAGTGTTTCATACATTAATAGAAAGTTATTTGCGAATTTAGTAATAGGTAAATCTCTATTGATAATTGTACCTACTTCATCAATAATAGCATCTCTTAATTCGTCTTGTATATGTTGAGGTACTTCCCTAATATAAATAAGAGTTCTTTGCATCACTCCTTTTTCTGCTATTACTGTTGTCAACATTGTTGGGATATATGTTGTTGCAAAAGTAGAACGTTGACATCTACATTCAATAGTATCTCCATCTTTTAGTTTCTTAGTAATAACCCAATTTTCTCCATGTAATGAGTTCATGAATGTATTCAAATACATAATAACATTTTCTTTATGTTGACTTTGTTTAAAGACACCGGAATACTCGAACTCATCATATGCTGCTAATCCTGCTCCTTCTAATGCACCCATTATTTGTACAGGTTGTTTAACTCTCATTACATTACCTTCATCATCTACATCTTCAACCAACTCTTCTCCCATTGAACCTACTAATGCTGCATCAGTAGTATCCTTTATAGAAAATACATCAAAATTAGTATTATATTTCTTATTAATTAATTCAAAGGATAAATCTGATACAGGCCCAAAGAAATCATAAAGTGTTGATTTTCCTGTACCCGATGTCTGCATCCAAATAAAATGTACTCTTGTATCGTCTATTCTTCTACCACTAGGTATTGCTACCATGTCTTTACATATTTGTCCTAATAGCACATAGAAAGATACTGCTGAAGGTACTTCATTATATTTTGATACTTCAGTAGCACTTTTTACATAGGCTTCAACAACCTTTGGTAAATTATTTTTGTTTGGTGTTGCTCTATCTTTTAGACTTAGTATCGGATTGGTATCATATAACCCCTCGAAATATAGTCTGTCTTCTTCTAATTCAATATAATCATTATCATTATTATCCATTTATATCACCTGTTTTTCTTCCGAGTTTAATACCTCTGAAAGTCTTTGTGCTAATACTTTTCCGAAACCATCTAGCATAGCAATTTCTGATGGTTCTGCTTCTCCTATTTCCATAATAGAACCAAATTCTTTTATCAAGAGTTTGGCTTTCTTTTCACTAATGCCTTTTACAGTCATTAATACATCAATCCTTAAATCAGATGTACTTATCTTACGTTGTTTAATTAAACGAGGATTATATACATCTCGATTGATGGGTTGCATTTTACAAACTACGGCAATCAATTGTGCCGCAATCTTTTCGTTAGGTACAAATAAAATATTACAATCTAAATCTAATATTATTTTACCCATTGCCCCATAAAATTTATTTTTAATCATACCATATGGTGATTTACCATATTGGCGATAGTCTTTATAGGCATCATTGAAATTACCATATACAATAACTAAGTTATTATCAAAGGCTCTATCCATATTATCTAATTGATTCCAAAGTCTTTTATTTAGAACTGATAATAAAAAATCATATGTTGATTTGGCTTCAAAACATACATCATTAAAAGTGTAGTCTCCTATTTCTAACCATTGTTTTTCAAATGAAATATTCATTTCATGACATTTGATTAAAACTTCTTCAGTTAGTTTTGAATCTTCTCTACTGTCAATTAATAATTTATTCATTCTGTATACCTCCAACATTTACCTACACAGTATCCTTGTGGTATTAATACAGATTTACAACCTGCCGCATTATATCCCTTTCTAACAATGCCCGATACATATCCTTTAGTTTTATTAGCATCCCAATCTAACCAAATCTCTTCTCCTGAAGCAATGAGTTCTAATTCTGTCATAATTGCTTCAATAATTTCTTCTTGTTTTTCAAGACTTATATGTCTATCACCTAATGATAATAAATCTCTATACCATTGAATCAAATATACTCTAGCATAGTGGCTAGGGTTCTCTACAGTAATAGCATTATGTAAACAAGGTAATAGTGGTAATCTACCAATAGGTTTTGGTATCTCCACTTCTATATCAGAAAGTTGCATTGATTTTACATTAGGCCATTCTAATAATCCACCTTCTATTCTAGAAGAAACTAGATGTGGTTTTTTGGCTAAATTTAGTATTGTTTCTAAATCATATTTTTTATCTAATGGAATACAAAAATATCCATCACTACTTAGATTCATCGAATTAGGTAATCTACGAAGTCTTTTAGTTTGTATACCTGTTCTATCAAGGGTAGGATAATCAATAGCCATCTTGGTATAATACTGTTGAATGCGTCTGATATCATCTACAACTTCACCATAGACTATCATATGAAAACCTTTTCCACTAAAGAATGAATCAAACTTAATTTCCTGTTCTATATAATAATCTCTTAGTTTATCATAATCATTGTATGCTTCTATAAGTGGTTTGTCATGAGCATCAAAATCTAAAAACATTCTGTCTAATATAACACTATGGTCTAATTGTATTGACTCTGAATACTCGGAAAAATCATACACTGTAGTATAACAGTTCATTATACCGTTGTGTAAATTAAACCATTCAATAAATTCACTTTTTGAGTGCATCACTCTTCTTGGGAACTGTCTTGCCCCTTTTAGATGACTTCCCGACCACACTGTTCTTGGAAACTTCATTATTCTCAACCTCCTTATTGAAATTTATATTTGCATTCATTAATTCTTCTTTCAGTACATTTGCTATTGTTACATCTAAATGTTCTGAGACTGTCCTAGAAAATATATCTTGAAAATCCCATTCATCGGGAAAAACATTTAACATTAATGGTGGGTTTACACTAACCTTTTCATTATTTATTATTTGTTCACTAATTTCCATAGACTGAGCATAAATAGATTTGTTAAATATAAATTCTAACTGTTCTCCTATCGTCATTGAATCCTGTAGTTTTAATTGAAACTCATCAATTATACCTTGCATATTTTGAAAATCTGCAAATGTCCATTTTCGTTCTTTTAATAATTGTTTAATTTTTTCTTCTATCATTTTTATTTCTCCATAATTTTGTACTTGATATTATTCTAGATATTATTCTCATAACCAACTCTCCGTATTAGCAGCATCACATATCCCAAAAAAACTACAAGAAGCACATGTTCGTGCAAAGTATTTAGTTGGGAATACTCCGTGTTCATATGCGTATATTAATTCTGCTATTCCTTTCTTTACTGATGTAATACTACTCTGTTTCATCTTTTCCATATGTAAATAGTTGGATGCAGGGTAATACCATCCCCAATGTGTAATTGGTATATTTCTATCTAAGTTTGCACTTTCTAATAATTCATCAGAAGCATTCTCAAACAGTAATTTGTAAAAGGCCATTTCTTTTCTCATCATTGTTGTTTTGTAGTCTTTCCACAGACCTGTTTTTAACTCCATAGGAATATAAGAACCGTCTTCATAAAACATACGGTCAATAATACCTTGAAGATGTACAGTATAATCTCTTTTTAAGATAAATTTAGGATTATCATGTTGTCCTATAGTAAACTTAGCATCTAACATAACTTCATTTACTACAGGTATAAAATCTTGAGTATTATTATCTTCTTTGGCTTCTAAAAACCTATTAGCCTCAAAAATAGCCATAGTTTCATACATTTCAGTATAATCATCAATCGGATGAAGACTTAAACAGTAATTAATTAGTTCTGAGTGTGTCATTTCTTCAGCCTTAGCAATATCAAAGTCATCAAAAAATGCTTCTCTAGCATTATGTACAATAGTACCCTTATACATTGCTTCTGTTGTATCTTGAGGTAATCTTTCTATATAATTAAATTGATATTTCTTAGGACACCATTGAAATGACCCAAAAGAAGATTTAGTAATCTTTAATATTGGTAAATCCTTGTCTCCATAAGTATCTGCTACCCATTGATATGTATATTCGTTTGTATTACTACTTCTTGCCATTAAAACCACTCATCTAAATTCTTTTGTTTTTTATCTTTGGATATATTAGCAGTTTTCCAACCCATTGCTAAATAAATAGGCTCTGCTTTCTTCACTACAGTATTGGCATAATAAAACCAATCAATAAAACTACGTGAAGATTTCAAAAATAGTTCTATTTCTTTTTCGTTGTTTGCAGAATACCATGTTGTTATGATAGTCTGTTGAGTTACAGGGTGTGTAAACTTATTATTACTATTTTCTTTAATTTTACAGTATAAATAAGAATCTGTAATTGGAACATTAGTTGGTATGTTATTATAAAATAATACTCCTGCAATTCCTGCTCCTACTGTTACATTTTTACCTTCTATAGTTTGTAATTTAGGTAAACTACAACAAGTAGACATTACAAGTGTATTAAGATTAGAAGTTTTCTTACATGTTTTACATTCAACTTGAAATCTAACATCTCTATATCTACTTCTCTTAGTAATTTCAGATAAAGGTATTTCTCCGTTTAGTACTTGATAATATCTGTCATTAAGATAGCCACTAATTTCTTCTTCTGTTTTTCCTTCAGCCCACATTTTCAATGTATTAATTTGAACATCTTTTGCTAACTTAGTTTCTGAAACTCTCTTTGCAGTAAATCCTGTCATAGTAAATTCCATTTCTTCTAGGTCTTTACCATCTTTCCAAGTTATTAATCCGGCATTTCTATTCTTAGTAACTCCTACTCCTAGACTATGAAAGTATTTTTCAAATTCTAAAACAACAGGGTGTTCATCTAATCCAAGAACATTAGGAAAACTTTCTCTAACGTGTTCATTTAGAATGCTTAAGGTTTTTTTTGATTCTTCTATACTATCTATCTTTACATAGATAGAATCTGTATGTCCGTAAACTACTTTCAAGGCCATTCAACTCCATCTTGAATAATTTTATATGTTACTCTTAAATTTTCTAATATAATATATCCTACACATATTAAAAAACATAAACCTGCACAACAAGAAGTGTATAATAATAAGTCTGTAGGTTCAACTGTCATTTTCTATTCCCCTATGTTTTGCTAACATATTAACGCCTATTTGAATACAATCGCCACAAACTGTTCCGTAAGGAAATATTGTTTGTAAGCGAATTGTTTTTATTTGTTCTACGTTACATATATTACATTTCATTGTATAATCCCCCAATTTTTGTAGGTTAAACCTTGTAAAGCAATACCTGTAAATAAACCAATAGTAATATCTGTAACAGTAATAAACATAAAACCTATGAGTATTGCTGATGACCACATCCAATGATGTAAATGATATTTCTCTGTTTTCAAAGAAGGTACTCTAGGTACTGCCCATTTTGCTAATGCAAATCCACCTAATAATGATAAACTATACATTAACATGTTACTTACCCCACGCTATAAAATAATGATGATAACATTCACCATGCATAAACATAGCCTTATTACAATCCTTTCTAGTACATTTTCTTATCATTTTTTTTCCTCCTTATTTCTTTTTTCCATTCTAAATAACATTTACCACAACGTTTCGTAGATTGACCATAAACACCCCCACGTAAATTAAAGGTATTGCCACATACGATACATTGTATTTCCATTATGTGTCATCTCCATCTACGTGGTTTTTTGGTAAATATTGTTTTCTATTTTCCATTTTATTTTCCATTTGCTGCTTTACATTCTGTATTGCAGTATTCCATCTTTTAAGGGCTACTTTATCACCCTTTGGTACTACTCTATTGTAGATATCTTGCATTGTTCTTTGAATAGGTTCTACTCTTTTATTAACCAACATACCCTTATAAATTTCATACTCTGCATGTTTAACACTTACTAATCTAAATCTATTCATTTCTTTTCCTCCTTATTATCTACAAGATATATTTCTTCATGGGAATATTTCCTACTAATAGACCAAACTAATAAACTATATACAATTAAAAGAATATAAAAACATATATTATTCTCAAAGAGATTTGCCATTTTCTCTAGCCTCCCTTGCTTTACGAGCACAAGTGGCACATCTTTTTACATCTCTTTTTGCTAATCTAAATGTTTTATGACAAACTGTACATTCTCTTCTTATTGGTTTACTTTTATCTGTTCTAGCCATTATAATTCCCTCACCTTAAATGCAGCAGACCTAATTGCTTCTCTAGCACTAGCAGTAATACTAGCCGCTAAATCTACATCGGCCCAACCAAACCCTTGATAAGCAGTGATACCATAAAAGGAAGCAGATAATCTTTTCACTGCTAATTGATTACTATTCCATTTATTGTAGTCTTCTTTATTTTTAGATTCTTTCATTAATTTTTTATATTTATTTCGTAAAACCTTTAATTCTAATACGGCTTTTGGTAATAATCCTAATTTATCAGTTTTATAATATCTCATATCTTTTTCAGATACTTCCGAAAAGTCTTTTGGTGTTTTAATATTTACACCAAATTCTGTTTCCTCATCTGATTTAGTTTCCCATGAAATATTTCTTGCTATCATCATAGACGGATATAGACCTGCAAAATCAAATGCAGCAACTCCCAAATGAAGACCGTTTGTGCCTTCACTCAAGGGGTCATATACCATTGCACCGTCATAGTTTACTCTTTCTTCTTTCTTACCCGTAGGGGCTTTCCAAGAGGCATTACGCATGAAATATATTCCACCCATATTACTTGCATAGAAACAAGCATCAAAAGGAGCAACTAGTAGTCTTTGTAGGGCTAAAATAGATTCTGTAATATACATTTCATTATCTATTCTAACTAATAATTCAGTATCTACTTTAGCATAATCTAAATAACGTTGAGTATCTTCTAACCAACCCCTTTGAAAAAATTCATTCTTATCAGGAAATCTATCACTAACAAGTTTCTTCTCACCTAATGTTAATTCTGCTACATAGTCTAAAGCCATTGATGGTAATGTACCTCTTTGAGAATCATTCCATTGTCTTTCAAATGCTAAATCTAAAGGAACACATATTCTTCCCTTAATAGGTTGACTAATTGGCGAATAGTTACTAACAACATTATTATTTAAATTAATTTTAGATGTTTTAGAAGACCAATTTACACCTGTTACTTGTTGAAAAGGAGACAGGTCTCTTGGGTCTATATCATTTACTACTAATCTTTCAATTAATTTAGGTAAATCGAATTTCCAACCAAACCATGAGATTAACATATCAGGGTCTTCATCTTCTATAACATTAAGAAAATAATGTAACATTGCCTTTTCAGAATTAAAGTGTTTGTTATGTCCTTCAACTTCAATCTTAGTAGGACTCCACCACAACACTTCACATTCTTTTTTATATGAATCATAAAATGAAATACAAGTGATTGCCCCATCATAATCACCACCTTGTATCCATTCCATATCCCAATACCATTTGTTCAAGTTATATTCCGGCAATAGTTCTAATTCGTCTACACAAAATCTATAGTGAAAAGCAACATCTGCTTCATATGTATAGTCGAAACAATCCTTTAGTTTCCTTATATGGTTTGAATTATTTGGTGTCCAAGTTACCTTAGTTAATTGTTCACCGTTTAAATTATAATAGTCTCCTGTATGATAACTAAGTTCCACCGGAAACCTACCCCATTTATCACCAATGATAAGTTGAGTTGGTTGTTCTTCATTTGCTTTAATATAAAAATAAGGTTGGTACTCACCAAAAGGAACAATGCACTCTTGGCGACTACCGAAATCATTACGCCATCTAAGACCAATTCCTTCTTTTAACCTATTTATAATCATAATATCAACCCGATAAATATGGTGCTTTCAATAACATTCTATTCTGACACACCATTAGTATCGGTGCATCGTCTTTCATGTATATTCTAACTAAACCATTAAGAAACTTGTGAAAGTTTCCTGTAAACTCTACAGTGGCTTCAGCCCACCCTGTATAATCAAGTGGTGTTAAACCACCTTCGTATTTCTCTACATCTGTTTTCATACTAGATATTGTTAATACATCTTCATTGAAATCAAACTTATATTTTGCTACTCCAACAACTTCACATGATTTAGCAACAGGAACTAAGTCCGATGCTAGTACTTGTACACAAGTATCAAAAGTTGTTTTACTAAACGTAGGTAATTCTGAAGTAACATCATTATAGTTCCAAGAACTTGTAAAACTAATCATTCTAGCAATTAAACCCATACCTTCGTGTGTTAAAACTTTAGGTAATGTAGCCTTTTTATTTACACCATCTCTACTATCTTCTATAGTAATATAATCTCCAATAGTAAGAGAAACTTCTGAATTAAATGGCTTCAGATAACTAATAGTCTTTAGAATATCAACTACACATTGACCTTCTTCTATATCACCTGTAATTGGTGTTGCCACCATACAAGCAGTACTCGTATCAGCATTGTATATCTCCATTTGATTAGAAGCACTTCTAATATCTAGAACTGCATAGTTAGTTAAAAATCCATTCTTAGCACCTTCACTTTGAAAATACTTTCCTTTCATCATAATTGATTCTAACACTTCTATTAATACTTTTGAAGAAATTGTAAATTTCATAGTTCTCCCTTCTTCAAAACTTCTAATCCTTTCCAATTCACCTTACCACTTTCAATAGTCAAAACAATATGTCTTGTGCCTATTAATTCCGGCTTTGTTGCAGATGCTTCTATCAATGCAGTAAATGTAGCATTACCTTTACTCATTCTTCTATCCATTTTAATAGTCGAAGTAAAGATATCTTCCGTACTTTCATGCCAATTAGCAATAGTGCCTACAGGACTACCATCTACATACTTATCTTTAGAATGAGCAATTACTATTCTATGACAATCCATCTCTAATATCTTCTTATGTAAGAAGTTCTTGTAAGGAGTATTTCTGTCTCCCCATACAAATGGTAATTGTTTAATCACTGTATCTGCATCTAGATTATGTTTAATTCTCATATATGTTTCACATACATCAGTTAGAAACTTATCTGCACCATCTACAATTACTGCTTTTAGTTTACCCTGTTCTAAGAAAGACATAGCCTCTTGATAATGCATTTCTGCATTGTGCTTTGTAGCCTTAATGTCAACTAGAGTATCAGGATGTCTCTCAATAGGATTGAAGACAACTAGGTTCTCTACATTAGCATAGTGATTTCTTTTAACATCAATAAATCTGTTATCGTAATCCCATACAAATACATGCATGCCATTTTTGATATCTTCTTCAGTTAGTATATCTGCTGCTAATCCTGACTTGGCTGATTTAGGTGCTCCCCAAATACCAACACAAAGAAAATTCTTATTTCTCTCTTGTGCTATCTTTCTTTTAGCAAGATATGCTTCTCTTCCTATTGCAAAAGTTCCTTTTGTTTTTTCATCTGTCGTTATTGCTTCATTTTTATCTTGTGTTTTCCAACTCATTTTCATTGCCTCTATAATTTACATTTGAATTTGTCCATTTATTTAATAAGTTATTTAGTTCACCTAAATTAACTGTAATTCGTATTTCTTTACCTGAAGTAAAATGGAATTTTAACCAATAACTTCCGGTTTCATCATTCATTCTCCAAGTAATAAAAGATACTTGAGACAGGGGGAAGCAAAAACTTCGCCCCTGTACAAATACTTCTGTAGTATCCTTTTGTAATAAAGTGTAATTTGTCATTTAAATCACACTCAACTAAAGAACCAATCAGTATCATCTTCTTCATCTACAAAGTCTATTTGTTGTGGACTTCCACCTCTTCTCTTTGTAACATATAATCCTGTAACATTAATAGTAACAGGTTGTAAGTTTCCTTCAGTATCTCTAGATTGAGAAGTTCTTCCTACAACAATTACATTTGAACCTATTCCAAAATCAATATCTATATGAGATGGTATCCAACATGTAGTACCACTCCAACCTTCACTATCGAAATCAAAATCAGTATTCAAATCATCAAGATTGATAATTCTATTACCATTTTTAGTTGGGTTCATATTAATACTAGTTACACTACCATCTGTAAATACAAATCTATTGTTATATGCTTTATTAATAGCCTCTGTATGATATCTATCTAAATCAATTAATGTACTAAAGTTACCACTAGAGTATTCCATTAACATATCTTGTACATTAACATCATTCTCTTGTAGTCTAATATCACTATCCAAAGCAAGTTCACTGTTTAACATTAAACTAGCAGATGTTTTATCTGTTACTCCATGTATTTTACTACCATCATTAGAATTAACGGTACAAATAAAATGTATTAACTCAAAAGTTTGTGGTGCAAAGGTTTGACAATGTTCTCCTTTGTAATTAAAATAATATTTACCAAATTGACCATTTACTTCTCCAATAAACACACCACTTCTTCTAAATTCTGATTTAGGTAATGGTTTACCAAAGTTTTTGTTTACATATGTACCATATTTTTCTGTATTATCTAATGGTACAAGATATAAACCCGTATCAACTTCTACATGGTTGTTTGGAAGTTTAGTCATTATCTTAACAACCTCTTCTCCCTTTACCATCATTCTACCTTCATAAGAAGATTCATTTATTGTAGTAAACATTGCTACTTGACCTTGTTCAAAGGTTAAATCAGAGTCTCTATGGTAAGATGCAACTATTCTTTCTCTTTGTGAAGCCATCATATCTCTAGCATCATCTAAAGATATAAAGAATCCAATTGCTTTCTTAAAGAAACCATCATCACTATCAGTATTATTATTCTGCGTTCTTCCTTGTGCCATTTTTGCATTACTAAAATATTGTCTCCATAAACTTCGAGCAAGTAAAGATTCTTGTTCTATGTCTATATTGTTTTGTTCACATATATCCAAGAACTTCTTCTCCCCTTCCTCTTCGGTCATACCAAGTATTTCAGCCGCTTTCTTTATTTCATTTTTTATTTCTTCATTCATTTTTATTCCTTCCTTTTTTCATTTGTTTTATTTCTACTAATCCTTCGGTAAACATGACTAAGCCACATAATATCCAAAAGAAGTTGGAATCTACACTAATATAATTTAAAGTGTTTAATATTGGTAGTACTATTAGCAACGCACCACCTAACACTATTATCTCGTATCGTAGTAAAAGATGTGCTACATCTTTATGGTCTACAACACCATCATTATTCAAATCTAATTTATTCATAATTACCACTTCCTTCTAGGGCTTCTATCTAAAAATTTAATTAAAAATCTTAGAAAGAAAAACGCTAAAAAAATCTCTATCATTTACATCATCTGTCCTATCATCCATGAGGCTAATACCTTTGGAGTACTGTTACTGCTTCTCCATTCTGCTTCACCTACAACTCTTAAAAGTTTAAATTTCTGTGTATTTGTTAGTTCTGTTTTGATAATTGTATCATGTAAATTAATACATACAGTTTTCATATCTACTGAATCATATAACAAGTTATGTACCCCATCTAATGCATTTTGATAATTATTATTATTTATTAATTTTAATATTTCGGTATAAGGTGATAGATTTTTATCTATTTGGTTTCTCAAAGGCGTTCGACTCGAATGAGCCGCTTGAAGTTCAGTGAGACCTCTTCTTACATCTCCATGTAAAGACGCTATGAATGTTTCTAACTCAGTAGGGGAATATTCATAATCTAATACAGATTCTTTCGCCAATACATCAGAAAATAAAGTATACATTTCTGCATTGTTAATTCTTCTAAAACAATAATTAGCACATCTAGAAATCAATGGATAGATTATCTTGTGTCTATCATTACAAGTTATGATAAATCTACAATTACTTGCATATCTTTCCATGATTCTTTTAAGGGCGTTTTGAGCATCCTTAGTCATCCCATCCATTTCATCTAATAGTACAATCTTGAATGGTACATCACCTACTTTACTAGTGGAAGCAATATCTTTAATTCTAGTTCTAACTGTTTCTAATTTTCTATCATCAGAAGCATTTATCTCAAAAAAGTTTGTAGACTTATCATCACCTAGTAGTTGATTTGCTAACACTATTCCCGCAGTAGTTTTTCCAACCCCTGCTATTCCATATAAAAGTAAATTAGGCATTTCTTTATTTGTAATCCAATGTTCTGCATCTATTACAAAATTTGGTTGTCCTATTAAATCAGTTAATTTACTTGGTCTATATTTTTCTGTCCATAACATTTTATCACCATTGTTCTAATGAAGACTGTGGTATAATCACATCAGTCTTTTTCTTTCTTTTCTTTTCGCCTAATTTTAGTATTCGACATTCGGCGTTATCGAGTTTTGATTTAGCATATTCTTTGAATGCTTCATCTTTTAATAAATCCTTCAGAAGATGTACTTCTGATGGTTTAAGTTTTAACTTTCTACATATTTTTGGTATTTGGGAATATGCCCTTCTTATAGGCATCTGCATTTTACGGTTCATTCTACCATCATGTGCATATGCTAATAAATCATAAAAATATTCTGTACTCCACTTTCTTCCTACATGAAAATCAACAAAGGATAATTTATTAGGGTGTAAGTTGGGTGCTAACCACGATAATAATTGTACATCCGGTGGTCTACTAATATGCAATGTAGTGCGAATGTCTTCCCTATTAGTTGATGTAAGATATTCTCTTACTAAACTAAAGGTATCTATATCATAATTATATGGTGGTCTTGCTCTAGGTGCTATTTCATGTAAAGAAGTATCTTTCTTTGTAGCCCTTTTAAGTTTACAAAGGTTGAATAATTTCTTAGAAACATCTTTTTGATTATCAGCCATTAATACTACTTGACCTCTATATTCTAGTATTGTTTTTCTGATTAATTCTACATTAGCCTTATAATGACAATCATCAATTACAATGCCTGTTTCTATAGGAATACTATAGTTATCTTCTATATCATATTCGTTAGCATATTTAAATATGTGATTTTCTGATACAAACTCTAACAATTTCTTTTTCTTTTCAGTGTCGGTTTTGCCCACTATAATTATTGCCCTTTTTAATTGCATCTGTTTTAGACTCATTTGTTCTCACTTCCACTATTTCTTCATATTTATTATTACAATCAGCACAATCTACCTCTAATATATACCACTTAAGTTTATTTTCGTAGTTTATACCTGCCTTTATCCCAAATTGATGAGATGAACAATATCTACATCCTTGTTCTATTGCTTTTAATACATACCAATCTATTATTTCACTATCTTGAACAATATTTGGTACATCTTCTACCATTAAATTAATTTGACATACAGAACATATACCTATAGAACTGTCCTGTTTAATATCATGCAAGCCACAACGGTTACACAACATTCAAAGAACCCCTTTGAGTTCTAGTATTTCATCTAACCCTTCTTGTGTCAAATGTCTTTGCCACATATATAATACAAATATTTCATCAAATACATGCCAATTGACATTAGAAGGTTTATGTGGTACTAATGAAAGTACTCTTTCCATACTCTTTTTATCTGAAATAATCAGTATTGGTTTTGGTCTTTGTTTATTTTCTTTTTCTTTTATTACACATTCTATTTCGCATTGTAATAAACTACGTTGTATTGCTTTTAAGTACGCTAACTTACCTCTAATACATATTCTAAGTCTTACTCTATATCCTGTAGCCATATTGTTAGCCTTGACAACAGAAACTTCTGCCGTAGGAATACTAAGAAAAATTCCTGCGAGTTCTTCTCGGCTGAACACAACCCTCCGTATGTATGGTGGTAGTTATATATTACTCCAAAAAAGTAGGTGTATGGGTAAGTCTACGGTCATGACACCGTTGGGTAGGATACACACTAATAAAAGAAAACGAACTTTAGACTTTTTAACCCCGAAACCATACGGTTAGACTGTAGGGAAACATGGATATAATCTTTATTAAACACACATGTGTCTAATATCATGAATAGTGTTTATTTCTTTTGGATATTTATCTTGCCTTATTCTTACCATTCTAGGGAATCTAAGAGCGAATTTACCATCATTATCTATTTGAACCATATCAGCAGTTACTTGAATAACCTTTCTTGGTAAGAAATAGAAAACATTATTATCATATCTATCTACTATCTGTTTTAATTGTGTAGTTAATAGTCTACGTTGTACATCAGAAAAACCTGTTCCAACAGACCCAATAGAAGTATATGCTCCATTATCTAAAATAGATATTCCAAAAGAACCAAAGACATCACTTAATTTTCCTTCTCCATAAGAAGCAGAAGTTATGACAACGTCTAATTCTATTCTAGGGGGTTTATGTTTTAATAAACTATTACTTCTTCGACCAACATCGTATTTAGCATCTAAATCTTTAATCATAATCCCTTCAAACCCATCACTAATCGCTTCATTGTATGCAGATTGAAAAGATACATCAGACATTACACCATTATGGTCTCTATTATACATATAAGAAAGATACTTTGTTGGTATTCCCTTTAGATGATTTAATCTCATTTCATAAGGTTCTTCTATTAATGATACTCCCATAAACATTAGTATATCAAATATTGCTAATCTAACAGGACATTCTATTATGGCCTTTTCTTTATCATTAGAATGAACTCTTTTTGCTAATAACTTATGATTAGCAGGGTTTCCATGTTCATCTACCGGATATATTTCTGCATCTAATATAAAATTACCATCTAATTCTCGAACTAGATTAGCAATATCTGTAAATTGATTAGTTACAATTTTTCCTTTACGATTAAAAATAAGTATTTTTTGATTATGTTTATGTATTTGATATCTATTACCATCGTATTTGATATCCATAACATATTTAACCGGAAGATGATTATTAGTATTCCAATTCTTTGCTAACATTGGTTTTACAAATAGCCCATGTTCAGACCGTGTTGGTGGTATATTACCACTATCTAAATACATACACACATTATCTAATTGATTATAATTTGAATATTCTATAATATTTGGGTTATCATAGTGTTTAACTAAAGCCTTACTTACAACCTTTTCAGTAATACCGTTTCTAGGCATTCTTAACCAATATCTTAGAAACCATTTAACTTCTAAACCTGACATTTGTGTAATATGTTCTTTAAACAATACATACGAAGTACCGTCTATTGTAGAACAATCCATAGTAAGTAAATTGTATAATGCCTTCAAAGATATATTACTATCTTCTTTATCATGGCCTACAAATTGACCCATTGCTTCTGATAAATCTAACCATGAATATTCAGCAGCCTTTATTTCTTCTTCAAAAATACCAAAGGCATTTGCTATCCACACTTGTGCTCTTTTAATACCAATGTTATTACTATCATAATATTCACACAATATTTTTATTAGTGTATCTTTATGAAGATTATTCATTGATTGATTAATAATATTTGCAACATCATCAGAAGAAGATTTGTTTTCTACTGCTTGACACATTCTTGCGAAACTAATTAGAGTCATCAATATCACCTAACATTTTATTCAATGCGGTTGTCAATTGTTTAAGTTCATCCATATTAACACGTATCCCTTTCTTTGTTGGATTACCATTACTGTACCATCTAATATCTGCTACAGGTATTTTCCAATATACTCCTGTTTTCAATATTAATTCAGAACTATCATCTCTTGGTATTCGTATTATTGTTTTAAAATCATCATTGTTCATTTGATACACTCCTAAATTTTTGTAAATCAATTATTGATTTAAAGTAGCGAGGTGATTCTAACTCATCTACTCTACTTGCTATCCAAACTACCCCACCTAAACTACTTATTTTAACTAATTCATAAGTAGCCTCTCCTATAGTAAACATATCTTCTGTTTCTATTTCTTGAGATAGACCATATTGCCTACTTAATTCATATGCAATATCTTTTACATTTTCAGCAACATATTGCACTATTAAACTACGTTGTATGGGTACTTTTGCATCTACTGTTATACTAATCTTACCTGTCTTATTACACACCTTACATTTGTTCCCATCACAAATAGGACAAGTAATTTCAGCAGGTAAAGGGGCAGGAAACCTAATTGTTACTGCTTTCTTCATTTTTTTCACCTTCATTAAATAATGGGGGAAGATTTTCCCAATCTTCTCTAGGATATAATTCATTTATTTGTTGTGCTTCTCTTTCTTCTCTTTCTTCTATGTATGCTTTACGTGTCTTCCGAGTTATCCAACCCTTTTTTGCAGAAGCAGACTTTTTAGGGCAGACTTTTTTCTCTTCCTTAACAATAGCAACCTTAAATAAATTAAAACCAACCATTTAAACAACCTCTTCACAATTTCTACATATCCATAAATGAGACATAATTTTTCTCCAATCTTTTCTCATGCCATAACCACATGAAGAACACTTTTTTGGCTCAGGTAATCTGTACATTATATAACCCTTTCAGAATAATATACTTCATATGTATATGAGGCATTCTCAACATAAGCAAAATGTAAATACACTTTACCAATATCTAATGCATACCCTTTGTTAAAAACAAAGTCAGTACCTTCTTGGAATACATATCCATTAATTTCAAAACTATCATTATTAGAGTTAGTCATATTGTATGTAACGCTAATAATCTGTAGAAGTGTCGTATTGTTTCCAATAGCAACTACAGGTATAGTTTTGTTATCATAAGTATCGAAAGACCCACTAATACTATCATACTCTGAAGGTGGGTCGGGTATAACTTCTGCACAACCTGCTAGAGAAGCAGAGAGGAATAGTAATACTATTCCAAACTCTGTTAATCTAGTTTGTCTTGTCTTTCCTGTTTTAATTCCATGCTCATCTAATTTAGTTTGTCTTGATTTATTTTTCATTTCTTACCACCTTCTTCTATTGTTTTCATTATTTTCTTATCAGCATATCCGTAGGCAACATCCATACCAAACCCAATTTCATGCATCACTTGCATCAACATAACCATTCTATCTTCTATGTGATGTGGTGGGTCGCATGGGTCTCCACTAATATCATATTGTAATGCTATTGTGTAATATTTTTTACTCATTTAATCACAACCATCATCAGTATTGCTTTGCATTTTTATCATATCAAAAAGAAATCTTCTTTTACTTCTTTTCTTACCAATATCAATATTAATTGCAGACAAATTAACTTTACCCATTTATTCTTCCTCCAAAGCAAGCCTTATTCTTGCATCTATTATTTTATTCAAGTGTCTTCTAAATGCATTACTTTCATAATAATCGCGTACCGCATTGTTAGAGGATACTTCATATTTAGTATTAGTCATCATTCTTCCTCCTGTTGTTTTAATAATTCTTCTTCTTCTGTTTTATATTCCGTAATTGTTTCGGGAAATGGCATCACACCATAGTAAACTTTCTTTGCTATTTCAGTAGCAGGGTCGAATGCTAAGTATTCGTTATCACCTAACACTATAGCAGAACTAAGGACAGGTCGCCATGTCTTTAAGGATTTCCAATCAGTACCACTCCAAAAAGCAGTACCAAAGGGATGAGTATGTATCCAACACTTCAATGGTAACTTCATTGGTGCACCATTGGTTAATTCATCTTCTTGATTTTGAAAAGAAACAAAACCAACAGTACCCACACTAATATACAAATCATCTTTACTATCAATTAATACTTGTACTTCTCTATCACTATCAAAAGCATTCTTTGACTTATCCCAAATAATTGTTAATAGTGTTTCAGTACTATTATTTGGATATAAATATTGTATATCGTCTTTTAATTGTTCATGGCACTTTCTTATATCTTCTTTCCAATTTTTATCTTTTATTTCTAATTCTTGTATCATTGTTTCACTTCCTTTACTCTATATTTACCTGCTAGGTAATTCTTATGTCTTGCTTTAAACTTACTAAAATATCTTACTCTTACTCCTCTAGACATAGTTAAGCATCCTCCTTACGAGGTATCTGACAAATGAGTCCTTTATCAGTACCATCCCATATATAATCTGCTTCTTTGTCATTTCTCATGAAAGCATTGTAAGCAGTATTCATTCTCAAACGCGTTGAATCAACAACAGATTGAGCATAGTCTTCTGAATTATTAAATAGACCACCACCACTTCTTTTATTTTTTACAATAAATTTCCGTACTGAATCACTATTACGAAATACATCTTTATAGGCTTCTTTTATTTGAGCCAACATAGAGTCTCGATATGCTTGAACCGATAAAGGCATTCTACTTTTCTTACCTGTAGTAAATGGTTTATCCTTTACATCAGAAAAACAAGTTTTAATTGCACCATAAAGAGCCTTTCTTTTTTCCGGTTTTAAATTTCCGGCAGTAATTAAAGTACCAACTGATATTAATTCAGGATTTTCAGTATCCCAATCTTCATGATGTTTAAACCATAATTCTACTTTTGTTGCTATATCTTTCCACATTTCTTCTGTTATTTCTTTCATTTATATTCCTCCTAATTGAGATGCAATTATATCTGCACTATGTACAAATTTATGATATGCTTCGTGTCCTGCAATAAAACCACCTGCATGTCTCTTTGTTCCTAAAAATTCTTCACCGCAGTGAGGACAAGTAACCTTTACTATTTCTGAATTGATATAGAAACCATCTGTAGATATAACATCCATTATTTTACCAATATCTTCTTCATCTAAATCTTCTATATTACTGTCTTCATCATTCATTGTAAATCACCTAATTGTATTTTTAATTCCTCAACAATATCAGCCCAATTCTCACTTGCATGACCACATGGTTCTTGTATTCCAAAACCACCTATTCTATCACAAGCCTCCATTACATAATATTGTGCTTTTTCACATATTTCTATGGCTTTTTCTATGGCTTCTGCTTGTCTTACTTTTCTTTTTAATTCTTCACTAATCATAGATTCACAACCATCTTATCTACAACATTATCATTATCTTGCCACCATCTTTGTATCCATTGTGTAGCCATACCTGCTACAGTAATATGCATACAATTAATATCTTCAGCACTACCATCCCATTCTGAACCTTGACAACTAAAAGAACCATCCGGCCCTGCTAGTAAAGCATCCATTAGATTTGGGTCTATCTTATAAGAAATCAAAGCAGCATTTCTTCCTTGTGCTCTTAAATCTAACCACTTAATATTAGCATCATCACCATAACCTTGTCTGTATAATAGTCTTCTAGCGGCTAGGTTATCTACACAACAAACTACTAAGTCATAACCTTGTAATTGTCCTTCAACTAATACTTGATATGGTTTAGACTGTACATTACCAAACACATCAACTTTGTTCATACCGATATGTGCTTCACTAAACTTTTGATATGTTAGATTCTTCTTCTCTACTTTATCATCATCAAACACTGTTATATCATATATTCCTATTCTATCTAAGAAGGATATTAGATGACTTCCAATTCCTCCTGCTCCTATTATCATTATTTTTCTCATTTATTCTTCCTCCTTATCATGTATTGGACATTTAACATTTGCATATAATGTTGAATCCACTAAACACGGACACCATTTCATTATTCTTCCTCCATTATATGTTTAACTTTTGCACTAGAAAAATGG
>Ga0208158_1000182_pt1 | contig 26715 bp, 50 predicted proteins | sample 8_EtaG_FD_184081 | JGI IMG/M metagenome (GOLD analysis project Ga0208158, IMG submission 184081) | Marine viral communities from the Subarctic Pacific Ocean - 8_ETSP_OMZ_AT15162 metaG (SPAdes) (version 2) | ecosystem: Environmental > Aquatic > Marine > Oceanic | place: Pacific Ocean | collected...
TGGTGAAGTGCGGTATAGATGTTCCTACAATCTATGCTCTCAAGCCTACTGAAAAAAACTTGGAGGCAGTCAAGGCAGATAATTGGACTTACTTTGAAGATTGGGCCGTGGAAGAATTTCAGAATTTCTTGGGCGAAGAAGGTTATGTCAAAGATTTGTTTCATAAAATTTGTGCAGAGCAGCACCGAGGAATAACTAATAGGCATGATGGATTTTGCGAAGCACTTTTGGAGATGAATGAAAGAAATGATGATTTTCTAAACAGTCTACCAGATTCATTAGCGAAGGATTATATCACTCGTTACGTTGATATGAACCAAGAGAATAATAGCGAATTAACTAAACTCCGCGACACTTTCAAGATTCTTGGTAAAAGTAATTACAGTGACTACAACGGTTATCCGAAGCATATTGACGATGGAGGTAAACCTCGTAAACCAGACATGAGAGGAATACTTAATTATTGCTGGGGCGATGATTACGATTGGCCTGAGTATAATTTGAATGACATGAATAAAGAATATCAAGAACGCTATCCAATGATTACTTTAATGGATGATTCACATTACAACTGGCGAGGTCAGAAAGAATCAGCGGAGGCGGCGGCACAATATATCGTGCTTGTCGAAGCGACCTATAACGCTAAAAAAAAGATAAAAAATGCAAAGGATAAAGTAGAAAAGATACTTGACAATCAAACCCAAAACAATTAATTTAATTCACGCTTATGTTACCCTACATACTTACAGATAACTCGCTAACCATCGTTGTAGATGGCAAAGCACTCACGATGGAAAGTTCAAATCCATCATTCAACGAGGCAACCAAACTTCTTGCAGAAGAACGGTTTGATGAATTGCCTGACTTGTTCGACGTTCCAAAGGCAGTCGAAAAATTCGCAGAAGGAAACATTTCGGTTTCTGATGGAGAGGTGCGTTATAAAAATGAGGTGATTCACAATCACGTTGTTGGTCGCGTTCTCGACTTCATGCGTCAGGGATTGCCGTATAAGCCTCTAGTGAGGTTTTTAGAGAAGTTGATGGACAATCCATCTCGCAGAGCAGTAAATGAACTGTATTCGTTCCTAGAACACAAGGCAATGCCCTTGACTCCTGACGGCAATTTCCTCGCGTACAAAGGCGTGAGAGAGGATTATACCGATTGGCACTCTGGTAAATTTCGCAATCAAATTGGAGATGAGCATGAAATGATTCGTAACAATGTTTGCGATGATGCGAATGTTGGTTGCTCTTACGGCTTCCATGCTGGCTCTTTAGACTATGCCAAGCAGTATGGTAATGGAGGTCATTTAATGGTTGTCGAGATTGATCCTCGCGATGTTGTTAGCGTCCCATTAGATTGCGACCAGCAAAAACTTCGTACCGCGAAGTACAAGGTTGTGTCTCATTTCGAGAAGAAATTGGAAGAACCAATGTGCGACGATTACGGTGATTACGATGATGAATATACCGATGGGTATGAAGCATCAATCGCTAACGATGCCTACGCTAAAGGATATGAGGCAGCAAAGAAGGATTTAGTGGATAAATTATCCGCTGAAGAATGATGTAGTAGTCATAACATGATTCTGTCAGAGCATTTAGATTTTTTGCATGATTATCTATTATAAGTCTCTGGCAGGGTTTTGACTGCTAAAAACACTAACCAAAAACTATAAAATTTTTTTTTATGATTACTACTACAAAAGTTGAGGGCTTCTTTGATTCAATTAAAGATAAGGATATAAAGTCCTACAACGACTACTGGGGCGAATTGAAGCCTCAATCAAGCAATGCCGCCTTTAGAAGATATTTGTTTGCCTTTATGTCGGTGCATACAACTTGGGAAAACAACTGTAAAGGATACAATGCAATCAAACAATTTACAAACTGGACACTCGAAAAAGGACAGCAACTCGAACTCTGGAACTACAATTCGGACGATCTATTCAAGCGGATTGAGAAAACGAGGGTTGGTCTGCAAAACAATCGAACTAATTATATCGGTCTTTTTAATGATACTTTTTGGGACAATCCTAGTGATTACCTCAATCGCAATTCTAATGAAGGCTGGACTGAGTGGCGTGATAGGTTGGCCAAGAAGATTCTTGGGTTGGGTAAAGCAAAGACTTCGTTTGCGATAGAAATGTTATTCCCGCTGGAAGCTCAAGTGGTTTGTATGGACACGCACTTGTTTCAAGTTTACGGACTGAACCAATCTAAACACTCAAAACTTTACAATGATATTGAAGCTGATTGGCTTGACCGTAGCGAGAAACGAGGTATCGCACCATACATGGCACGATGCTTATATTGGGACAAGAATCAGAATCGTAAAAATTCACGTTATTGGAGTAAGGTATTAGAAGCATGAAAAGGTGGAATTTAGAACCGAGGAAACAGGGAGCCGAGATTTGGGTTTCAAGTAGTAAAGAAAGTATATTTGTGGGAGATGGTTATACTCCGAAGGAAAAGAAACGCTCAAAGTTTTTAGCTAATGTTATAGTAAAAGCGTTAAACGATAATGACCTCGCCCCACACACTTACACACTTCACGGTAGGGAGTATAAAGTATGAGTATTAACGAAGATATATTTAACCCCTTGCCAAAGGATAAAGTCAATGCGGAGAAGGAATATCCTCACACGGTCGATTGCTCTAGTAAACGAAGTTTTATTGGTGATGTAAATAGCGAGGCTTTATTTGCAGATGGTTTTGATGATGCAATAATAGGGTACGATGCCGCCGCTTATAGAGTTGTTTATGATTATGATAAATGCTTGGAAGTTTTAAAAAAAAGAGATGGTATGGATTTGCATGAGGCACATGAATTTATGGAATTTAATGTGGTTGGTGCTTTTGTAGGAGATTTTACACCGTTGTTTATACATACGTTACAACATGGAGAATAAGAAAAATTGCTACGTCTGCAAAGAGCCTATAATTGGTGAGTGGGATTCTCAAATCTGCTTGGGTATAGAAACAGGAGAGCTTGTTTCCAAGCATTGTAAGTATCTTTTATTTGATAAGCATATCAAATGCTCACCAAGTCGTTCTCAGCATATAGTTCATAAGGACTTTCCTTCCGTAGTGGATGATCGGGAGCAATTTGACAAGCGATTACAAGATGATGAAAAGCGAAACAAGCTGGAGGAAAAATATACGCAAGCATGGGTTCGCTTGCAAAAAAAGCATAACCCAAAATTCAATGATAAAAAACTATGAGTAAGAATCATAAAAAAATAAATTATACCAAGGAAAAAAATTATGTCGCTAAACTCACCAGAGTTATGGATGAATGCGAAGATAGATGGAATATGCAGCATACCTACGGTAAGGCAACCAATCGCTTGAATGAATTGCATCAAGATGATTGCCCAAGGGTGAAAGAGTTGGCTCATATTATAGATATATTTGTTAACACAATAGCGTCAGGTAAAAGCTGTATGAGTCGGAGAAAATTAGTTAAGATTGGTTTTGAGATTTTAAATCAGAGAGATAAAGCGACTGCGAATACTCGCAAGCACATGGAAATTTAATTATGTATATTACATTAACATTAACACCAGATAAAAAAGGATTCCAAGGCCAAGTAGCCTTGAATGTAAACAGGATAAACGGGTTTCGCGATGTTGCCTATACTGATATCGGAGGCAATACCGAAAAAGATTTAGCGGGATACCCCGAAACATATACTGAGGTACTAATGAAAGGTTGTTCATTAGCAGTAGCGGAACCGATCCCTACTATTTTAGAAAAAATTCGTGACTCTAAAATGAGAGATGATAGGAACCGTTCCTAATGAGCGTAAGCAGATTAGTGTTCAGTTTGTTGGTTGCTATATTGATTCTTTTGGTAGCAGTAGGATGCGTAAGCTCGAAAGAAGTAGTCTATAAAAGGATTTCTTTCGCAGATACAAATGGCGTTACAACTATTTATTACCCTGAGTCATTTGAAAAACATATTGTCGTTGACAATGGGATAGCTAAACCTATGCTAGTGAAACCATGAAAGGTAATCTTAAAGTAATAGAAGTTTCCAAAAAGAGCTTTCTCCTCAAAGAAAAGAGGACTTACAAAAATGTTAACCTGCACTGTCGAGACTATAACTCTCATACGTTAAAATTATCAAACGACAAAGAAGTTATATTAAGTATTTACGGAATGAGTATTGAAGCTAATTCCCTTTTATTAGAAGCAGATGGATGTATCGCAGAAGAACCCGCAACTATGTTGGAATTAAGATTCTACCCACAAATTGAAAAATCTACTAATTAATCGGTTGATTGATGAAAGAATCGAAGAGTATAAAATTAACAGACGTAAGAAAAGAGATAGAGAAGGAGTGTCTTTTTTACAACGATTTCTCAAAAAAAATGATAGTGAAGCTGACTCGATTATATTTAACACATTTAAGGAAGGACGGCTACGAAGTAAGGAGTTGGATTTATAATGGGGAGGAAACTTCACCTTTTTCTCACGGTAACATAGTAAGGATACAAAAGAATTTAAAAAAATATGGCACACTTAATAACGCTAACGGACGCTGATACGAGGGAAGATATACTGTTCAATTTAGATACAGTAGTCTCAATCGAAAGGGGAGCGAGGAATCTATCGGTAATTACTACCAGATGGGGAAGAACAAATGTGGTAGAATCATTAGATTTTATAAAAAAAGAATCGCAAAAGAATAATGCGGTTGATTTTGCTCCCGATATAGGATAGTATAATTTACGTTATGAGCCATATATTAATATCACTAATTGTAGCCATAATAGCAGGATACTACTTTGTAAAGTGGACAAATGAGCATTATGACAGATAAAACTATTACTAAAGAAAGGCGGGACTTTCACCTATTTAGGGAAATTGCCCCGAAAATCCATTGGGAAGCTAATGGGTTGGTAAAAAGCAATCCAAGAATTGATAAAAATAAAATTTTTGGGAAGTGTTCGACTAGCGAATTCCCCGCTGATTCGATTTCAGTAAGGGTTAACAGTATGAAGGACAAAAGATTTACTGTTTACTTTTATTCTAAAGCGACGAATCGACTCTGGAACAACGGTCAGCACCATTATAGCTATATCAACCAATCACTAAAGGTTTATTGTGACCACTCCATGATACACCATCCCAAGCCTATTTACAGCTTTACTGGACAGATGCCTCACGGTTTGACTCCCGATGAAGTAGCCTTTGCCTTGAACCACATTGGAGATATTTTATATGGAGAATAAACCAGCACACTTGACGTTGACAGGGCATGAGCATCATCTAGCCTCTGACTCAACAAAAAGTATGATAGATTACGTTCAGCATTGTAAGACTAATTACCTTTCAACTTTCAATGACGGATATACTAGAGATTATTATAGAGGCGAGCTTTTGCGGCTCAAAGCGGTATTAAATCAAACACTTACAGACACAAGGAATACATTAAATGGCAAAAACAATTAACAGTAACAAGATAACATTTGGCAAAAAGAGTAAAGGTCGAAAAGGTATCCACTCCAAGAACAAAAGCAGTTGGAATCCTCGCAGCAAAAATTATAAAAAACCTTACAATGGACAAGGAAGGTAAAAAATACGAGGGAATCCAAGTATGCGACTTAAAAGTCTCTATTTTTGAGATGAGGAAGCATTATGAGGTTCAGTTTATCTTTAAAAACTCAGATAATATAGATAATAGGATGGATACTGCTATCAATTATTTAGGTACAGAAGGATTTTTTAAGCAAAAAAAGCGTATAAAAGCTACCGCCGTACATATTTCTGACGGTTATCCCTCAGATAAGCCAGATGAATAAAAAAGAAATTAAAGATAAGATAAAAAAGCAGTTGGAATGCGATGATGATATGGCAGAAGTAGTTTTCAACCGAGCTTTAGAAGATGACATGATTAAGGTTAGACTAAATTGGAATTTTATTATTGGCCTATTAATATATTCTATGGTGCTTTTAACAGGGATTTGGGCTATTTGGAGACATACACAATGATAAAAAAGACTTTCGGAGCTTTATATTTTTTACTTTTATGCGGTTCATGGGTTTGCTTTCTGCTTTTATGCGGTTGCACCATCCTAATGCCACAACATCCTAATGACGTATATTACGTTATCGACGTACATGGGACTGAACCCGATGCAGAGTTTATAGATATAGATGATGCTCACCAATATGTAGAGAAGTATAAAGAATTTCATACATATAAAATAGTTAAAGCCCAGCATTATACTCATCCAAGTGAAAATTAGAAAAGCCATAGGATATAGCATTAAAGAACAAGAAGAAGTCGAAGTAGATTTCTTGTTGGATAAGACTCAAATTTCAGAAATCGTTAATATGTTTTTTGATAAAATGGAGTATGGCGAAAGATCAGCTTGGATTAGGAATAATATACCAGAGCCTAATGTAGTTTTAGTTGACAATGAATCTCAAGGGGAGCAGCCTCCCTTTGTTTATGAAAAAGGATAACCTTCCCCGCCGCTATAAAGCAGTATATGAGAAGTTGTATTCTGAGCTACCAGCTTGGAAGCGTACATTAGTAGATGAAAAGCATGACAGACAATGCACCGAATTAGCAAAACAAGTTATACAAGAAGTAGAGAAGAAAGATTAGAATTTTTAGAAATCACGAATTAATATAATATTAGTATGGCAGAAGAAACCAATACATCAGAAGGAGCGGGGCAAACACAACAACTGCCGCCGCTATTTAACGCAACCTTGGCTCGATTGTCAGCCGAGAGGGAAGAAGCATTAGCAGTTTTAGAAATGCTATTTAATCGTTCAGTCGGTATTGGCGATCACACGAATATTGTGGAGGAGATCGTCAAGACATCGAAGAAGCTCGCAGATGCTACTGGTACTATCCAAGTCCTATCTCAGACATTTGGACAACAAGGACAGCAACCAGAGGGGCAAGAAGGGCCACAAGTAGTTGGTGATCCCAATGTAACTACTCAGGGTTAAGAAGAATTACCCCCGTTCATACTAAATTCCCTCTTTTCCCTAGGAAAAGGGGGAGTTTTTTATTTTAGAGTTCATATATATAATAAGAGGACTAAAAGCATGAGGTTTATATAGAGGTTATAAGGAATAAGGTATGGAGATAGTATTAGGTTTAATAATAGCTATTATTTGGCATATAAGGAGCCAAAGAATGAAAGATGAGGTAGATAGGAATTAAATATATAAAGAAACATTAAGTAAAAAAGATAATAATTAGGTAGAGAAGGGTAAAGAATGGGACGAAAAGGTTCTGTTCTTTTTTTATTTTTAAAAATAAAGAACAAAAAAATAACTTATGAATTCTTTTCTTTGCCTTACCATACATCTATATACTTCATATAATAACAACCAAACTAAAACCAAAACCAGTTTAAGTTCAAGTTCAATGCTAAATAACTAACCAGCGGCGGATAATTCTTAAATTTTTGAATTGTGAATCGGATTTTTGCAAATATGCCTAATTGTGAATGATATTTTCCGAAATACCGAAGGTTAATTACGAATGATAAATTCTCAAATATGCTGCCCCAAAATTTTTAAGTTTTTCTCTTTCTAAAATCTCATATTATTAAAGTATGACTTTTTTGAGGAATGCTAAATAATGATGTTTTTAGCCTCCATAAATAATTTTTTTTTGATTTTAGTAATTTCTAGCCTTTTTTAGCTTGACCCCAAAAACGATATGTTTTAGAATTAAGGCCGCTTATGAAAACCATAGGAGGTATCACTTACATCGGAGTGTCATTAAGAGACTTGAAAAAGTATTTTACAGATGATGCTGTTATTCACGTTTCAAAGAAATTTCTCAATTCATACCAGATGATTTCAGGAATGAAAGAACAAGCTAAACCAATTAGTCTTAATGTTACTGAGAAGGCTGAAAAGACTGAGAAGATAGTGGCTACTAATGAGGTAAAGCCAGAGGTACTCCCGCCGATTGAGATGAATACCAGCGAGGGAGATTGGTAAAATAAAAAAATATGATTTTAGGGGTTGACTCCCAACCCCGAATCATCTAACATCTATTCAGTTATGACTACTACATCTAACTTATTTCCAGCAATCATTGGGCAGCACCCTGCCAAGCGTAAATTTGATTTTTATATCAAAGGCTTTGAAAAGACAGGGATTGTCCCTAATATCATGCTTACAGCACCTAAAGGTGCTGGTAAAACCATGCTCGCAAGGGCATTCGCTCGTTGTCTTATCATGCCAACTACAATGGAGCCTAAAAAATTCCATGAGATAAATTGTGCTACTATTAAAAATCTCAGACAATTCGTTGAGATGATAATGATTCCTTATATGCAGAATGAGGATGCAACATTCCTATTCGATGAATGTCATATGTTACCCAAGGATGTAACAATGGCACTGTTAACTATCACCAATCCCAATAAGAATAACTCTAATACTTTTAGCTATGAGGGTTCTGATATTGAGGTTGATTTTAAAAAACTCACATTCTTGTTTGCGACTACTGAGCCACAAGAAGTATTCCATGCTTTGATTGATCGCATGGAGCGTATCGACTTGGATGATTATTCTTATGATGAATTAGGTCAGATACTCCTGTTAAATACTGAGAAGATTAGATTCTCTGGTGATATCGTATCAAAACATATCGCACCAAGATTACGAGGTAATGGTCGAGCAGCACAAAAGATGGCTACTAATATAAAGACATACGTTTCACAGAGTAAAACTAAAGTTTTTAAGTTATCCGACTGGAATGAACTTTGCCGCATATTAGATATAATGCCACATGGCTTGAATAAGATTGAGTTGAGGTATTTGCGTACTCTACATCGGGAGGGAACCGTGAGGCTATACAACCTCGCGGCTAAATTACAGATGACTAGAGCAGCAATTCAATCTGATGCAGAAATCTATTTGCAGAAGTTAAACTTCATTGATGTATCAACTCATGGTAGGGGATTATCTAATGATGCGAAACTAATGTTCGAGAAAAACCCACAATTATTAGAAAAAGATAAGTCAAGTTAATACTATATTAACGTATGAGAAATACGACATATCGTGTTAACGTAACTCAGGAGGGTAACTCTCTAACAGTAGATTCAGTAGAGAAGTTGCGTAAATTTAATCAGCATCGAAGTGAATGGCAGAAGGTTGCAAAGTCGACTTTCACCGCTTCAAATAAAGATGCTAGTACGTTGAAGTTTTCGAAGAAGCGTAAGCGTAAATAGAATCCCCCCTCAAGTAGTAGTCCTCATAACAAACTACTAAACCCCCGCGAAAGCGGGGGTTTTTTTGTCGGCAAATTTTAAAATCGCCAAATAATGAATTGTAAACAAATAAATAATAAATAAGTGATTGCTAAATAACCAAATACAAATAATAGAAGGCGAAATATATATAGGCGAAATAAGGAATGAATTAAGCCAAATAAAGGTATAAAATATAATTATATAAAAATTGTAAAAAAATAATCTTGTTTCTTCGAAACATAGGCAAGACTAACTTTGCCTTTCAATCTTATGATTTTTTTCACCCTACGCGCCCCTCTGCGCAAGTGTGACAGACCGGAACAGCGCCATGTTCTTCATCGTAGTTCAAGACAAAAGACTCGTCGCCAAAAGGGGCGTCGGTTTTACCCCATTTCTCACATGAAAAGCATCGCGCTTTTGAGGAGCCATAAGAATCCCACTGAACCATCTTTTCGGGAACGTCATCCCAAGTTATATTACTCATAACAGGGATAATTAAAGCACGCTTTTGATTTCTTGTAAAGTATTTTTTTAAGAAAAAAAAATTTTTTTTTGCGTTGACAAGTCGAACCACCTGAACTATTCTCTTTTTCAGTTATGGGTTTACTACGATTCACTTTTGGAAATGCCAAGTTAAAAGGTATTTATCATTATTCACTACCGAGCGGCTATACTTGCCCCGGAGCGAAAAACTGTAAGACTTTTGCAGATAAAGAAACGGGTAAAGTTCGTGACGAACAAACTCCGGTGGATGGTCAGATTTTTCGATGCTATGCGGCAATGGATGAAGCCAGAAGGCCAAACGTCAGAAAGACTCGTTGGGATAACTTTAACCTGTTAAAAACTTGCCGCACTATTCGTGAGATGGTTGACTTGATAGTGGGCAGCATAAAAGAAACGGGATTGAATCGGGGCGGTACTTGCCGGGTTCATATTGGTGGAGACTTTTTTAGTCAAAGGTATTTTAACGCTTGGATGAGGGCGGCCAAAATGTTTCCAAACGTGGTATTTTATTCTTATACTAAAAGCATTAAGTTTTTATTGGAATACATTACTGCCAATGGTGGTTTGCCTAAAAACTATGTTTTTACCTGCTCGCGTGGTGGAAAGTATGATAACTTAATCCCCTCGACTATGGTTAAAAGTGCAAAGGTGTTTTTCTCTACTGATGAAGCGGAAGCCTTGGGATTGGATATCGACCACACTGACGACTTGGCAATATCTGGTTCAGATGATTTTGCTTTGGTGATTCACGGAAGCCAGCCAGCGGGGAGCGATGCAAGTAAAGCTCTTTCAGCTAACAGAAAAAAAGGCTTTACTGGATATGGAAAAACTGTTAAAATTTAGAGCTGTGGAAATAATGCCTTTCGCCGTAGGAATAATTTTAGCATTAATATTATGGATTAACTCTCAACAACCTAAAGAATGAAATGATTGAATATGTAATACAACGAGAAGGAGAAAAAAAAGTCGCGGTAGGGATAAGAGGTGATAATAAAAAGGAGATTATTCGCCACTATTGGGGCTTTTGGAATCATGCGGCAACATCGGGCCAAGATTTAATTTGGTCTAATGAATATGTCAAGCCTTACTTGGGATATTTTTGGACGAGCCAAATAAAACTTAAAAAGTCATTACTTAATATGTCAGTCAATATAATGCTGGCTGAAGGTAAATTATCATTGTTTAAAGGGAAGAGGGGAGGTATTATGCCTTTCGCTAGAGAGTATGCAGAATCGAGATTGGAAGAGTTTAAACCAATGACATTTTTAGTAACGAAGAATAAATATGATTTTTATAATTTGGGAAATATAACAGCAGAAAATTTAACAGATTACGATGCCAGAAAATTACACTGACACACACCAAGCGGATTCCTTCGATGAAACATATAACATCGCAATAGGAATGAAAACCGAATTCGATAATGCTTTTGCTAAATGGGCAAAGAAAAAAGGCATTAAAACCGGATTCCCTAAAAAGAAAATGAATAAGGATTTTGTAAACAGAAATAAGACTGATTAAGTAATAAAATGAAATTATACTTAATTGATTGGGGAAAAGACAGGAAACGTAAGAATCGTTATAGATTCGGTATTATAGAGGCTGAAGATAAACAGGACGTCTCTTTAAGAGTTGATGCGATTGCTTGCCCCACCGGAGTTAAAGCAATAGAAATAAATAATAGTTACGAGTCAGGTTTTTATGTTGAGATATCAGATGAAGATGGTTGCCATTTTTTTAATGATGCTTGGGATGATGAGAAATATACTAAAGATGATAATTGGGAAGTGCCTTGTATATACGACACCGAGAACCGAAAAGAATGGTTTGATATTTGTGACCAATAAATAGATTGTAAACAAATAAAGCTCAAATAAATTGTAAACGAATTATAAATAAATAAAGCTCAAATAATACGCGGGGTAGCCAAGTGGTAAGGCGGGAGACTGCAAATCTCTTATCGTCGGTTCGATTCCGACCTTCGCGTCCATTTTAAAAGTCACAATGTTAGCCTCGACTATGTTTCAAAAACATCATTGTTTTCAAAAGATAGGCGCGCCTAACTTTATTATTACTTACGGGCAATAAAAAACCCCCACCCTTCCGGGTGGGGGTTGCTATGTTCCCCCTTACAGCGTTACCACTGTGATGGCCTTTTCCTTTTCAGGAACTTTGGCCGTTAGCTTCGCGAAATGATTCGCGTTTTGCTCAGCCCGTGACAGGTTGGAGAGTACGCCCCGATTGACTCGATTGGCGTATTCAAACCGTGTCGGCTGCACCTCACGAGTGAGATGCTCCGTGGTCGCGTTGTACAAATTGTACAGGTTCCGGCCTTCGTCTTCCTTAGAGAAGGTAGGTGAATCCCAAACCATCTGGATTGAATCTCGGAGAGACTCCGAAAGCACCTTTTTGATGGCGAGGTTGTCCAGAATGAGTCCCCCTTCTTTTTGGGTGATCTCACGCTTGCCGAGGTTTTTAAAAGCCTCAACAGATGCGTCGAATTTTTCAACCGACGCGTCGATTCCTTCCTTAATGAAGGACAGATCTAGCTTAGAGCTATGCTTTTTTGTGACATTAGTGTCAGCCACTAACGAGCACATTCCATTACTGCAAACCTTGCGCATCATGCCCACGGCCCAGTTGAGACCACAACTCCTATCAAATGAGTTGTTTAAGGTCAAACGAAGGGAAACGACATCGCCGACATTGGCAATTTGACGTTCCTGCGTTGGGAAGTCATAGACTCCGTAAAAACGTGCGCCCTCACGAGCAACCACGATTTCCCTCTCGAAGTCACCTAAGCCAGCACTGGCGAAGGCATCTTCAACTACTTCAACAACTGAGTTGTTGTTGACGATTTCGTACGCCTCAGTAGACGTACCCAGACAAACACCGTTGTCTTTGCGGAAGTTCCCCATAATTGGAGATCCGCCGACCTTAACAGCGTTTCCACTGCGGTCGAACAGAGGCGACTGCTCAACTGTATAGTCAAACTGGTCGCTTGTAGGTTTTGTATTTCTAGCCATAACGTTTTTTAGTTCTCCCTCAGAACACGAATATCTTCTCAGATTTTAGAAACTAACACAAGCCCTAAATGATCATTATTTAAAAAAACTTATTTTTATTTTTTTTAATTTAATAGTTGACAGGTCCGGTATAAATATGATACTATTCCCGAAGTCTCAATTAGAAACCAATTAGAAACAAATAAATGCCAAATAAAACACCCCCCCTACCCTAACAACCACCCCGCAGGGGTGGTTGTTAAAGTTAGCCTAGGCTATGTTTCAAAAACATGATACTTTTCAAATCATAGGCACGACTAACTTTGCCGGCGCCAATAAAAAACCCGCGGCGTCGGCCGCGGGTTTAGGGTTAAGGTAGAACGTACATTGCCGTTCTCAGGAGAATCCCCCCGCCTCGGGAAAACTGTGTTGGAAAAGTCAAAAACCAACACATAAACCCCAAGGCGAGGCCACCTAAAAGTAAATGCTAAAAACCTTTTAGGCAGTCTTCGGGGAGAATAACCTCCCCAAAAATTTCATTATATAGCCCTTGCGAGCTTTAGTTAAATATCTTTCAACCTCTTCAGTGTTTGCAATTCTGATATCACTAACAGAAACCGCACTTTGAACTTTTTTATTGAAAAGGTTTATGCTTTCAGTAACTACTCGAGAACTACTAAAAGTATTACAGATAACACGCTCGGGCCTATTCTTTTTTATATTATAATATATCGGGCCGTTTTTGATCTCTTTAAGTTTCATAACAGATAATATTTTAATTTACATGGGGCCGGCTGTCAAGGCTTGCCTGTCACAATTTTCTTGATATCGGCGGGAGTTGTCTTTTCCCAATCAGTATCCCTCTTTTGTCCTAATGCTAGGGCATAGTCGAAAAGCTTAGCCGTGAAACCTTCCAAGGCTCGACGCAAGGCGGGGAAGAATCCCCACCTATTACGGTCAAGCCATTCCTGACATTCAGCGTCTGCGATTAGATACTTGGCCAAGTTCTGTTTAATCTGCTTTTCTGCTTCCCTTGCTGCTTCCTCATCTTGATGAGTAGCACGAAAACAAACAAAGCAAGAACTCGAACCGCCAAGCGTCCTCATTCTTTCCATTACATCAGAACAGTAACCGACCTTAACAGTCCCATCACTATAAAATGCGGTATAAGTATGAGTTTTTTGTTTTCTCATTTTAGCCTTTAAAGTTAGGGTTATAAGTTTTGTTATTGATAAAGCAATTTAAAGCATTTGAAGTTTCTTTAAACCAAAATTTAATTTCACTCCTGCCATTCATTAGTTGCTTGTATACGTCTCCGTCAATCGCCTTTGTTGATTTTAATTTATTAACTGTATCAACCAAGTTTCTTAATTTTTTAGGAGCGTTATTTCTTCCATCTATTTTTACGTCCTTATTCAAAAACTTATTATAAAACTGTTTGACCTTTTCAGGATTGTTTTTGTAAGCCTTCACCATCGGGGCATAGATACCATTCTTTTTTAATCCTGTTGTCTTGACTGCATTTTTTACAAAGTAGTCAATTCCTTCTATATTTGAGTTGTGAGCTTTAATTACTTTAGCATCACTAAACCAATTTCTATCATTAGTTAAAGTACCATCTTTTGACTTTCTACATATTAAACCAGCCATATCAGCACGAAACTTTGAAACCGCGTCTGATTCATTTAATGGTAAAGCACCGGAGAATTTCAATCGTTGCCCTAAAGTTCTAACTCTAGAAACGTCAATTTTTTGAACCGCTTTAGCTCGACAACCTGTTTTTAACAAAACTTTTACAGTTGTATTTGCTGCGATGATTCCGGCCAAAGTGTGTTGTCCATCAATCAAAGTACCTTCTTGATTAAAAGCAACATTTGCCGCTTCCTCATACCAATCATCATTTAAAATTTCGTCCTTAATTCTTTCAACGATTCGCGGATCAATTCGTCGATTAGTATTAAATTGCTCGTCGTCCTTGATGATGCTGTTTCGATACTTCAAAATGTCCAAGGCTTCCGTAGGACTCATTTCATATACTTCAGCGTTGAATTCTTTTTGAGCGAAAGAACTATCATCAGAGAATCCATTATCTAAATGATTTTGAGATTCTTTGACATGGTTTTTGAGGTTCTCGGCTTTTGCCTTTGTGTCCTCTATTGCTTTTCTAAGGTCTGCACCTTTGCTAGTTTTAGTTTTCATTTTGTTTTGTTTACCCTTTGTTTTCGGGCGTGAAAGGAGACTGCTATATTTGAGCTATCCCGTCAACCAAAAAAATTATTTTTTTTAAAAAAGATTTTTTTATGATTTAGGGGTTGACTATTTAGCAAAACTCAGGCATCCTATTTTGGTCATGAGGAAACAAGACGAACCAAAAGGATTCAAGCACTGGAACGATACGCACTTTGTTGCACCTGATCGCGTCAAAGTCTACTACAACCTTCAAAAGGAATGCCTTTCTGTGGTTGACACGCGAACCGGTAGATTATTTTGCCACTCTCATCGTATCGAGCTAAAGGATGCTAAGTTTCACGTTAATGAGAATGGCCGGCAGAAAGTCCTTCGGGAAAAGCGGAAAAACGTTCACGCTTACGTTATTGGCAAGCTAGTACACGAAGGGGAGCACTTGCCCTACTCATGGGAAAAGGTCGACGCTTATTCTGGTTTAGCTTCACCAGATTGCGTTGAATTAGATGGTCAGTTTTTTAAAAAAGTTTGGGGCTGCGATTGCCGCAACGAGGGAGAGTTTTCTTTCTGTGAGAATTGTATTCCCGAGTCAGGGAAGGAATTCAAGGGCGCAACATATAACCCGTATAAGTATAAGACTTTTGTTAATGAAAGCACGAAGAGGCCGGTGCTTGAATCGCCGCGCGTAGTTTTGAGAGATAGGACTGCGCTCGGGCCATTGTATAGCGTTTATTATACTCAAAAGAAAAAGCTTGCATGGAATGCCGGACTCAAGTATACTCATAAGCAGTTAAGGGAAGAGAAAGTTTAATTTTATGTCAGTACCAGAACATTACCTACGGGCACGCACCAAAGCAGGCAGAACAGAAGTAAAACGACGCGAAGGCGTTCGTGAAGAAGTAATCGGCGAATTAAAGCTAATTAATGATGCTTTAGAGTTTGTCGAGTTAGCGGAAGACTTAAACGTTAACCAAGCCAAACTTACTGTTGCGAAGCAACGTACGATTTTGGCAATGATGATTAAACAGTTGGGTGACGCTCAAATGCCTTATGATTCTTTTGGAGAGTCTTATTCTGAAGGTCAAAAAAATCTTGAGAAAAGGGTTGCATTGCCCGACCGTTGCTGATATACTTTAGTTTCCCTTCGGGGAATGTTTGTATTATATGTTTATATGTTATTATGTTTCATATCCCTGTTAGTGGAGGTTAACTTACAAGTTTAGTTTATTTATTTTTTAATTGTTTTATTCATAGTAGTCGGGCTGGGCTGACTCAAAAGATCAGGGTAGGAATACAATGCTGATCAATCCCAGACAATTTTTAAGTTCTTTGACAATTTGCTTTTGAGTTTTGCGGTCTAAGGCTGTCTTCTTTTAGTCGAAAAGACGCTCATGACACCAAAAAACTTGGGCCATGCACTTAATCACGTCTTTCTGAGCTATAAACGCGTTGAAAGCATGACAGTCGTCATTCGACATTTCGACTTGAAACGGTTAAGTATGAGAGTTTCTCAAAAGCGATTAATTTGAGTTGACGGAGTTAAATACCCCTGTGAATCTTGCACAAGTTCACGCCCGTTATACTGCTGGTGGTGCGGCAGCAACTCGATCAATTTCCTTTCTCGACGGAGAGAGGTCGGCGTGACGGAATTAATCCCTCCCATGGGGATAACGTAGCGACTGCGAAAGTAGCAACGGCCAAGTGGCAGAGTGAAAACGTGGTAGAGTCCGAAGTAGATAGATCAGAAACATTGTTTCTTGGGTATCGAAAAGGTGTTGGTAAACAATTAGTCCAACCGCCATTTTTATTTTAATACAGTGAAAACTAAACATTTACAAAAGAAAGCAGAGAAGCGGAAGCTAACCCGCTCCTTAAAACATAAGAAGATTAGCGAGCAGCGTGATGTCAAGAGTATGTTACGCAGAAGGCTCGACCACATAGTAACCGACGCAATAAAGAACAATGCGAAGGATGGCAAACAGGTTAGCGAGATAAAAGAATACCGTTCTAAAATTCGCCAACTATTATCATGATTTGCTACGCTTGCGGAATCAAAGCGCAGAAGCGCGAAATACGTAATGCCAAAAAGGAAACCCGCGATCCTCAAATAACAGAGCGATGTGGTTCTTGGGAAAAAGGTCAGTGTTTAACTTGCCGCAAAAGAAAAGTCTTCGTCACTCCAATTTCGGATTTCATTCTGATTAAATAAGGATTGCCAAACAATCAAATAATAGCCAATATAAAGTTAGCTACGGCTAACATTCAAAAAATTTAATTTTTTGAAACATAGGCAAGGCTAACTTTCAAAGTTAGGCACGACTAACTTTAATGACCATAAAAAACCCCATCCCTCGGAGGGATGGGGTTGTAGAGTGTCCCCTTTTATTTCTGTCCGAAACAGCTAGGGCAAGACTCGTAAAATTTGCACCAGCAAATTTCATCGTCACCAAATTCCTCTGAGCTTGGCGCGGTATCACCGACCCATGAATCGTCATGGTCGATGCCGTTGGCGTGTGCGGTTTCTGCTGTTAACTCGAAAACCTCTTCGGCTCCGACCTCTGAAAATGCGAGTACGTTACTCATGACGAAAAAAAGACTAGGCTAAGCCGGCGAAGCCGTCAAGTAATAATCTCACTTTTTTGAAAATTAATTTTAAGCATAAAAAAACCCCACCCCTCGGAGGGGTGGGGTTGGTGGGAGGGATGATTACCACTCACAGTCGAGGCTGTTGTGCGCGACCTTGGTCTCGCCATCTGGCAAGATCTCGCACACATTCACTCGAGAGACGCGAGACAGATTGATCGCGTCTGTCAAGGCAGAATCATCATTCTCGAACTTCTGAACAAAAACAACCCTTTCCCCAGTACCGTCAAATGTAAAAAACTTTCTCATAACAGAAAAAAACATACAATAAGCCGGCGAAGCCGTCAAGTAATAATCTCACTTTTTTTAAAAAAACTTATTTTTATTTTTTAAGGTCTAGAATTTCCCAGTATTAGGTCATAAAAACCGGCAGGGCGCATACCCTACCGGCTGAAAAGAAAACGCGCTTAGTAGTCGTTTTCGCCCCAGTATTCACCCGCGTCATAGTAACTAAAGTCACTAGGCGCATTTTGAGGTACAGTCGGGCGATGCTCCCTGCAGCGGCCGTATTCAGAGACCTCGACAGTAGGGTATTTCGCCTTGGCCGCTTCCAGTGACTGGAATATCTCCACAACGCATTCCTGAGACTGGCCTTCCAGCACTGAACCTTTGCCGTAAGTGATCCACCCGCAAGCTTCATACTTGCCGTTTCCGATAGGGTAAATCGTTTCCGCTTTTGCTTTAATGTTCATAGTTATTATTTACCTAAAAACCCATCCCTCGGAGGGATGGGTTTAGAAAGGATTCTTTATTTATCTTCGTGCGACCAAATGACAAGGTCTCCTAAAGTGACATCCGCGTCGACTCTATCGGCCAGCTTGATAGCGGCTTCGAGACCTTCGTGGGAACGTGGGAAAAAACGACCACTACGACGTGTGCTGCCAGCGATCGGGCAGTAGGAAACCAAGTATTTATTTATAGTCTCATTTCTCATAACGAAAAAAGGATAGATCAAGCCGGCAGACTTGTAAAGCAATAATTTCATTTTTTTGAAAATTAATTTTAGGTATAAAAAAACCCCATCCCTCCGAGGGATGGGGTTGTAGAGTATCCCCTTAAAGGGGCAAGGAGTTGCACCAGCCGGATGATCCGACCGCGTGGGTGCTTAGTGCCTCCGCGACGATGCGGGCGCCCTCAGCGGCTTCCTCAGCGGCTTGTCGCTCGAGCCTTTCCGCTTCCATTTGCCGATCATGGGCAAGACATTTAGGGCACCGCACCACATACCAGCCATATTTGCCACCATACTGCAGGTGTTTATTGTCTGGTTCCCATAACGTGCTGCAATTATTGCAGTCGATTAAGCCGTCTTGATTTCTTCTAACATATTTTATAACACTCATGACAGAAAAGAACATACAAAAAACAACCGAGACCGTCAAGCAAAAATCTCACTTTTTTTAAAAAAATTATTTTTATTTTTTTTAAGTTTTTGATTTGACTTCGTCAAGCCGGCATGGTAAAATTGTACTAAGGTTCAGAATTTCCCAGCGTTAGGTAATAAAAAACCCCATCCCTCGGAGGGATGGGGTTGGTAGGTTGCCCTTTTCTATTGGTGCAATTCCTTAAAGTCTCCAAAAGGGTGTTCACTCATTTCCGCATCCTGTGCGGCTATTGCTTTGTTGTCCAGTTCTGCACAGAACGCGTCGAATTCGGTGCGAGCTGCAGCGTCAGCCTCGAAGATTTCTTCAGGCCCGATTTTTGATAATGTATTAAGGTCACTCATGACAAAAAAAGATATTAAAGAAGAGGGCCGGCGTTGTAAAGCAATATTTTCACTTTTTTTAAAAAAACTTTTTTTGAAAAATCTTATTTTTTAGTTGACGCGAAGCGGCATTTTTTGTAAAATTGTACTAATGACTAGAATTTTCGGGCTTTACCTATAAAAAACCCCATCCCTCAGAGGGATGGGGTAGCTTGTCATGAGCTTTAAAACTCGCTTGTATAGACTTCCTCGCGTGCTGACGCGTCCTCTTCGATGGCGGTTGTGAGCAAGTAATCGTAATTTTCGCGGTCACTGTCAAACAGTCGCTCTAATTCTTCCAGCAACAAATCTTTAACGGTTTGATTTTTGCCGTCTTGCATTTGCCAAGTGAGTAGTCCGGTTTTATTGACGGCATTTTCGTCGGCGGCCTCACAGATAACAACTTTGCCCTTGGTCTCGGAAATTAAAAAAGCATCCATTTTTTCAATAGAAAAATCAGACTTGTTCCAATCAACGTCAACGGATGGGTCACAGCCTTCTTCCATATAGGTTTGACGCTGGCCTTCCATGTAGTCGCATTCCAAGTGGAGTATGGCTGACATCCATATTTCAAACATTGCCCCGCCTTCCAGTGTTAAAACTATTGGCTTGTCGTCGGTTTCAATATTATATTCGATATTCATGACTTTTTGATTTGATGGGCCTTTTTGCTGGCCACGAATTCATTTTAGGGAAAAGCAGAAAAAGGTCAACCCTAAAATGTCACTTTTTTTATTTTTTTTATTTTTATGATTTTTGGGTAGTTGGCACAGCATATGCTTTGAAAAAATCTTTTCCTTACTACCATTTTACCCCCAAAACTTTCCGCGGTCAAGCAAAAAAAAACATTTTTTTTTATTTTTATTTTTTATCTTTTTGAGCCTTTTGGCACGCCGGCTGCTTTGAAAATTTCTCTACCTTACTACCATTTTACTCCCGAAGCTTTCTGAGGTCAAGAGAAAAATTTATTTTTTTTCAAAAAAAAATCCCCTCATTTGAGGGGATTGATCAACTGGTTAAGCGTATTTTAAAACAGTTACAGCTTGCTCATGGAATTTATCGACGAGGGCAACCAATCGTTTGATTTGCTCTTTTGCGTTTGGAGCCTTTTCATTATAGGCATTTACAGCATTAATGACCTCCTCCATGTGGCTTATGTAATTCCAAGTCTTAGAATACTTGGGCTGTGCCCCAATTTGCCAGATATGGAAAAGTTTATCTTGATTCATTGGCTTTGTTTCTGGGAGTATATTACTCATGACCCATTTAAGTTAAGGAAAGCCGGCAAAGTATGCAAGTCTTTTTTTTATTTTTTTTCAAAAAAAACCGCCCCTCGCGGGGCGGTTTGTTATGAGTCTCAACAGTTGATTTTTGCAACGACTTTATCGAATAGGCTTTCAAGCCATTCTCCCAACCTTGTCAAAGTCTTTTCAACTTTGTTTGAATCATCAAAGCGTTGAATCGTTGGTTGAGTTGGCTCATCATCAAAAAGACAATGATCGAAGCGAGCAGTTTTAAGAACCTTTGAAAAGTTTGATTCTGGTTTAGTTTCTTCAATTAACCTATTGCCACGCTTGGCGATGATTTGCCAGTAACCATTTTCGTCTTCTTTGACAATTACAGTTTTTATTTGATGCAATTTTTTCAATTGATTGTTTATTTTAGCCAAAGATTTTTCAGCTTTTTCCGCGTTTAGTTTGAGTTGTATACTCATGACGGGGATCAACCTACCATAATCGCCGGCGATGTCAACCCCTTAAAGCATAAAAAAAAATTTTTTATTTATTTTTAATATTTTTGAAACTTGGCACAGGCTTTGCTCTACAAAATTCGGTTCCTTACTACCATTTTAAACTAAAGACTATATAGTCGTCAAGCGAAAAAAGTTATTTTTTTTAAAAAAAAACCGCCCCTCGCGGGGCGGTTTGTTGTGAGTCTCTTTATAGATTTTTTTCCATCTCTTCGCACATGGAATAATTCCACTCCCCGCAAGTCTCATCGATGTCCATGTCCAAGTCAAAGCATTCGCGGATCAATTGCTCCCCGTCAAAGCGATGATCTCCAAAACCAAGCTCCCAATATTCACAGCCTTTAATTACTGCGGATCTAAAACTCTCCCATGCTGGGATGTAGAACGAATGCCGCGCTGGCGCCGGCCCTTGCTTTATGAATGTTTCACTCATGACAGAAAAGAAACTACCAGAATGGCCGGCGATGTCAACCCCTCATTTAAAAAAGATTCCCCACCCCTCTGAGGGGTGGGGATTGTCATGAGATGGGTTCTTATTAATGTAACAGCTTTACCCGTTGCCGCTTCAAAGGCTCATTAAACCCTACATTAAATTTTATTATAATTCAAAAATGTCACTTTATAAAACTCTCTTTTATTTTTTGGTAGATGCCACCTAATGATCTTTCTGCCTTTAACAATTGCCGGCAATAAAACTAAACAGTGATTTTTTTGTAAGTCTTCGGCTAGTGTCCATTCTTTAAGGTCTGTACTAATCAACAAGGCTATTCCCATCCCTGCCGGCGATCCCTCTGCCGTTACCGTTATATAATCATTAGAGTCAATTATTTTTAGTTTTGTGTCTGCTTTTACTGTAACGCAAAGCAGCATTAAAAGAATGAGTTTTTTCATAGTTTGTAAAAAGCATGTTGGCCAATGATCTTAACAGGCTTCTGACCTTTTGCCCAGTAAGGTAATTTTTTCATCCAAGTCGCATGATAGTGATTAGCATAGCCAACATAATCACGACTTAATGTTTTTATATTTTTTGCGACTGTTATAGCATATTTTGCTTGTGGTACTTTAAGCAGCTTTTCCATGCTTTTAAGACTTTTACCATTCCAGCATGAGAATTGCCACTTTTTAAGACAGACCTCAGTAGGTGTTTGCTTGCGCTCCTTTGCCCTCTGAGCTATTACCGCCCCTACCGCATACATGCCGGCCTCGCCCTCGCCCCTTGCCTCTGCTAGTATTGTAATGGCTACAATTTTGGTTTCTCTACTCAGAGAATGATTTTTGTGAGTGTCGGCAAACAAAGTGAAAACAGTTGCCGCTGCCGCGAATGTTATAATTAATTTTTTGATGTTTTTCATAACAGGGATTGATTCTAGATTAATGGTTTCTTTTGTCAACTAAAAAGAATTATATACTTTCTTGGCCGAATGACGTCGATTTTTGGAGACAAGTGCCTGCCGGCGATAGTATTTTAAATCAGCTTTTGAGATTCGCGGGTAGCCATTGTTTTCAACAAGGCATTCGTCCTCTGTTAATGTATCCCAATAATCGCGTTCTTCTTTTAGGCTCATTTTTACTTCATGGAGTTTTTCTTTATAGTGGTTATATTGATATTTTAATGAATCCATCTCATTTATATCTGAGACCGTTTTAGATTCTTTATTTTTAATTTCCCAATATTTAATTTGTAGGTTTTTAATTTTTTCTTTTAGATTTTTTATTTTCGGAAACCTTGATTTTTTTGCTTCGAATATTTCGCTGGTAGTTTGTTTGCAACTTATTTTTTCTTTTAATTCTTGCCTTTCTTGCTGCTTAGCAGCTTGCTCATTTGATATTTCACTCTCAAGCTCTTTTATTTTGTGAACGAATGAAGGCTCTAAACCGTTGTCAAAGTGTTTAGAGAATAGATATTTAAAGCAGTATTTCAAACCCATAGAATCATTCTTAAAAATTTCACAGCCTTTAATTTCGCGAAGGATTTGTTTTGTATTTTCAACCCCTTCGGCATCGGCCGGAGCAAGTTGAATTTTATCTTTCAACGCCGGCAAGTCTATCCTGAAACTCTGCTCTACATCGAGAGAGTAGCTATAATTTTCATACCATTCAGCTACGGCATCATTAAAAGCATTTTTAATTTGTTCACTTGAGACCGTTGGGACTAGCTTGTCATTAAGCCAAACCTGACGAAGCTTTAAAAGTTTTTTGTTTAATTGTTCGGCCATGCGTTCGATTTGTTTCATCTTTTTGAAAAGTACGGGATTGATTATGCGGTTGGCGTCCTCGTCTTTGCGGTTTAGCAACTTGATGGAGCGGACGGCCCGAATTGCATTAATGTTGCTTTGTTCAACTTGCGGCACGGTTGCCTTGTCTTTCGGATCTAATTCGTTAAATTCATCAGCGGAAACAAGGGCCGCGTGGCTTTCATCGCTCGACTTGGTTGCATGGATTAAAATTTTATCATTACGATCAAGTTCAAGGTTGCCGTGCGTGCTTTGACATAAGCGTCCCCAAATGGCCGAAGATTTACCTGTATAAGCATAGACCTCAAGCGGTCGGTCTCGATCAAGTTTTAAGTCAATTGCGATCCAACAGTAGTGTAGTTCTTCAGTTTGAGTAAGACATTCCGACCATGTTCGGCCATATCGTCTTAAAGCCTTTTCACCAACATAAAAGGCGGAAAGCACGTCTTTATAGTATTCACTTGATTCTGGGATACTACGGCAAAAATCTTTATTGCCGGGTTTGTATCCGCGTTTGGGATCGTTTGACTGGTACAATTTGGGAAAAATTGTAAGACTTTTGGTTCGATATTTCAGTTGCAAACTCATGACGGAAAAGAAACTAATCATTCTTTTAAGGCATGTCAACCCCTTAAAGCATAAAAAAATTTTTTTTAAAAAAGTTATTTTTTTTGGTTGACAACCCCCGAAGGCTGGTTTAAAGTTATATAATGGGAGAAGGTTTAGATTTTTTAAGAGCATAGACCATGCCAATCAAGTCAGTATTTTAAAAAAATTATTTTTATTTTTTTTGAAAAAAGTTTGTTTTTTGAGTTGACCTAAGCTTTTTTTTTATTATAATGGTACTAAGGATCAGAATTTCCGGAAGCTAGTATCGTGCCAAGTGCCGGCTTTATGCCATAAAAATTATTTTTATTTTTTTTGATTTCAGGCTTGCGTTACCTGTCTAAAAAAGTCATTATTTTTGGGTCGTGAGTATAACAACTGAAAACCTTGAGGAGATGGCCAAGCAATTGGATTACATCAAGAAACTAGTCGATGCCAAGAACACTCTTATTGAGCAAAAGAATGCGGTCATTTCAGATCTGCAGATTCAACGTGCTGAGTGTTTGAGGGAGATTGATTACCTTAACAACAAGCTGAAAGAGCAAAGCCCTTTGATTGACTTGGACAACATGAAAGGAGCAAACCAATGAGCCAAACTCTACTTGGTTTCGGTGCCTTCTGTAAAGAGGAGTTTAGAGAATGCATACATTGTGGCGGAGGAGGAGAAGAGCACGCCTCTTATCCTTTTAAACTGGACGCTATGCACGCTTGGGCAATAGGTATAAACACTCGAGACGTTCATGAGTGTCATTCATGCAGAGTTGGTAACAATGAGCCTGAGATTGTATACAGTGAGCCATACGTTAAACCTGACGCTTTATGTATGTCGCACTGGAGTAACTCGGCCGATGATCTAAGATTACAGGCAGAAAGGAGTTATGTGATATCATGAGAGATCCATTCGAGATTCCTTATAGCTTTCTAACTAGAGATCATAACTCTATTGATGGCCGGCCCGTAGGTACTCAAGTTAAGGTGGGCAACCTTTGGTATGAGAAAAAATCTGATGATAATTATTATTTATTTATTAAGATCAATATTGATTTATCAAAACAAAGTTTAAAAAAGATTCACAAAAGACTTGCTAACTTATGAGATTTTAGGCATTATTTGGGAGTGATGAAAGTTATAAAAGCTAAATTAAAGATCCGTCGCAATCCTGCTTACACTGGTAACCATGTTAACGCTAGTGTCACTCTAGCAGAAACCACCTTTGAATCAGGCACCAAAGTCGAAGATATGCCGCGTTTGTTCGAGGCAGAGGAGTTTAACATGACTCTCAAGAATGGTGATGTTCATCAAGTAGTCGAGGTGGTTGACACTTGGGAGGTTTCCTACTAATTAACTGCCCCGCCCTCAAGGGCGGGGCATACCCCTTACAAAAAATGAGATTCCACTCTTTAACTGATAACACTAATAATTATTTACCACCTTATGCAGCCAATAATTTTGCCTGTGGCGTGCCGAAAAAACTTGATGACGATGAAATTCCTTTTACGTTTGATGATGTCAAACAAAATTTTTTAGATGAGGAAACTGCTAAATGTTTTAGTTGTTCGGGCTGGTTCCCTGTGTCTAGTTGTGTGATAAACCATACAGATGCCGGCGATCCTGTCCCTGTGTGTGAAACGTGCGTAGATGGGCGTTTCCGGCCTTCTGAGTAGCCTTCTGGTAACCCCTCCCCTTTTCTAAAAGGGAAAGCCTCAAAATAACAGCGAGGCGGAGGGGGGTGATAAATTTCATTCTACCCAGACCTTTTTATTATACTTTTTCAAAAATACCCGAACTCTAAACAAAATATATATTTTCAAAAATACTCTTAAATTAGAATAATCGGCGCTGGAGTTATATTATTAAGTTTATATGAAAATTTGTACTAAATGCAAACAAACTCTCCCCTTGACCGAGTTTAGAAAGCAACGTAGTACCAAAGACGGCTTAAAATACTACTGTAAAACTTGTGATAATAAAACAGCTAAGTCTTATTACCAAAAAAACAAAGAAAAAATCGTTGGTAAAGTCAAGGAATGGCAAAATAGCAATCCTGATAAAGTGAAAGGGTATAAAAAATCTTATTATGGCAAGAATAAAACACCCAGCGGCGAAAGCTCTGAAAACGTCTAGTGCTTTTTGAAAAAAAAATGGGAATTCCAATTTTTAATGTGTAATATTCACTAACATGGGTCTTAACTTAAATTATACCAAGCCAGATGGACAAGCAGCCAACTACTGGAAGATAAGCCGGGTAGAAGACTGGTTTCAGGGCACAGACCCTGAATCCTCTCAATACATGGCTAACGTAAACACTTTAGGGTTTACAAGCGAAGCTTATAGAGATGCGGGAGCACCTTCAGTAGACGGTCATATGTACAGCAGTACATATGCTAGTGGAACAGATTATTACCCCTATCACGATTTAACCGGAGTTTCCGGCGAAGTAACGGGGTCAGAACGAGCGGTACCTCTTCCAGACGGATGGGACCCTCTAGAAAACGGAGTATCCGGATGGATGCAGAGAAGTGATGATATTAGGAGTGGAGCATATACTTGGCTTAAAGTGTGTGTACCTTTCTTTTCTGGAGCAACCGACGCGTTAACACGAGGAGAAGGAATATAATACAATGGGACTATATAAAGAAATTACTACAGAAGCTGGTTCAACTCTTAGTTATTGGGACTATGGTATTGTTGAAGTTAATACATCTGCATCAGAAGCAAAGGATCAGAATGCCAATGTTAATATTTGGGGTTATCATGACGTAGATTACTACAATAACGAAGCACCTCCTATTGAACGTTGGAATA
>Ga0208158_1000184_pt1 | contig 26391 bp, 39 predicted proteins | sample 8_EtaG_FD_184081 | JGI IMG/M metagenome (GOLD analysis project Ga0208158, IMG submission 184081) | Marine viral communities from the Subarctic Pacific Ocean - 8_ETSP_OMZ_AT15162 metaG (SPAdes) (version 2) | ecosystem: Environmental > Aquatic > Marine > Oceanic | place: Pacific Ocean | collected...
AAGTCTGCGTGGGACTAGCTGTGAGATCTGCCACCAGACAATGACTGTGATTGATGGCAAGCTCAGATGTATGTTTTGCGAGGAATTTTACCTCTATGATATGTCGAGAGCTTGGATTGATTTCACCCTACAAAAAAAGGGCTCTAAATCTGAGAAAAATAGCAATAACGCAAACAACAACGCAAAAAAAAATGATGTTGAGAGCTAAGTTATTGAAGTTTAAGTAGTTTGATGAGAGCTTAGTAGTCCATCGCCCACCAGAATTTGAATTTTGTTGACCGCCCAACAAACACCTCTCAACACTTATTTTACTGCGTTTAAAGGATCAGCTTAATTTTGTTGATTTTGTTGAGGGTATCAGTGGCCTACAAAACACAGCGCAAATTGCGCAGTACAGCGCAAAATGCGCTGTTCAAGGACGCAAAAATATTTGTTGATTCTTTGTCGATTTAAGGCTGTTGATTCTCAATTTTTTAATCAACAACATCAGATAAATAATCTGGAGCTAGGTGAGCATAATTTTTTCTCACGATCTCCACAGTATCTCCCATAAATGCGGCAACCTTCTCAATAGGCTTCCCAGCCATTACAGCATGGGTTGCCCAAGAGTGACGGAACACATGAGGAGACAAACCATTAATACCTAGCTCTATACCCACCCTCTTAATTTGATCGTGAACGTCAGTGGTGTTGTCACATACAAAATCATTAATTTTCTCGGAATATGCGTGTTCAAGGATAGGTCTTAGTCTTGTGGAAATCGGAACTGGTGGTCTACGTTTAATCGTCTGAAGTTTTCCATGTGGCAAAAACATGATTAAATTTTGCTCGAGTAAAACTTGTGACCATTTAAGTTCCAAGATTGCAGTTTTGCGTTGAGCTGTCTCCATAGCCAAAATTATAAATCGAGCAACTTTATGTAATCGATTAGAAGTAGGTCTACCCATTCCATTCCACACTAAATCTTTACAAAAATCCCAGAGTGTTTCGAGTTCCTCTTTAGACAAAACTCGATCTCTAGGAGCGGAGGGTGGCGGCATATCAATGTAGGCGACCATGTCTCGAGTAATACGTCTTTCTCTCGGTTCAACCTGATTAATCATAAAATTAAAGCAAGCTCGTAATCTCTGGAGTTCTGTTCTGACAGTAGCTCCTTTTGCCACATTCCCATAATATCCATGACCAGCCATTCTAATTTTTTTGTACTCTTCACTATCATTTCTGGTGATCTCAGAAACTCGTTTATTCCCAAAATAAAATTTTAAATTATTAATGAGAGAGTGGTATCTATCTTCAGACAAAAATTTATCTTTAACATTTTGCTCGTACCAATAATCCAGACAATCCGACACAAGAGGATCAGCTTCTACTTTTATTTCCTTGTGATGCTGTTCGAGCCATCCAGAGAAACGAGCTTCTGCTGTTTGTAAATCTTCTGTCCGAAGGCTCTTTCTTTGTGTTCTCTTATCGTAATAAAAGATGTAGTATTTGCCTTTATATTGCACCAGCCTTGGTGGTTTCTTGTTTGACATCTGTTCCTCTCCTTATAAATTTTTACTGCTCCCTCGGGTATCCTCGGCATCCCATTCACCATGATTGTGGGTAGGGAGTCGGATAGCCTTAGTCTGCGGATCGTCTGAATCGACACTCCGAGCAAAGCAGAAACTTCTTTTTGTGTAAGAAGTCTCTCCATTAATCGTCTATTTCATTTAGTAACTGCATAATCTTGATGGCAACTTTGCCTTCAAGTTTACGATTAACATAAACCCAATACTGCCCAGAGCCATCATCAATTTTATTAAAGCTCTCGACCTTATCCGATTGTTTGTTATTCGCCTCATCATAATTGGGATATAATTTTTCTGGTTCAGTACCGAGAGCTAAAGCTAATTTCTCCAAATTTCGTGGAGTGGGAACAGACTTTCCATTAACATACGTTGATATGCTGTCTCTTCCGATTTCACTTTTTCTAGATAGCTCAGACTGATTCCAGCCTTTTTCATACATAAGCGTATATAACCTGGTCGCAAACTCGCCAGTAGTTATAACTCTTTTACTAAGATCGATCTCCCCAGACCGATGGGTTACTTTTGGTGACATATATCTTCCCCGATAAATGTTGATATCTAAGAAACAACACATACGATATAATCAATTTATTGTCTACAGAAACTTTTTCTGTACTAAGATATTCAATACTACGGAATTTCTGTCCGTATTATTTTCTTGCGTATTATAAATTTTTGAATTAGTTGTAGATTTTGAAGAGGAGATTGACCAACAAATGTATAAGCTAAATACAAAAAAAATAGTCCGGCAATTCAATGGGAAAACTAAGACCGCTAGAGCTTTAAGTGAGCATAGCAAAGATCCTATTACTTTTGATGCCGTAGACAAGTGGAGTAGGTCAGGCCGCATTCCAATATTTAGGTTTTTGGAACTGGCAATGATCGCAAAAGAAAGAAACCAAAGATTTGATCTTTATGATTACATAATTAAAATTGAGGAGGGCAAAAATGAATAAGAAACAAAATATATACCCCATGAGCAACCTAGTTGGGAAAAATGAATTTAACAAAAAAGTAAAAGTTGAACCGACATTAACACCAAAATCAGATATTTTATCTGAACTTCCACGATTTTTATTGGAAATGTCAAAAGCCATAATGATTGATGATAACAATTGGCATAAAAATTTTAGTGAAACAAAAAGATCGCCCAATAGTTCAGCTTGTCAGCGATTTTGGTGTCAATCTCATTATTATAGAGCGGTGCTAAGTTATTCTTGTTTAGCAACTTTAAAAGGAAGTTCTAAGTCGATTAGTAATATCGCAAAAGACACTGGCATGAGTATCCAACAGGCAATGAAAATTGCCAACGAGGCAGAGGACGCAGGATATATTCATCAATACAACAAAGGAAATGCGTCTTTGGCTACGACTGTAGCCGCTACAGACTGGCAATTAATAGACTATATCCATCGCTATGTAATGCGTAGACTATTCTTATGGAATGAAGTTCGTGAGGACTACTCTACTGACCATCTGCATGACAAATTTATCGAACCTCTTTTAAATGACCAAAATAAAATTGATGCGTTTAGAGATATGATGAACAATTTGGCAAAAAGGGCGATTGAAACAGAGGACTGAAAATAATATTCAGTGAAAATAAAATTCACTGAAAATAATATTCAGTGAAAAATTAGTTCACTAGTATTTTAAATTTTCTTCCTTATTGTAATTTTTTCAATGGGGAAGAAATTGGTACATAAGAACGATAATGTCGTTTGCTTTTTACAGAGTGAACGCTTTAACCAAATTCTACATGAATGGCATCTGGAGATCGATGAGATAGGGGAAGCTCTAGCTCAATACGAAAAACTATCTCCAGCAATGATGCAATTATTAAATAGATTATTTATAATTGCGTCTACGGACTCTATACCAAAAGTTATCAGGGAACGAGCTATGGAAAAGTTGTTTGTTAATAAACCTCCACAACATATAGGAAAGTATTTAAGTGAAAAATAATAACGCAGTTTGGGGTATAGATCCTGGTATTAACGGAGCTTTGGCTCTGCTTTTTCCAGAAGATCATGGGATTGAAATATTCGATATGCCCATCATGGAAGTAAAGAAAAAGAAAACAATTTCTGCTGCTTTGGTTGCCGACATTTTAAAGCAACATGAGGCTCCAGTTTTTATCGAGAATGTTCATGCTATGCCCAATCAAGGGGTCACTTCTATGTTTAATTTCGGCAAAGGATTTGGAATCCTTCTTGGAGTTGCGGCTGGGTTACAAATGCAAGTCACTACTGTCCGTCCACTCGCTTGGAAAAAAGCCTTAAAAGTTCCTTCTGGAAAGGATGGATCTCGAGAAAGAGCAACCCAATTACTGCCAGCATCATCACAAAAATTCGCCAGAAAAAAAGATGATGGAAGAGCGGAGGCTTCTTTGATCGCATTATATGGCTTTACTTTTGCCCAAAGTGTTGAGTAAGATGACCAACAACATGACACAAACAAACAAAACCAACGGATTTACCCAACACGAAATAAAGCATATTTCGCCTTCAAACGTAGCATTATTTAGGAATGCAACCGATCAATGGGTGTTGAGATACCTGATGAAAGAAAAATTTTCTGTAGGCTGGGCGGCTCACCAAGGATCATCTGTGGAAGCTGGTGTAGATTATGGAGTCTTTAATGGAGTCGATGCTGATGAATGCGTGAAAATTGCTTGTGACAGATTAATGGATCTCACTAAATTTCGCCATGATTTCGCCGAGCAATGGGAGAAAAAATCTAAGCTCGTAGATCGAATGGTACGAACAGCATTGGAACAATTAATGCCGCTCGGGAAACCAGCTCTTCCAGCTAGAGGATCAAAACAGCATGGAGTGGAAATCAATGCTAGATTTCGAGAGGGAGAAGGTGGAACTGTTAAGTGTATTGGATACCTAGACTTCTGGTATCCAGAACATAATCTAGTTGTAGATCTGAAAACAACCAGCAAATCGCCAAGTGGATTTTCTCTCGATCATGGAATCCAAGCTACTATTTATAAGAAGGCCGTTGGCTCAAATCCAGATGTTAAATTTCTATACTGCTTAACCAGAGTTAAAGATCCTTATATGTGGTTGGAGCTAGAGGATGAGCAAGCCGATAAATTTCTTAAAATTTTTAAACACAACGTAATTCAGATGGAGAATTTTCTTAGCCTCTCAGATGACAAAGAGAAACTCCAAAAAAGTGTTCCTTACAACCCCTCAACTTTTTACTGGAGCGATGCGGAAGAGATCAAAGATAAGTGGTATGCGTAATGCGATTTTTGGGAATGAGCAATTTGATAGGCATCCCACTCTCTATCAATCCTTTTGGCAGAATGTCCTTCTGCAAGCGATTTATGATGCCAATCGGCTCACAGATAAAAATGTCACTAAAAGAAATTATGCCAAACAAGCAATCGTTTGGCTTTGGTTTAAGTCCGAAGATCACGATGTTGTTTGCTCGAATGCAGAGCTTAACTCATCTCAAATTAGAAAATCCTCGAGAAAATGGCTCAAGGAAACTTACGACTCGAAAGACTTAGAGAAGGTTCTCGACCCATACCTATTTAAAAACTGCGGTCGCTAAAAATGAAAGGAAAATAAATGCCATTTATGGAACAAGTAAACGAAGGAAGCGGAGTTGGTTATGTCAATTTTTCGCTGGACAATGGATGGATTGCCTCTGACGGAAACGAAGGTCAAATGACTTTGCAAGTTCAGTCAGCACCTATCTTAATCGATGTAGTAAACATCACTCAAGGATGGTTACAGCTAGCACCAGGAATTAGAGATTGGCAACCTTTTGTCGGTCAACCACACTCACAACCATCACCAGAACATAAAGTTGGCTTTTCAGCTTTATTCTATTCTAAGAAGCATTTTGGTGAAGATGATCCTTACAGAGAAATGACTACAAACCAATTTGCATCAAAGCAATTTCTTAAAGATGTATATAATGAAGCTGAAAAAATGTGGGATCAAAAAACTCCATTTGCTGAGTCAGGAATGTCAGCATTGGTAATGATAGATCCAAAAACGACTGCTTTAAAAGTTGGAGGTGGGCGATCAGTAAAGATTTCTTTTACTATACAGAAGTTAATGCCGATGCCACAAAAGGGTGAAGCTCCAGCTCCACAACCAGTTGCCGCTCCGCCTGTGTCTGCTCCACAAGCGGCAACAGCTCCTACTCCTCCACCAGCTACAAACGATATTGATTTTAGCAATATCTCTGCTGACGAGATTTAGGAGCTGAATTAACTTGGGGGAGAGTTAGATACTCTCTGTACTTTCCCCCCATTTTTTTCGGGTGAAAAATGAGCAGTAATAATAAATTAAATTGGGCAAATTATTGGGAGTCACAAGGTTTCTCTGTGATGCCAGTACATTATGTAAAATCAGATGGATCTTGCTCTTGTTCAAAGGGCAAAGATTGTAAATCAAAAGGTAAACACCCAGCTCCTAAAAGCTGGAAAGAATTTCAAACAAAAAAGGCTAACAAAGAACAATTAAAGCAATGGTTCGATGGTCAATATAAAGATTTTAATATTGGAGTAGTCACTGGAAAGGTAAGCAACAATGTCTTTGCTGTCGATGTAGATATTGGTGAAGGGAAAGATGGTTCTGATAATTTTGACGATCTCCAAATGGCAAATGATGATCTGCCACAAACCTTAGAACAACGAACTGGCTCGGGTGGAAAACATCTCTTCTTTAAAGCTCCAGAAAATGTAGAAATTAAAACAGACAAAAACACTCTCGGTGGCGGCATTGATACAAGAGGTGAGGGAGGATTTGTAGTTGTGGCTCCCAGCAACCATGAGTCCTCCCAAAATTACACATTAAATACTCAAGTGCCGCATATTGAAGAAAGTCCTGATTGGCTCACGAAATTAACAGTTAATACGGCGCCATCTATGAATGGATCTGCAAGCCTACAATCGAGCCAAACAGACAAATGGGGTGATCTCGTTGATGGTCGTGAAGGCTACATGGTTCAGCTCTTGATGGGAACAATCAGAACTTTTTGGACTCAGAAAGGAATTATTCCCACAGTGCAACAATTAGTTGAGGAAGCCTATCCTACTTACGAGAATAAATGCCGAGCCAGAGGTCGATCTCTTGAGGAAGATGGGCGAGGAAAGAAAGTATTTGAAAAGAAAGCTAACTATCTGTTATGGAAAGCTAGGAAAAACGAACTCAGGATTTTACAGGATGTAGAAAAGGGTTCAGAAATTTCGCAACAAACGGAGTCGGTTGCTCCGCTCCACGACCAGTTGCGGAATGGTGCGAGGAGTGGTTCACCCGAACTCTCCTCGCCACTCATCTTAGCAGACTGGAATCTGTCAATCTACAGCGGCGAAGCTCCCGAGCAAGAATGGCTTATCGAAAATATCCTCCCACGCAGAATTCCTGGTTTAGTTGCCGCCGTTGGTGGACTCGGTAAATCTTTTATCCTTTTAGATCTGGCGATGAAGGTAGCTGGTGGCGATCAGGGAATGCACAAAGAGAGAGCTTTGGGCGGCGATGTTATCACAAATGGAAAAGTTGTTTTTCTGACCGCCGAGGACTCTAAAGATGGAGTCCACAGAAGATTACGAAATATCGCTGGTGCAAGTCTATTCGATCGGGCAAATGGAAACTTGATTGTTGTACCCTTGCCTGATGCTGGAGGTGCAAAACCATTAATTCAAAATACTATGGGTCAGTACACCACAACAGCAATATTTGAGGATATACGATCCCAGCTCATCGAAATGGGCGATGTGGCTCTTATTATCTTTGATCCTCTTCAAGCCTTTGCCGCCGCAGATATTAATACTGATCCAGCCGCCGCTCAGTTCTGGTGGTCAAACATCTCAGAATTATGCGTAGCAACAGGAGCAAATGTTCTGGTCGCTCATCACATGAGGAAGGAAGGAACATTCAGCATCAAGAAGTCAGTTCATGCCCGAGAAGCTATCAGAGGCACTACAGCTCTAGTTGATGGTGCTAGGTGGGTGTATGGACTATGGCAGATGCCCGAAAGTGACGAGGTTGTAGTCGCTCAGAAAATGGATTTTGAATCTGGAGTTGGAAACTGCGTTATGGGCGGCATAGTCAAGGTCAACGATCAGGCTGATAATACTCCCAGAGCTTTCATTAGAGATGAATCGGGATTGCTGATCGACCGAACAATAGAAGTTGATACGATCCTAGAGCAATCCGCAAAGTTGGATAAGTTACAAACTACAGAAATATTCTCAGAAATTAATCGCAGATGGGGAACTGAAGAGCCGTTCTCAATCGCTACAAATACGACCAGATCCCTTCAAGCATACTTGCTTTCCGAGTACGGAATGCCGAGGAGAGCTGCAAAGGGATATATTGAAGCATGGCAACAGCAAAACTTTATCGAAAATGCTGTCCATGATTCCAGCAAAAAAACAAAAGGGGTGAGGGTCGTTAGAACCCCAGATGAGAGGTAAGCATGAAAAAATATAAAACAGAAATCGAGCAACATATTTGCGTACTTTGCGGCAATCCTATCGATGTCCAGCCTAATGGACACAGAGAAGGATTTAAAGCTGAACCAGCGGCAAAAGGGAATTGCTGTACGCATTGTCATTGGACAATCGTAATGCCAGCCAAACAGCCAGAAAACAGCGATCCAGATGGAGGTGATTTTGAAGGGAGTCCGATATGAATAAAACGGAATTTGAAGATAAGTATCCAGAGCTGGCACTGCAACCGATCAAGAAGGATCAAAGATTTGGATACACAGTAAATTTAAAAAAGCTCAAACGAGCCTCGGGTAAAAGAAAAGCCTATCCGCATAAAATAGGATTTAAGAAAAGATGAATAGGTACGACAAAGCTGAACGAATACGGCAAGCACTTCATATGTGGGCATACTACGACAAGAGAGATGTCAAAAGTCCACAGCTTAAAAAGGAAAGAGGTCAGTATCACAACCAGGTTTTGAGACAATTTGAAGAGCTAATCAAGCCACTTTTCGTTACTTCCGCAAGCGGAAGTGGAGGGGGGGAAGGCTCGAAAATGACGGAAGTAAGGGGGGTGAACACCCCAAAATGGCGGAAGTAACGAAATGAAAACAGCAAAAAGTTGCGGAAGTAAGCGGAAGTGGACGGGTTTTGGAACGGAAGTAGTACCCCATACCCCTTATGTATTACTTCCGCATAGGGAAGTTAATACTACAGAGGTATGATATGGAACTGTATGTGCTTTTAGTATTTATGAAATTCTCAGATGAGGAAAGCTGTCAAATGGTAGCTGATCGATATTATCCAAATGAGAAGGTTGAATGCACAATGTTCATAGATCATCTTCCCAGATCTATGCCTCCTCCACTCAATAGACCAGAGATGTGGTCCTGCGAAAAAAGGCCGAAGTTATGTCTAAAAGATTAACCCATCAAAATAGGTACACAAGAAATCAAGCTGTCAGCACGACTAAGAAAGCTGATGAAACTTATTACAGTCCTCCAATGTGGGGATCTGGTGATTGGAGATTTCCTTTAGTGATGGCAATCATGGAATCTGTAGATGATAAAGTTAAAAAGATGGAACAAAGCTGGGGAATGGGAAGATTGGAGAGATTGGCATCTCCAGCTTTAGCTCTGAAATTTGAACAAGCTAGGCTGAACTGGAAGGAAGCGTGTAATAAAGACGATCACACTTATTTGGTTCAGAAGGGAAATAATTTAATTGCTGGCTGGGAAGCATTAGAGAAGTACGCAATTTCACAAGGTCACAAACCGACTGATGGAAACATTATTTTTATTGTGGCTCCTGTCGATTGTAATAGCCGACCAATAGCCATTATCGAACATGAGCATCTTTCCAAGCAGATAGATCCGCAATCGGTGGCGAGGACTTATACTTATGACGAACTCTGTCGGATTATCAAGTTCTGGGAAGAGAAAATGGAAACTGTAACAGCAGTCAAAAATATATTTCATGGATCAACAATCGAGGAGGTAAAACCACATGATAAAAAACAAGGAAAATTGGCAAGAGATGATGACAAAGAAATCGAAGAAGATGAAATCCCCTTCTGAACAAGTTTCCGGTGATCCTCCAGAAATGGATTCTGCCGAATTGGAATCTGCCTTATTGGAATCTGTCAAAGTCCAACCCAGGATTTCAATGCTGGAGGAGGTAATCGATCTGGTGGGTTCTAAAAGAAATTCTGAGTATGGTGAGCCAGATGAAAACATGGAACGCACAGCAAAACTGTTTTCAACTTATCTTGGAGCCCGATCTGGAGAGTCCATCACTGGAGTTGATATTGCAATGTTCGGGATCTTACTTAAAATTGGACGATTAATAGAAAATCCCAATTCTCTCGATCAGTGGGCTGATATTGCTGGATATAGTTCAATCGGGTATCAAATTATGAAAAACAGCAAAAATAGACCCTCAAATTTAGCCACTGAGAGGGGTTAAAGGGTTTCTATGATATAGGAGTACCCATAAAAAAACCCCGATTTCTCGGGGTTTCTTTGACTCGCTAATTATGTGGTTTAATACTTATCTTTTAAAAGTCAGCTTTCCTGATTTAAACTCTTTGTAATCGGTAGATTTTAAAACCGCACAAATGCTTACAGTACAAAGTTTAGGATCTTTCAGAAGCTCATCATATTTTAAATGAGCTTTACCAAAATTATCAAAATGAACCCAATAGTCTATTTCTGGATCTAAAGTTTCACTATCCTTATAAAATGCCGCAACTACTATAAAATCACAATCGCTTGTGTCACCCATTTTTTTTACCTCCATTTTTCTATATTATAATATTCGGTATCATTCTCACTAATGAAATCAGACACAATTTTATTCAATTCTTTTGACTTGTGAATGAATGGTGCAAGATTTCTTTTTAATTGAAGCAATGGCATAAAATGTGTGCCAGCTTTGTATAAATTCCAAACCCCTGTACCTGATTGATTACTAATTTTCCAAAGACTTGGTTTTCCGTTTATGCTTATAGAAAGCAATCCTTGACCTGATTGAAATATTCTAATTTCCATTTTTAGCCTCCCACTCTCGATCAAGAATATCCAGATTGATAGGATTGTCGGAATATGTCATTTCAATGATCCAATCAGAGTAAGTAATTTCGATCTCTGTTCCCACTGGAAAAGGTATCACAGAGCCAGATAAATCGATCGTAGGCTTGTTCCCATCTTCATAGCTGGGATCAGTCCTTCCAGATACCTTATAGTCTCTCATTCCCTCATAAATGTGAATATCCGCAAACCCATCTTTGTGAGCGGCATCCCATTTTTCTTCCTCGGAAAGTTGACGGATCAATGACAAGTAAGGAGCATTGTCGGGAATTCTCTTAGCAATATTAAAAAGAGATCCTCGAAAGAACTTAGCATTCCAAAGCCGCTTACCTTCAAGATAGATGCGGCGGCGGCCTCGATGCTCTCTGACTGTGTAGAGTTGATTAACTGTCATTGGCTTGCCTCCTTTTCATTGCTTCCATTGGGTGACTATCCCAATAATCATCTTCGGCTTGCTGATCTTTTTCCTCCTTTAATTTTTCAAATTCTCGCTCCAAGATCTCGGCCTTAATTGTTCTGATAAAACCATTAATATCGTAAACGCATAAATGTGGATCGCTGTCTATATAGTCTTTGATTTCGTCTGGTTCTAAATAACAAGACTCTGTTGAAATGCGTCCTTCGATTTTTGCGAGTTGCTCAATAAATGGGATTGCCTTGTCATAGTCCTCATCACCTTTGAAGATCCCTATTACTTCTGCGGCACAGTTTTCTAAAAAAGCCACACAAGAAAAATCCTCATAATGGACTTTATTATTTACGAAAGTTTGCTCTATGTCGCAGTAGAAACAAGCCTCACCTTCCTTATCATATCCAGCGACAAGTTCCAGATCAGTTGAGTCACCAAAAAAATTATATTCTAATTTTACTGTGATCCCATCACCTCGATGATGATCCTTAAACTTATAAAGATCAATCAATTCAAAATCCAGATTATAGGCTAGGTATTCCGCAACATCTCGTTTGGTGGGCTTGTGTCCGAAAACAGCGACACTATCTTCATCGTCCACCCTTCTAAATTTTAGAGTGTATACATATTGTGGGTTCTTATTCATTACGCACCTCCAATCGCATAACCGATCATAAGAGTTGACCAGCATAAAAAGACTATTCCCAATATTCCGAGAATTTCGCCTGCTAGAGTGGCTGGAGATCTCAAATAGAACTTGAGTGCCTCCTTAAAGATTTGACCCACAGAGGGTTCATTTTTTCTAAGCATTTTGTTGCTCCTTTATTTTCAATGCGGCTGGCATCATCAGGAGTGAGCGACCAAACTCACCCGACAACCCCCAGAGATCTGGGGATCGTTTCGCCTTAATCTGCAAATCCTCGGCTGACTATCCTCCACGCTTCTTTAAGATTATTTATGCGGTTCGCTATTCCGTCTGTGTCTGGACTTCCATAAGATTGGATATGCCAATTAATTTCACGCTCCATGATTTCCATAGCAGTTGTCCAGCTCATTGGATCATCTGCCCAATCTGGCAATTTAGTAATGATTGCTTGCTTATTCATTTTCAAATCCTCCATTGATTAATGCTATTCGGTTAACTGTGAGTAATGCCCGATCAATGAGTTCTTTTTCTTCTTTATTGAGTCGGGAATTTTTAAGGCTGGAGCGTAGGTAAGCACCAGCAGATAAACAAAGGCTATTAGTCATCTTAGTGACGTTTCCTTTGTAGGTTTGGTTGAGTGTTTCAAGAACCTGATATTTTCGAGATCCAAAAAGCAGTTGTTCTTGAAGTTCTGGGGAAGGCTCAACAGTTATTCTGTGTCCTTCTGAATAGGCTTTTTCTAAAAGATCTTTCATTTCTGTTGCTCCTTCATTTTTAAAATTCTGACCATGATGACTTTCTTATCGCATTCAGAACAGCATCGGCCTTTGTCCTTGATTGGGTATGGGTTAGCTCCTAATCCTCGGAAACTATCGCCACAGATAACGCAAACATGGAGATCGAAACCCCATTTATTTTTCTTGTTCATATTGTTGCTCCTTTATCTTGAATTGATCCCCATTGATCTGCCATTGCGGAAGCGACAGAAGGAAAAAATTTACTCCTGATTTTCCATCTGTTTTTGCTGGGAGCAGCCGAATGACATTCATGCCTTGCAGTCTTGCCATCTAGCGTTCCTGTTCGCTCCAGCTTGGGGAGATTACGCAACCATAGGCAAGTTGCTTTTGATACGTTGTCTGGATCGTCCACAGACTGAGCAAAATGCCAAGGTTGGATTGTTTGTGCGGCTGGTTTGAAATTCTTAATCCTCTCTTTTGCGTAGCGGTGCATGATAGGATTTTCGACACAGACGCTTGGAATGTGGGAGACATTCCAGAGAGTTGAAAACAAATCACAACCCTCGTCTAGTTCTTCCCACATTTCTTGTTTAGTTTTATTGGGTGGCGGTGTGTGTAACCATCTTACTCCAGAGTTGCATAATCTGGTGCAAGGAGGGTGACAGACAATAAGCATATCCCAAGATGAACCCAAGACATTCCGAATATCATCTTGGATATGTTTGTTGCTGGGCTGATCGCTCGGAAGAACGTCACAGCTCCAAGCATCATGCCCGAGATTATTGAAGGCATCTCGGACAGTTCCAGAAGTTTCACAAGCGACTAAGACCATCATCGGACAGTTACCAGCTTTTGCTTGTCTTTGACCTTTACCCGATCAACGACCTTATGCTTGCCGTTGCGATTAACCCAAGCAATTTGGAACACATCTTCACCATCAATATTTCTTCTGGATAATCTGATCGTTCCAAAGTCATGGGAATTTCTGGAGGAAGTGCCGACCTTGATATTCTGATCGGAATGATCTTTCACTCCGTAGGATTTGCTGGATGAATATAAGCATGATCTTATATCCACCCAGATTGGGAATTGCCTAGCCATGATTAAAATCCATACTCTTCGCAATAAGCATCAGATCCGTACACTGGCTCTCGCTCTGACCAATGATCCAGATTTAACTTACCGCCTTTAGCTAAATGAGCTTCGATTTTCGCTAATTGCCTATCGGCTTTAGCCTTATCCCTTGTTCCGAAATCATCAAGCTCGTATCTATTACCTCGCTTATTCTCTGCGGTAATAATAAACACCTCAACGATAGCCTCAGAAGGGTGACTAGCTTCGGGAGGTAGTGAACCCTCGACTAGTAATGATGTTACTCCTATATCCATTTTATTGCTCCTTAGTTAATTAGTTTTGGTGTCGATTTTGGCGACCAAACCAAACCGACAAACCCATTTAGAACGAAATCCGATGTTTCGTCAAACTTTTTTTGCATATATATATAGAAGGAATTAATGCGGAAGGATCGGAAGTATGAATTTAACTCGGAAAAGAACACTCTCAGAACAGCAACAAGAGTTCTGCAATTACTTGGTAAAGGAAAACAAGAATCCAACGGAAGCGGCTAGATTGTCTGGATATGCTCATCCTAAACAGAGTGCATATTTATTGACTAGAAACCCTACAGTTTTAACAGCTCTGCGGCTGTTAAGACAAACCACCTATCAAACCGATCTTGCCAGCTTGGCGGCAAATACCCTCAAGGAAGTAATGCAAGATCCTGACTCAAACCCAAGTGCCAGAGTCTCTGCGGCTCGTACAGCTCTTGAGCTGGCTGGGGATCTGGGCAAGAACTCGGAGGAGCTGGCGAATGGTAAGAACCTTGGGGAGATGACGCCAGACGAACTAGGTTCATTGATAGATAGGTGGGAGGGAGAGCGATCAAACCTCGCAAAAGATGTGACAACTCCGCAAAAAGACGAGGAAGTTCTATAAAATAAGGGGATCGAATGGTTCAAGAAGAACTATTCGGCCTTTTTTTAAAGATATATATACTCCCGATGCCGACCCCACCCCCTAGCCTATCCCACCAAATTCCTGGTGTGTGATTTAGGACTTCCGTATAAATTTTTCAGAAAAGTGAATCTTTTGTCGGCCTTGTTGAATTAAGAGATTCACCTATGTATAATACAATCAACAAATTAATTTGGAGGAGTTATATGGCACAGCCTAGAGATTATACGAGGCAGTATAATTTTTCAGATTTTCAAACTACAAGTCCGTCCGATCCTTTGCCAGCAGTTAAAGTAGATAGCGAATTAAATGCTGTTAAACTTACTCTTGATGATCTGAATACAAACATTGCCCTTGTCCAGCGAGATGACGGAGCATTAAAAAACAATGCAGTTCATAAAGACGCTTTCGACACAGGAGCATTAGCTCTCATAAATGCCACTGGTTATACTCCCAAAGGAGATTGGGCGACATCTACATCATATTCGGTTAATGATTTGGTCGATTTTAACTCTGCGACCTATCTAGCTACTTCAGCTCATACATCTGCCGCCGCTTTTGCTACAGACCTTGCCGCTAATAAGTGGCTCTTAATGGCTAATGCGGCGATTGCAACAACAGCCTCCGCTGTTGATAAGTTCGAGGGTACAGGAAGCCTAAAAACATTTACTCTATCTTATACCTATGCCTCCAACACATCGGTATTGGTTTTCGTAAACGGAGCATTGCGTAATCCTGGTGATGATTATTCTATATCAGGAACAACTTTGACTTTCGTTACAGCGCCCTCGACCCCATCTGTCTCTGGAAACGAGAATGTTATTGTCTGGGGAGCTTCAGTAGTTGCTCAAGCGGCGAAAGAGTCTGCCGCCAGTTCACAAACCAATGCTTCTGGTTTTGCTAACGAGGCACAATCTTGGGCATCTAAAGTCAACGGAATTGTGGAATCGACCGATTATTCCTCGAAAGCATGGTCAATTGGTGGAACAGGGGTAGATAATGGCTCTGGATCAGCAAAGGATTGGGCGACAAAGACAGGCGGTACTGTAGGTAATACAAGCGAATATTCGGCGAAATATTATGCTACGAATGCGAATGTGGGTACTGTTGCTGGTGCTATAGCCAATGTTAATACTGTTGCTGGCTCCAATACCCAGCTCGGTCAGGTTGCTGGTCAGATCAGTCCTACGAATAATATTTCGACTGTTGCTGGTGCTGTTAGTAATATTGGAACAAATGCTACGAATATCGCAAATATTAACACTTGTGCGACCAATATTTCGGCGATTACAGGAGCAAGTACCCAAGCTACGAATAGTGCAAATTCTGCTACTGCAAGTGCAAATTCGGCCACATCAGCTCAGAATTATGCCGTTGAGACAGACTCCCTAGTTACAGGAACTTCTGACGATTCTGCTAAGAGCTGGGCGATTGGCGGATCTGGCGGATATAACATGAAAAGTGCTGGTAAAGGGGATGCAAAATCTTGGGCAACTTATACCACAGGAACAGTAGACGGAACGGAAAAGAGTGCTAAAGAGTACGCTATTGGGTCACAAGGCCGAGGAAGTGCTGGTGCTGGTTCAGCAAAGGATTGGGCAAGCTATGTAGATGGCAGTAATACTGTTGATGGTACGTTGTTTTCAGCGAAATATTATGCCAATCAAGCGGCGAACTCTGCGGCGAGTGCTGGCAATAGTTTGTCCTCTTTTCAAGAAGTTTGGCAAGGTTCTGGAACTTCACCTCCAAGTGGAGGCACTGTTTCGACAGGAGATCTATTTTTTAACACAACATCGGGCAATCAGAGGCTTCAAGTTTACAATGGGTCTGCTTGGGTAGATGCGGCGGTTGATGCGAGTAGTGTTGCATCTCCTGGTTTTGCGATTGCAATGAGTACGGCTTTAGGTTGAGGAGACTATAATGGCACAGAATTTCAAACAGATTAAGCTCAGAAAAGTGGGAACGAGTGTGACGGACATTCCTGATGGAACGGACTTTCCTACAGGATACCATACGCTGATTGGGCTAAATTTATCGAATAGAACGAGCAATGCGATCACTGTTTCTGCCTTTATAACAAATAACCTTACGGATGCTGACGATGATCCAACAGGGGATAATAAGGAGTATTATATTGTAAAGGATATGACCATTCCATCTGGTTCGTCTTATGCCTATGACTCCAAGATTGTTTTGCTAGGAAAGAATGGGTCTGGAGCTGATGGAGATCGGATTTGGGTTCAATCAAGTGCAGCTGATTCTTTAGATGTGATAGCCAGCTATGTTCAAGATATTTCGACATAAGGAGTGTGTAAATGGCCTATGTTGGCAATAAACCTGATGTAAATTATACCTCGTTTCAGAAACAGGATTTGACCGGTGCAACTGGTGGTACATTGACGTTATCGACACCAGTTACAAATGCAAATGACATACAGCTTTTTATTAATCATGTTAGACAGGAAAGTGGTTCCAGTTATGTGGCCAGCGGAACAACAGTAACCCTTCAAGGATATACAGTTTCGGCTAGTGATGACATTTATGTAATCTATCATCAGGCTTTTCAAACAACCCAGCCTCCTGATGGGAGTGTGGGAACTGCCAAGATAGCAGACGATGCTGTGACAAGTGCAAAGCTGGCAAATGACATAGCGATTTCTGGGGATTTAACTGTAGATACCAGTACGTTGAAGGTGGATAGCAGTGCAAATCAAGTAAGTGTAGGTCATACTTCTCCAACAGCAATTCTAGATGTGAGGCGAGGCGATGCAGATGGTAAGATAGCAGAGTTTCATACTAGTACAGGGTTTGGCATTGAGCTAGGTTCAAGTCAAACTTTGGCATATATACAAGCAGGAAGCAGTCAATCACTCAAGTTTGAAACAAATGGTTCAAATGAACGTATGCGTATAAATGCTGATGGAAGAGTAGATTATAGAACCAACGCAACCACAAATGCTTACGGAGTATCTATCACAGCTACTAGTAGTCAAAGTGATATTGGAATTAGTGGAGAAGGGTCAAGCACTCAACATAGAATAAAATTTTTTAACAGTAATGGTCAGGTGGGTGCTATCAATACATCTGGTTCAGCAACTTCTTATAACACTTCTTCAGACTACAGATTAAAAGAAAATGTAGTTACTGATTGGGATGCAACTTCAAGGTTAAAGCAACTAAAGCCTGCAAGATTTAATTTCAAAACAGACAAAGACACAAAAGTAGATGGCTTTCTAGCACACGAAGTTTCAAGTGTAGTTCCCGAAGCTATAACTGGTGAGAAAGATGCTAAAGATAAAGATGGTAAGCCTGAGTATCAAAGCATAGACCAATCAAAATTAGTACCGCTTCTTGTCAAAACAATACAAGAATTAGAAGCTCGTATCACTAAGTTGGAGGGTAAATAAATGGCATTATCAAAAGTAAAAAATAGTGCAGTACAAGGGTTAAGTCTTTCTTCCACTTCTACTGCATTATCAATAGACGCTAATGGTCAAATAACCAAACCATTACAACCAGCTTTTTCTGTTCATAAAAACAATACAGACCAAAATAACATTGCTACTGAGACGGCTGTAGCAGTAACTTTTTCTCATGAAAGATTTGATGTAAACGGAGATTTTTCGTCAAACACATTCACTAGTCCTGTAACTGGTAAGTTTAAACTTACTGTAAATCTTAGATTAGCATATTTAGATAGTGCCGCAGGATATTATGTTACTTCTATTAAAACAAGCAACGAAACATATAGGGCTATATTTGATCCTGATTTTGGACAGGACGCGGTATACTGGACACATTCTGTAAATGTATTAGCAGATATGGATGCAAATGATACTGCATCAATAGAGATTTATCAATATGATGGAAGTGCGCAGACTGATGTTATTGGCAATCCTGAGTACACATTTTTTACAGGCTATCTAGTCTGTTAGCCAAATGCGAAATAACATATCTTAAAGGAGATAATAATGGCAAAATTAACTTTAACTGTGGAACTTTCAGACACAGAACAAACTATACTGAAAAACGATTTACTAGACCTAGATGCTTGGTTGCAGGCGGCCATGTCAGGAAAGGTAAATAATGCTTGGAAAAGGATGCAGTCAGAGTGGACAACAAAGCTGATGAACGACAGTAGTTTTACAGACCCAATTCCAAGTAATCAGGCAGACTTTGTAAAGTTAGTTGTTTCTCAAAGTTCGTACAAAGACAGAGCCGCAAGAGATAAAGATAACAATTTAGGAGGCTAATTTAATGGCTTGGATTGGAAGAGAGCCTTTACATGGCGAAATAATCAAGCTGGACTCCCTAACAGCTAGTGCAACAGCAACCTATGCCCTTACTAGAAATGGAGCGGCTTACAGTCCTCCATCGGCGGAAAATTGTCTAGTTTGGCTCAATGGTATCCTTCAGGTTTGCAATGACGCATATTCCATTCAAGGAAGCAATTTAGTTTTTTCGGAAGCCTTAACGAGTAGCGATGTGATTAATGGAGTGGTGGTTCTGGGGAACGGACATTTGCCGACAGGAACTCCGAGTGCTGGAACGATCCAAAGCACACATTTGTCATCCACAATTTACAGAGAAGGTATCCGAATTAACTCTGGAACTATTACCAGCAATGTCACGATTGCGTCAGGAGAACGAGGAATGGTGGCTGGGAATATCACTATAAACAGTGGGGTTACACTCACAGTAAATGGGGAGATGACCATTGTCTAAATTATACGTTGATGAAATACATCCAAAAACAGAGGGTGGTGCTGTTTTAATGCCAAATAGACCAGCTTGGAGAGCAGTTATGACTGCTGACCAATCTGCAAATTTTACCAGTGAAACAAATATAGCTTTTAATAGTGTAAGTACTAGTAATAATGGACATGATAATGCAGGAGGTTTTGATACTAGCACCAATAAATATACGATACAAACAACAGGCATGTATTTTATTTGTATTAACTTTAGGGGTTCAGGATTAGAAAGTGCTAATTACCATTATGTAAAACTAAAAAAGAATGGTTCTGAAGTGCAATATGCTAGAGCCTTAGAAGACCCACAAGGCGGTAGTCAAGGTCAACTACACGTTACTACAATACTCCCTTTTGTAGCAGGGGATGTTATACACTGGACATACCTAGTTAGCGGAGACACTTCTTCACAGATTGACCAAGCTACAACTTCTTTTGAAGGGTTTTTAATAGGATGAGGAAAATATTATGAGTGGAATAATACAAGCAACAAATCTTCAAGTTGATAATATAAAATCAAGCGGTGGTACGACTGCTATGACGATTGATAGTGCTGGTCAGGTTTTCCATCCAAACAAAATAAGTTTTAAAGTCCATTTAAGCGGTAATCAGTCTGTTACGCATCAAACTTGGACTACCTTACAGCTAAGTACAACTACAGCAAATAATGGTGGTCAAACTGGATGGAACATTGGGAGTGCTTGGGATACAACAAACTATAGATTTAATCCTCAGAAGGCTGGGTATTACCACCTTGGTGCTTCTGCTGTTTTAGCTGATACCGATGCAAGTTATATCCAGTTAGTAATGAGACTAAATGGATATGCTAGTGCTGGATCGGGAACTGATATGTTTACATTTGCTGGAGTAGAATCTGGAGATGGTGCTTCTTGGCATTATGTGCATGGAAGCGGTGTAGTTTATTTGGATGCAGATGATTTTATAAGTTTTGGAGTTTATCACAACGACAATGATGCTTCTAATGTAGTAGGTTCATCAGCATACACAAGTGCATGGGGGTTTTTATTAGCATGAGGAAACAGATATGACAAGCACACTTAAAGTAGACAATATCGCCCATTCAGGTGGTACTACAGGAATGACTATTAATAGTGGTGGCCAAGTTGATCTGCCTCAAAATAATAATATTAGTATGTTTGGGCTTCAAGCAAATCAAAATGTAACTAGTACTGTTACCTTAACCAACTGGGGGCAAATGAATAGTCAAACTCATTATGGCTTCAAAACTGTTGGTTCTGCAATGAATGTAAGCAGTGGCATTTTTACAGCAAGTAAACTTGGTGTCTACAGAGTTTATAGCGAAATTCATGTTGTTAAGGGTTCTGATACTAGGTGGATACAAGCAGATATAAAGTTTAAACCTAATGGCGGAAGTTTTATTGGTGGAGATATATATGATTTTTTAGCTGTTGCTGAAAGTACCACCACTTATCTTACTATTAATAGAACGAGGTACTACAATTTTAATCACGCTGGAGATGAATGTAAACTGCAAGTGGGGTCAAGCCAATCTCTTCAAATTAATGGTGAAGCTAATAACTTTGATACAATGATTTGCTTTGAGTGGATAGCACCACCAGTAGCATAGGGTAAGGAGAAAAACATGGCACTAACTAAAATAAATTACACAGGGCAAGGTGTTGTTCCCCATGCGAAGATGCCAAGTGGGGGTGTGTTGCAAGTTCAATATAGTGATATTGGTGGGTCAGCAGTAGGACTGTCATCAGCTACTATGACATCTCTTGGTTCATTAGCTATAACTCCAAAGTTTTCTAATAGTAAAATATTAGTTCAAATCATAAATCATATCTACATTGTTGGGGTTGCTAGTGATGCTTGGCGAGGTGTATTAATAGAGATAAGAAGAGATTCTACAGCTATAGGTGGCTCAGATGCAGGCAAATATGGCGAAGCGGCTCATTTTACAACGGATACCGATAGAATGATGCTTTATTCAAATAGATTTGTAGTTGATACCCCTTCAACAACAAATGCAGTAACTTACAGTATGTACGGAGCTTCTCTAGGTGGAGTAGCAACTATGGATGTGAATAACCCTAGTTATGGAACTCAGGGAAAAATTCTCTTAATGGAAATAGCCGCATGAGTAAGCCAACTTTATCATCTTTGGATTCAAGAATAACGAAGCTGGAAACGGAGGTTCATATCCAGTTTAAAGAAATCTTTTATCGTTTGAAGAGATTAGAAGTGTTCCTTGTGGGAGGCATGGGAGCAGTAATTACAATGCTGGTAAGCATCTTAATGAGGATGAGCTGATGGCAGAAAAAAAGAAAAGAGGAAGGCCACCTAAAGTGAATAGGGAACAAGAGAAATGCTTGCCGAACTCGCCGCCTTCAATGCCGCCTTTAAAATCATTAAAACAACTGTTTCAAACTCTGGGGATCTTGCCAAGTGCATCTCTCAGATTGGTACAGTGGTTGGGGTCAAAAGTGATCTTAAAGAGAAGATAGAAAGAAAGAGGACAGGATTTTTAGGTCGATTAAAAGGAACAACAGCAAACGATTTAGAGGAGTTTCAAGCCTTAGAACAAGTGCGTCAGGCAGAAGAACAACTCAGGGAAATAATGATCTGGGCTGGTCGTCCTGGTTTATGGACGGATTGGCAGAAATATCAAGTGGAAGCTCGAAAGCGTAGAGCGGCACAAAAAGAGGAAGAGAGATTGAGGAACGAGGCAATTATATTTTGGACAGGGATAGTGGGTCTTGTTGTGGTGATGGTTGGAGGACTTGCCGGACTTATTTATTGGGCAAGATTTTTAGGAGGATTTAATTAGTGGCTGAAGTAACTATGGAGCGGTTTTTAAGGTGGAAGATACTTCCCCGATTAATGATGATTGCCATTACCATAATGTGCTTTCAAGTCACTATTTGGTTTATGGCTTTAGAAGCTCCTACTCTGGAGCAGAGCGGATTATGTTCAATAATTTTTGGCTGTTTTTCAGCTTGTTTTGCGGTGTGGCTAGGACACGAAAAGAAATGATTTTTAGTGCTGAGATGTTTTGGTGGGAATTTTGGTTAGTCGTGATGATTACAGCTAACACAACCATTAATTACATTCGGTTGCGGATTGAAAGGAAGAAGAAGTAAATGTTTGGTGCATTAAAGATTATCGGTGGAATAGCGACAACCTTTCTGGAAGGAAAGCAAGCCGCCGCCAAAGCGAAAGCTCAGAAAGATCTCAAAATTGCTACTGGAGATATTGATTGGGAGCTGGAAGCAATGAAAGCTACCCAGACATCATATAAGGACGAGTGGATAGTTGGATTATTATCGATACCATTTCTGCTCTGCTTCATAAGTGATACGACCCGAGAGATGGCATTCAAGGGGTTCGAGGCTTTGAGCCAAGCACCAGCATGGTACACATATTCTTTTGGTGTAGTTGTAGCCGCCAGTTTTGGAATTAGATCAGCAACAAAGTTTTTTGGAGGGAAAAAATGACATTTAGATTAAGTGATAGATCGTTAAGTAGGCTCGAGGGAGTACATCCAGATCTCGTAGCAACTGTAAAAAAAGCCATAGAACTGAGTACAGTCGATTTTGGAGTTACGGAAGGGGTCAGAGATTTTGATCGACAAAAGAAACTTGTTGCTGAAGGCCGTAGCCAAACAATGAACAGCAAGCATCTATTACAAGATGATGGGCATTCATGGGCGGTGGATCTATTGGCTTATGACTCAGACGGAAAGGTTTGCTGGGAGCATACAGTTTATCAAAAAGTCGGTGATGCAATGATTAAGGCGGCTAAAGAAGTGGGTATGCAATCTCTACGTTGGGGTTCAGCATGGCATATAAAAGATGTCTGCAAACCCAACATGACTTGTGAGCAAATGATGGACGAATATGTTGATACTCGCAAGGCGGCTGGTAGGTCTTATTTCCTCGATTCACCACATTGGGAGAAGTATGAGTAATTTAAAACAAATAAGTGAACTTGAGAAAAAGATCGCCGCCGCTAAGAGAACTAAGCTGGCGATTGAGGCTCGTACTGATCTTTTAAAGTTTGTTAAGTATACAATGCCTGATCCAGACGAACCAGATAATCTGGAATTGTCGATGTTTAAGGATGCCAAGCATCACAGAGCATTGGCAAAGGTATTAGAGAAGGTTGAGAAAGGTCATATCCCCAGATTGATTGTTTCTATGCCGCCTCGTCATGGTAAATCAGAGCTAATTTCAAGGCGTTTTGTGCCTTGGTTACAAGGTAAAGATCCCTATCGAAACGTCATTTTTGCGACATATAATGAGGATTTCGCAAAGGACTTTGGTGCTGATGTACGGAATATCATGGCAATGCCACAATATAAGCAGATATTTCCAAAGTTCGGGTTTCGGAAAGGTGGTGCTTCTAAATCCAGAATCCAGACTGAAAGCGGAGGAATGTCGGTATTCGTTGGAAGAGGTGGATCTATTACTGGTCGAGGTGGTGATTTTGTTATTCTCGATGATCCTATTAAGGACAGCATAGAAGCCAATTCACCCACAACTCGGGAACAGCTATGGCAGTGGTTTGCTCAAGTTCTAATGACACGATTAATGACTGCGACAGCATCTATCGTAATAGTGCAAACCAGATGGCACGAAGATGATCTGATTGGTCGTTTGACTGATCCTACTAATCCACATTTCTCAGAGGAAGAAGCCTCTAAATGGAAGATTATAAACCTACCAGCATTAGCAGAGGATGATGATCCATTGGGTAGAGAGAACGGAGATCTGCTATGGCCTGAGAGGTTTGATATGGAGTTTATGGAAGCTCAAAGAAGATTAGATCCCAGAGGTTTTGCGGCTCTTTATCAAGGGCGACCAACTCCCGAGGATGGAGATCTGTTTCAAAGAGATAATCTAGTTTTCTATGATCGAAAGAATATGCCAGAAGATATGCGTATTTATGCGGCTTCCGATCATGCTGTCGGAACGGATAAAACACGAAATGATGCCACTTGTTTGCTCATTGTAGGAGTAGATAAGAACGATGATATTTATTTACTCGATTGCTGGTGGGAGAAACAACCAGCGGATAAAGTAGTAAATGCTATGCTTGCATTAATGAAGAAGTGGAAGCCATTAATTTGGTGGGCAGAAAAAGGACATATCAGTAAGGCAATCGGGCCATTTCTCAGAAAAAGAATGGCAGAGGAAAGGACTTATTGCCGAATTGAAGAGGTCACTCCAGTACATAACAAAGTCCAGAGATCCCAATCAATCATGGGTCGGATGGCAATGAAAAAAGTTTTGCTGCCCAAAGTATCTCCTTGGACGCAAAAAGCTGTAGATGAATTACTTAAATTCCCGAATACAAGGCATGATGATTTTGTCGATACTTTGGCTTGGGTTGGTATGGGTTTATCAAGATTAGCAGTACCAGGAGGTGTTGTTTCCAAGGATGATTTAATCCCAGAGGTAGGAACAATGGGGTGGGTTAAATATGCTTCAAGACAAGAGCAGAAAGAAATTAAACATAACAAAGCAACTGGAGGTTGGTGATGGACGAAGAAATGACAATCGTTTCGGTTGAAGAAGAAAAGAAAGAGCCAACAGAGCGAAGAAAGCGTTTAGTAAGCCAGTGGATTTCAAAGGTTAAAAAAGCGAAGCAATTTCATAGTGATTCATTTAAGCAAATGAAAAGAGATATGGATGCGGCTCTGAAAGGTTATGATGATAAAGATTGGTCAGGTGATAACTATGTTGCCAATATTCTTCAGCGTCATGTTCAGCAAAGAACAGCAACTTTGTATGCAAAAAATCCTACAGCCGTTGCGAAAAGAAGAGCTAGGATGGAGCATCAATTTTGGGATGGCGATTCTAATACTTTAGCTATGGCATATCAGGCTTCAGAAGTAGCTTCTCAAAATGGCTTGCCAGTGCCTCCAGAGGCATCAGCGATTGTTCAAGATTATGTCAATGCCGAAAACCATGCGAAAATGCTGGATAATGTTGCTTTAACTATCGAACATTTATTTGAGTATTATATGAAGGAGCAAGAACCTGGTTTTAAAAGTCAGATGAAAGCATTGGTTCGTAGAGTAATTACAACTGGTATTGGATTTGTGAAAGTAGGTTTCCAGAGAGATCTGGATAGACAGCCAGAGGTTGCCGCTAAGATTTCAGATGTTCAAGCACAACTTGATTATATCAGAAGGGTAGCTTCCGAGGCCGCTGAAGGTGAAATACAAGAAGATGATCCTCAGATTGAAGAGTTGATGCTGTCTTTAAAAGCTCTAATGGAAGAGCCGATGATTGTTATTCGTGAAGGATTAGTCTTTGATTTCCCAGAAAGTGATAGCGTAATTGTTGATCCAATGTGCCGTCAGCTCCGAGGATTTGTTGGTGCGGCTTGGATCGCTCACGAACTTTATTTAACTCCAGAAGAAGTTAAGGAAATTTACAGTGTAGATCTTAAAAATGATTATACAGGGTATGATCTAAAAGGAAGATCTCACGATATGGTGGACAACTATCATTCGAGCAAAAATACGGATGGAGACAAAGAAGGATTAGTTCTTGTTTACGAAGTGTATGACCGAAAAACTGGATTGCAATATTGTGTTGCGGATGGACATGATGATTTTCTAAGAGAGCCAATGTCACCAGATGTAAAGGTGGAAACATTCTGGCCTATTTATACTCTCGTTTTTAACGAAGTAGAACACAAAGATCACTTATATCCACCTTCTGATGTTCATTTATTATTGCCAATGCAACATGAATATAATCGTGCAAGACAAGGACTACGAGAGCATAGAAGAGCAAACAGACCTAAATATGCCGCACCAGCTGGAATGTTGGAGGAGGAAGATAAGGAAAAGTTAGCTACGCATCCAGCGAATGCTGTTCTCGAGCTTCAAGCTCTAGCGGCTGGACAGAAGGTAAATGATGTTATTCAACCAGTAGGTCAGATTGGTATTGATCCTAATCTTTATGAAGTCAGTTCGATCTTTGATGATATTCAGCTTGTAGTGGGAGCGCAAGAAGCTCAATTCGGTGGAGTTTCAAAAGCTACAGCTACAGAAACCAGTATTGCTGAGTCAGCTCGGATGTCTACTCTTGGAGCAAATGTTGATGAGCTTGATAGCTTTATGTCAGATGTGGCTCGGGCGGCTGGTCAGATCATGCTTGCAGAACTATCGGTTGAGGAAGTTAAAAAGATAGTAGGGATTGGAGCTGTTTGGCCTG
>Ga0208158_1000186_pt1 | contig 26088 bp, 48 predicted proteins | sample 8_EtaG_FD_184081 | JGI IMG/M metagenome (GOLD analysis project Ga0208158, IMG submission 184081) | Marine viral communities from the Subarctic Pacific Ocean - 8_ETSP_OMZ_AT15162 metaG (SPAdes) (version 2) | ecosystem: Environmental > Aquatic > Marine > Oceanic | place: Pacific Ocean | collected...
TCTAAGTTCCCTTTATCTACGAATTCTTACTGTTTCTATTGCTGGTTTTCCTAGCTCTTGTTCAAAATCTTGTTCAACTGAGAGAGCAGGAATATCTGAACCCGATTGACTATACAAATTCTTACGTCTTATATAACCATCTACAAAACTTTTTCCACCATTTGCCATTACTGCTGGGAAGTCATTATCACCCATATTATTTATCCTTCTTATAACGCTCTGCTAAACCACCTGCAGCTCCAGTAACAGCTCCTACTGCCATATCTCCGAGGAATCCTTTGGTTCCTGCTACTCCCTCTACAACATTTACATCTGTATTAATTTCAGGACTGATAAGATTTCTACTTTCCATAAATTTTTTTAAATTTTGGCTTACTTTTGCTTTTTTACCAAATGGATCCTCTCCAAAAAATTTAGAGTAAGTCATTTTATTAAGCCATCCTACCTAAAAATTCATCAACTCTATCTCCAACAGGAGTTTCCTGAGATTTTGCATTCATAGGATTAGTTTTTTCAGCAGCTTTCATATTAGCCTCTGCGTAAGGAGCAGATACTGACTGACCCTGAGTCGCATAACCCCCTGGTAATCTTGATTGTCTTCTTGGATCGCCTAAATCATTATCCATAGATAATCCCGATTGATCGACTCCTCCGTAACCTGGCATTTTTTTAATTCATACTGTTTCTTTATATTAACATTCACAAAACTAGTAGGGTTAGGAAGTGACTGTATATTATTTTTTTTTGAAATGTACAATCAGTTACCCACCCCTACCTCGACATTTTTTCAAATTACTATCCTTAAATTTAAAATAGTAGGTATGGTTAGTATGTTTTTTGATTACACCTTTCTTCAAATCTATTCTCTTGCAATAAGTTTACTATGAACACCCAAGTTCACAAAAAAAATGGGGGTTTTACTCGGCTACGTATATGTTGAGGATAGGAAGAGAGTGTATATAAAATATTTAACAGTCACATACCTAACCTCACTTTCCCTAGAAGTAATTAAAATAGGCAAAAAAAATTAGGTTTTGGGTGTTCAACGATTGCCATTGCTATGAAAGGGTTCTATACTAAAAATCACCACACCCCCTACTTGCATGCAAACTGAAAATCCTTTTTTATACAATCTTTTGACCCCTTACGATCAAATAAAGTTCGTAAATGCGTTTAAAACAGGCTTAAAAATACTGGGAAAAGAAAAATGTTGGTGTATGAAAAAGATAAAACACTCTGCTTTTGAGGGATTTAATACAAGTAAAAAGAATAAATTGCAATATCAGGGAAGAGATGCAAGAGAATTACTTCTTTATCTAACAGGCAGAGAACCAACTCCAGAAAAATCTATAATTGTAAGAAAAGGTTATTGTCAATCTCCATATTGTCTCAATCCAGCTCACTATTATTGGGGAACTAGAAAAGATGTAGCTTATGAAAGTGCTTCAATTAATGAAAATAGTATTGATACATTCTTAATAAGTAAATTAAGAAAGGAAAGTCAGAAGGGAATTAGCAGTAGAAAATTATCAAAAACATATAGACTTCCTTATCATTCAGTACGTAGAATTTGCTCTTATGAGACTTATGAAGATGCTGAGAATAGAAATAATGACTACAATGAGAAAGAAATCTGGAATAATCTTTCAGAGATATGTGAAAAAATATCTCTCTCTTTTCCTGAAGAATCAAAAAAATACAAACTAAATTTTCTCGTGAATCAACAATTAGAATGCCCTTGGCACATTAAAGATACGAAAACTCATATAGGTAATTTTGGAATAATGGGAGAATGTCTTGATTGTATGAAGCAAATCAAAAGTGGTAGATGCATTGTTGATGTTAGAGAATTTGATTTTAGATGGTACTGGCAAGTAAAAAGATTTTGGGAACAAGTAGATGTTAAAGATGAAGACTCTTGTTGGGTTTGGAAAGGAGCGACCAGAAAAAATAATTCTGAATCAACTGCATACTTTCCATCTCCTTTTCACTCAGGTAAGACCCAATCAGCTCCACGAGTAGCATTCTGGTTAAGTAGGGGATATACAGGTAAATACAGAATATTTAGTAAGTCAACTTGTGAATCATTTTGCTGTAACCCAAAACACTTAACAATAAAAGAATTAAAAGACTTTGAAGAACCAAAAAAAATTACCTCGATTAAACTAAGTCATGACAACATATTCGAATATTACAAGAATAGACAAAAACCTAGCTGCCAAAAATGTCCAGATTCCTAACCACAATTCCAAGTAATACAGGCTTTGTTAACTTAGGACTTGTAGAAACTTATCCAACAGGCGGTGGTGGACCTACAGCTTATGGACCAACATCTTATTATGGTTCAGATCCAAGACCTGCGGAAGATGGCGATAATTTAAATAATCCTATAGATTTAGGAGATTTTTCATCTATATTTAAATCTTTTGTAATTAAAAATACACATGGTGGATTAACAAGAAAACAAACAACTTTTTATAAAATAAAACTTACAAGACCGAGAACTATTCAGTTTACTCAAAATTTTTCACAATTTTCATACGAAGAGAATACTAATAGAAATACTTTATTAGCTTTTTATGAAATTTTAGATGATGGTAGACGAGAAGAATTACCAATAAATGACAACGGTTATGTCCATAAAGACAGTTCTATTAACTATTTAGACGATGATACTGGAGTATTATTAAATGACTTTCCAAGAACAACACTAGACAAGGGTGATTATTTATTCTTAATTACCAATGATATTAGATATTTAGAAACTAATTATTCAATCAGTTTAAATGTTTCTTCATTGGACTGGCGTTTTGTATTTGAATCTGTCGATGAGTCTTTAAATTTTGGAAATGTTGATGTTTCTGCAGAATCTACTTTAGATTTCGGATTTATTGTTTAAACAATATCCATCTGACCAGTTTCTGGATTATATCTCTTAGGTAAGTATTCTTTAGGATCTTGTGTAGCAAATGATGGATCTTTAGTAATAGTAGGCTTAGGTCTACCTTTTGTTTTAGCTAATTTAAGTGCCTCACTATATTCTTGTTTAGCACGATCTAAATTATCTTTAGCAGCATCTTTGACAAAATCAAGTTGAGACTTTGGTGCTGTTCCAGTAGCTGTAGATTGTCCAGCTTTGACTCCAGCCTGACCTGGAACTGTGGTAGCAGCTGATGGTGTGGATTTTATATTAAAAGGTCTGGGAGTTGTTTGAAAACTTGTATCAGGCATTGCTGAAGGTAAGGATGCTAAATATGCTGCAGCTGATGTAACATCTCTACCTTTAGATCTAGCTCCTATTTCAGCTGGAGTTCCAACTTCGTCATATCTTTGCTCTTGTATTTTCCCAGTCTCTGCTTCTATTCTACCCATCTGCTGTGCTAAATCTTTAAAACTCTTTTCAGGTATGACGGTCTGAAACTGTTGAGGTTTAGTCTCAGCAGGCATTATTACAGTTGGTGCTGATGGCTTACTTCCACCCATTTTATTTTTTAATAGAACATTCTATAGTAATTCTATCTGTAACATACTCGTACAAGTAAGTGCTCCCGAACCAGCCAAGTGGAACTAACACTAAAAGTAAAAGTAACTCAGCATAAGTAATTGGACGACGCATGATAATAAATATCTCTTCTTCAATGATATTAGCTAACATTGGGAAGATTTTCAAAAGTGAGCTATGTTTTAAAAAGATACATGTAATATGATCCTCAAATGCCAGTAGAAATAACAGAGGATTGGCTAGATATATTAGACACCACCAATTATGCTCCCCTCAAAGACCCTGATAATACTTATCAGAGTTATAGATTTAAAAATCTCGATATTAATTCAGTTACTACTAGAAATTTCAGAAAAAAATTATGTGATTCATTAATTGAACAAGTAGAAATATTTATACCTCCTTCAGGAAGTTTTTCTAATGCCGATCTTAGAAGATATTTAGAATTAATATCTGGTTATGAAACTAGTACCACTGATGTAGTTTTAGGTTTATCATTAGCAGATCAAATAAGAATTACCTTTAGTGACATGAAAACAAGTACTATATGTGACAGATATCCTGATATCAATCTTGCCGAAAAACGTAGATATAGGTGTGTTGCTGAATATCTTATTAGACAAGGAGAACTAACAAAATTAAGAGATGAGAATGGAAAATTAATAAAAAAAATTGGAAATATGCAAAAAGCTGTAGTCTTATATAGACCTTTACCAAAACTATTAGAAACACTCAGAAAGTCAGGTTTAGGTAAATTTGTAAAAATTGACAAAAAGCTAAAAAATGATAAAAATGTAGAAGCAGTAAAAACTAAATGACTAGTAGAAGAAACAGATTACTTAAAAAACTTATTGGGACAGCTACAGGAGAGGATGAAGCTAAACTTTACAAACTCACTATTGAACGAGTTTGTGCCGATATGTGTGAATATTACTACAAGTTTTATCATAATGATGGGCCAGGGGCAATGGTTTATGTCCCTGATCATGAAGATGAAAAAAAATCAATGTTTTATTTGACGGTAGACAATCTTATAAGTGCGGTTGATGACCTTAATAAGAAAGATATGGAAGGTGCAGCAGACGTTATGAAGCAGGCTATCGTAAGAGCTGAAAAATTAGATCCCGATAAAGAAGCTTTATTTATCATTCAAGATTCCAAAGAAATGTCTTTAGTACATTATAAAATTGATAGTGAAGGTGCAGAATTTAAAATGATGTGAAGAATAAACAATATCTTTCTAAACAGATATATGATTTGACTGATGATTGGCTTACTCCGTGTGAATATTTACCTTATATAGACGCATTATTAGGCGATATTGATTTAGATCCTTGCTCCACACATAGTGCAAATGTTGAGTTTTTAAAAGCAAAAAAAATATACACACCTAAAGATGATGGTTTAAATATTGATGATCCTTGGACTGGATCCGTCTATCTGTTCCCACCTACAGTAGGACGCTGTTCTTTTTTACAGGAACGAGGAACATGGAGGTGGAGTGTAAAAGCTGGTACTGGAGCTAAAGCCCCAAGTGTTATCTGGTTTAGAAGACTGCTTAGAGAATGGAAACTACGAAATATTTATCAAGCTTTATTTTTTTCTACATATCCAGAAATGTTTAGAATATGTCCAGAAATATGGGATTACCCAATGTGTTTTCCTACAAATAGAGTTAATTTAATTCATGGAAAAGGTATGTATACTTTGCAATCTCCTGTTTATTGGGGATATTTTATATACTTACCTAAATTAGAGTTCGGGTTCCAGCAAACGGATAAATTTAAAGATATCTTTTCCCATATTGGAAAAGTAGTTACTTAAGTATCTCTAGGAAATTCTTGATCCTTTAACTTTCCTGGTGTAGGAAAACCGCTATCATTTAAATTATTAATAAATGCTCTTAAAAAATTTTTTTTACTACCATCATCAACGCCTGGTCTTACACCTCGTCGTTTTTTGCTGATATCACTTTTAGGATCTAACGATTTGTAGAACCTATATCGGTTATCAACATCGTAGCTGCTAGTAAATTGAGATGTCATAGAGCTATTCTAAGAGGAATTAACATGACCATGTCTGAGTCAGAAATCAAAATCAGTGGAATCTGCGATGATATCAAAGAACTCTTGATTCATAAAAATAGAAAATATGGTAATTCTGCTTTAAAACCATGTAGAGTATTTAGCAAGTCATCTGCAGTAGAACAATTACTAGTTCGAATTGATGACAAACTAAATCGAATTATGCAGGGTGCTGGTTTACTCGCAGAAGATGAAGATGTTGTAAATGATTTGATTGGATATTTAGTACTGCTTAAAATAGGAATGCACGAAGAAAAAATGAGAAATTTACCTCAAGTTTTTCATGAAGGCTTTAAAAATGTCACAATTCCTTCTGCACATTTAAAAGATATCCCACAAGAAGATGATTGAATACAAAGATTTAATCAAAAACTACACCCCAGAAATGGAACTAATTGATGCTTTAGATTATCTTAGAGATCAACCTTGGCTCGCTTCGGAGATCCTAGACCACTTGGCTTCTCGTTCCAGTAACGAAAAAATCGACGTAAAACATCTCCTGAAGGATCAAATTCTTTAAATTTCTTTTCTAAATACTCTATTCCTTTAATTTGATTAGAAGATCCGTTATAAGTTTCTACTAAATTCAATAAACAAGCCTCAGTATGACATTGATGGCGATAGAAGGTTGGTATTTCTTTATCTGCAGCGAAATACATATCCACTTCTGCTCGTCTTCTAGCAACCATTAGATCTCCTCCAGACATCCAATAGGTATTAATGTAAGGACTCCATTCTTTAATAATTTTACTTTTAGAAGAATAACTATTAATAAGCTCTAATAATCTGCAGTTTTTAAAAGATTGAATACCAATACTATGAGCAAAACTTAAAAGTGCTGCCTTTCTATTATTATTTAAACTAACAAAAACGTAATCCTTTAATTTATTAGAAAATTCTTTTAAATCTAAATAAAATTGTTTATCTATATCCTCTTGAGTAGCTCTGTCTTTTGAATTAAGAGCATGACCATTTAATTCTAAACTTCCATATCCAATTTTCCAATCTTTTTCGCCAAAATCTTGATAGGCTGCATATTTTCCTAAACCAAGAAATGTCCTTGGCGAGGTATAAGATTTTGTTAATTTAAAGCCTTTTTCCGAAAAGAATGGATATTTAGGGAACGTCAACAGTGCCGTTGTAACTCACTTCAGAATAACCATCATATGTGAGTAAAACAACATAATCTTTACCAGCATTAGTAACTGTAATACCTACTGCTCCTTTTCCTCTTCCTGCTTTTTCTATATCAAAAAATCTTTGGTATCCAGCAGGAGAGCTACTACCATCAAATGCATCTTTTTGAAATATCTGAACATTGCGAATACCTGATGTCTTTTCAAGATTGACAATGATATTACCTGTACCACCAGGGTTCACTTCAAAGCCTCTTACATCATCACTTTTATCGCCTGTGGTTGATCCACCTACGTATGTAATTTCTGATCCAGAGTCAACACTGAATGTGTCAAGGGTTCCGTTAATTCTTCTTGTAGCCATGTTTTTTAAGAAATTTGACCTTCAGTTGAAAACTGAAATTGAATGTCTGCATCTATTCCGTGATCTTTCATAATGCCGTAGAACATTTGCCGATCCAATGCTTTTTGATGTAAAAGCTCAATAAATGCTTCTTCTAACTCTACTCGGTCTAAAGTTTGGATTGCGATCGCAGCAGCATGAATTGCAAATTCTTGATCTACTGGGAGATTGACTTCCATATAGTTTATAACCTTTATACATATATTACCAACAGTAAATTAAGGGGCAACTCTATACAAACCACTCATCGTCTGATCTATTTAACCTTATAACTCTTGTAGTGTTTTGTTGAATCTTAAACCTTGGCTCATGTATTTTAAGATTTCTTTTTAGCAATACAGAACTGATTCCGTAACTACTACCAAAAAGAATAATAAAACTTACAGCAATAGATCCCATTTGTATTTTCTGTATTTAATTGTATTCTAAGACTAGTAAAACTTAAATATGACAGTAGAAGATTTAGTCAAACACTTTATAGAGGCTTCTATTAGTGGGGCTAGTAAAACACAAGTACAAAGAAGATTTAAAGAATTATACAATCTCAGTAATGAACAGGTTCATAAACTTCAAAAATTAGCAAAATTTAAAAGTAAACCTAAAAAAATCAATTATAAAGATTTTTACAAAAATAACATTACAGAAAAAACTCAACGGATTTACTATCCTTTTACACAGCTATATAAAAAAGAAAATTTTTTATCAGATAAAGAATGTGACCAATTAATGCTAATGATATCTAGAAACCTCAGACCTTCAACTGTAGCTGACGACGGAGATACTTGTTTAGTAAACAACTACAGAACTAGCAAGACTGCAGACTTAAATTATTTTAAAGATCCTTTTTATCTATCAATAGATAGAAAAATATCTAAATTAATGAATTTAGAACCATTTCTTGGAGAAACTATGCAGGCTCAAAAATATGAAGTAGGCGAATACTATAAAGAACATTATGATTTCTTTTCACCTTTTAATCATGAATTTAAAACATATTGTGAATGGATGGGACAAAGAACTTGGACTACTATGATCTATCTAAATGATGTTGAAGAAGGTGGAGAAACTTATTTTAAATATTTAAATTTAAAAATTAAACCAAAAAAAGGATTATTAGTAGCTTGGAATAACTTGTATATAAATGGATTCCCTAATTATAAAACGATGCATGAGGCACTTCCACCAATTAAAGGTTCAAAATATATTATTACTAAATGGTGGAGGAGCTGGAGTTTAATTTAATTACCATTTAACTTTATGTGACCAGTACCTAGCCGAAAACTTATCAGGATTTGAATCTTGTGCATTATGTCGAGCATAATATGATTTTTTTCTAGCTTTATCTTTGGCTGACTTTGGATTCTTACCAGCTCCCTTAACACCTTGCTGTCCAAATCTAATTATCTTTTCTTTACCGTCCTTACAGGCTTTTACAACATGAGACTTCGTCTTATGGCTAGGTGTCTTCTTAGGCTTATTACATTTCAAATGATCTTTTGAAAGTTTTTTAGCTTTTGCTCTCTTCGTTTTCGACGACATCCTTTTCTGTCTCGTAATTATATGTCAGTGTCGATCTAAGATGCCACTGATGTTTAGCGTGTTCTCTACCACGATCAGCTGCCATGTCTTGAGTGAGATCATCACCAATCATACCAGCATACTTTGCTAACTCTTCGAAAAGACCAGAAAGCACGTTGTGAGCCACACTTAATTCTAAGATGATTTTATCTTCGTCATATGGATTACTCATATCAATTTCTTGGAGTCTAGAACCTAGCAGGTTATCAACTCTCAATGGAGTCATTACATTTATTGATCTAGCATGCTCTGCAATAGAATCTACACCTGCATGCATCTCATCCTGTATGTCACCTGTCAAAAGATGGACTTGATAAAATTTAGAGCCATTTAAACCCCAATGAACTAATCTAGTTGTTTCTAAAACAAACATAGAATCTCTTAAGCACTGAATGATTAGATCATTTACATATGCTCTGTCCTTTGGATTTACACTATCCATTAAATAATTTTTATAGTACCTTTCTGTACCTTAGCTCGAATGCTTTGATCTTCGCCACCCTCTGTCCTTGCTAAGGCATCTGGCATACGTGCCCTTTGTAATTCAGGCATATATTCCATAATTTTTTGGCTTTTATCTCTTAAAAATGCCTTAGCGTTAGCTTGAGATCCATCCGATGTAGAAGTCATTTGTTATATACGGAGTAGCTTTATCTGAAGATACAAGCTTAATAGGAGCACTATTATCTTCTATCCAATGCTTTATTTTACCAAGTCTTTCCTCTGAATAATAAGAATTAGATGGATTATACCAATCTTCTAGTAATACAGATCCTTTTGATCTATTACATTTAGAACAGGAACAAATCATATTAGATTTGACATTATGTCCACCTTTATATTTCGGGACTATATGATCAATAGTCGCAGATTTTGTATCTAATTCTATATCACAATATGCACACTTCCATTCCCATGACTCAAATATTGACTGTCTAAATTTTCGTCGAGCATTACGAGGAGATAATTCAATTAGATTGACTAGTAGATCCTGCTCGCAATTAATCATATATTATGCAGCTTTGAGAAAACTCTATGCTGCATAAACTTGCACAAATGTATCTTCTATTCCATTAATGGCACTAACTCAATCTCCTCTTCTACCTCACAGTCTGATTCCTCTAACAATCTTAATAAATAATAATGAATTTTTTCAGTCACCCACTTTAAATCCTCATCCTTTACATCATTGAATATTGCATTTAAGGATAAATCACGGGATGGGGTTCGAATATGATCGGCTAACAATCTAAGAGCTTTATATCTTTCTTGATTCATCTCCGACAACATATCATGTGACCTCAGCAATATCAATTTTTGGCTCTTCTTCAGGAGAATGCTCTACTTCTTTTTTTAGAAACTGAACGATTTCGATAGCTCCTAAAACTTTTAAATAAGATTCTTTTGTCTGACTTAAATCTAAATCTTTTAATTTAATATCATTAGCCATACTAGTTTGTTGTTCCGTTAATTGTTTTAACGTATCTTCTAATTTTTCTAAGGAAACTTTGCAAGACATAGTAAATATTCTATTAATTTGAGTATAGCTTCCTAAATTTTATCTAGCTACTAACAGTCGTTATAATTTCTAGCTATATCCCCACCAAGTTCGGATGCTTTATCCTGAGCAACCATTGTAACAAGTCCAGCTAACAACCATCCAACTATCGGCACGTTACTTACAGCAGGGGCTGCTTTGATCCCTACGGAGGCTCCTACGACCCTTCCCGTAGCATTTCCACTTCCTTCTACCTTTATGCAAGCTATATCTTTATCAGTCATCACAGAGCCATCTGACTCTCCTGAAGATGATTCGCTATTCATAGTGTAAGTTTCTCTTAAACTTAATTTAGAATCTTTTTTAAACAATCCTTTCTCATCATCAATAACTTTAGTTCTTACAAGGATTTTAGGGTCATTAGCTTTATAGCTGATACTATATCCCTTTTCTGAAGTAACAACTTTATAACTTGTGTAAGGACCTACTGGTAAATTTAAATTAGGAAAAGGACTTTTGAATTTCTGTGACACTAAAGTATTCATCAACGAAAGATTAGATACCCCCAAGATGGATACTAAAGCTATAACTCCCCAATTTCGTCTTTGTCTGTAGTACATATCACTTGTTATTATTCTCAGTAATAATCTTAATTGGAGCTTGCTCTATCCGCAATATTTGAGTAGGAATAGATGATGAGTTATCTACATCTTTAACCTTACCTCTTTTCTTGGCAGCCTCTACGCCATAGGTACTAAGTGTTCCTGTAAAGACGCTGGCGATAAAGGTAGGATCGATCTTACTTTGTTCCCAACCTGGAATCGTTATGTAGTTAAGAGTGAGGATAAATCCACTCCAAATCAGCACACCCAGTCTGACAAAATTGCTGACAATAGCCAGTTGATCTTCTTTATCGTCGATACTATGTTTGACTTTCTCAAAAACATTTTTCTTCTGTTGTGATTTAGAAGAATCTTTTAAATTTTCAGTCATTTTATAATCCAATTAATACTAAGTTTCGCTCATGTAAACTTATGTATAGCAAACAATAAGTACAAAAAGATGAGAAAACTTCTTCCTTTGTTAATATTGATATTTGCACCAGTGGCAAAAGCAGATATTACTTCAAAGCTATCAAGCAGCATACAACTCCAAGTTAATGCTGCAGCAACAAATGTAGAACGGGTTGGGACAACCTATTCGATAAGTGGATCTGGAGTGGACACAACATATACACCAAGTGGTGGAAGTGCAGTTTCAGACGGAATTGGCGGATTAACCATAGCTAGTGGAGTAGGTTCCATACCAGCTCTAGAAGTTACACAAAAGACAGCTGGCAACAGCTTCTCATTCACACAATCCTTTACTCAAGGAGATGCAGTTGCTACAAGTGCTCCTAGTGTTGGAGCAGTAGGTAACTTTAGTAATCAAACTTCTACTGCATCAGGATCAGCAGGCGACCTTGCAGGTACAATCACAACAGCAGGAGCAATCACAGTAACTGGAGGGGGAGCAGGAACAAGTGCAATAGGTCAATTTGTAAGTGAGATCAGTATCAAATGAAGTTAAAGGATCATGCTTTTGCAATCAAAGAAAATGAAGATGAGAAAGATCCTGAAAAGTGTGATACCTGTGGTCGTATTAAGCTCACTCAGTGCATCTGTAGAAGGCGTTCCTGTAGTCCCCAACTTTCAGAGTGGTAGTCTTACCAGCCATACAGAAACCACTTCTACGGTCACAGAAACCATAAATGTCGTTGATTATCAGACTGGGTGGCAATATACCGTAACTGGTAATAACATTAGTACAGATGCGAGTAGCTTGGTTCCTCCAGCTCAGAGTGTTACGCAGTCAGTAAATGGTGTAAATTCGACGTGGACAAATCTAGATACAACCAATATGCCAAGCTTCACGGTCAAGGACACAAGCAAGCCGTGGCAACTAACTACAACTCTCAGTCAGCCAGGATTGAAATCTCAGACAATAATACAAAGAACAACAGAAATAACTTCAGTCACAGACACGGTTTCAACCTTCAGTCAGTAAAATATTTACTTCTAGCTTTAAATATATTTAGTACACCTCTCTATGCAAATGAAGTAGGAGGAGTGTCCGCAACGGCAAACCCAGTAGCAAATTCGTCCGGGAGCGTATCCAATTTGGCTGTACAAAATTTATCAGGTCCATATATAACTAATACTCACGGGAATGGAGTATCATGTCAGGGAGCAACTCTGAGTATTACTCCCTTTGCTACATTACAAGATTCATGGAAAGACCCTTATGAGTCAAGCTATATGGATCCAGTATTTGATAATAGTGATACAAATAATGATGGTGTCTTAGATAATCCCGGCTCTGTGCTTTATTACAAACCAACTAGAACAGGTCAGAAATCTAATCATAGTATTGGATGGGGAATCAGTATGAATATAACCATACCCTTAGATAAACGTCACAACGAGGGCTGTTTAGCTGCTGCTAATACTCAGAATCAATTAAATAAACAACTATTAGCTAATAAAAGATTAGACTTTGAAATGGCGAGATTGAAGCATTGTGCAGAGCAAGAAAGGCTTGGAGTCACCTTTCATCCTTCAAGCCCAGCTGCTCAGATTTGTTCCGATATCGTAGTTGCAAATCCTCATGGAGTTATACCTAATCATCAGCACGAGATTCCGAAATAAGTTTCTTTTTTCTTTTTAATCCTTTAAATTTTTCTCTATCTTTTTTCCCAAAAAAACCTTTAATTCTTTTTATTAATTGTTTTATTAAGGGCTTTACTAACCTTAATAATAGGGGTGTTGCTGCTGCTGAAGCTGTTGCTACTACAGCTATTGCTGCTGTTGTACTGATTTGCCCTGTAGTTGGTAAATATTTATCAGTTGCAGTAGTTGGTTCATATAAAACTATACAAGTTTTTTTATCAGCACTGAGTTCATGACCTATAACTTTCTCTTCTCCATTACGTGTAAAATCTCCAACTCTTGGTTGGTTTGGAGAAGGGCATTCAACTTCTTTTTGTGGTGGGGGAAGATTATCTAAATTAGGTTGAGGAGTTTCTAATTCTGGAGCTGTGGTCACATTAGGTGGAGCTACATCTTCTACAAAAACTAAATCTTCAGGAACATAATCCATAGGAAAAAAATATGGCACAGTTCCATCACACAAAACTCTGCTACCTCTATCATCTTCAGTTACGAGTTTTATTGATTTTTCATTAGCAGGATTAAATACAACACATCCTGGAACTTGGATTATGGGATTACCAATAGTTAAAGTTACAGGAGGACTGAAAGGTATCGCTTGTATAGGCGTATGAATATAACTATTTATAGGAATTATTTCTAAATTATTTATATTTATTTGATTTATTTCGGACAATTTTAAAAAGGACTAGGAATTTTAGGAATTACATCACCAGTAGCATCAGGCATTGGCAAAGCATCTCCTATAGCATCTCCTAAGCCACCTGTGACCTCTTCTAACGCCCTCTCTTTTATGTTGTTGATGATTGCATCTTTATTTAAATAAATACCTAATCCAGTTCCTACAACGGTCAAAGAAACTACACCCGAAGCAACAGCTATTGCATTAAAAATTTTCTGCATTTTTTAAAAAATCTTATATTTTTATTCTACTGTTATTTTTAGAATCTAACCAGTCTTAATAATTAACTAGGTTCTGTTGGGAAATTAACAGATGACATATCTAAATGACCATCTGCACCTACTTTAGGTGATGCACTAGCTGGTAAATCTCTAAGTGCCTGTCTATAAGTTTTCCAATCATCTGACATTGCAGGAGAATCTGAAAAACTCATCCAATCTGTTTTTGCTAATCTTGCATCTCTTTCTACTCTTAAAAGTCTCATAGGTTCTGCATTTCTTAATCTTAATAACTCTGCTTCTATTTCAGCATCAGTTGGGATGGTTTCGCCTTCATCCCATACAAAACCAGAGTAATCATCATCTTCTGCACGACTACTCCATTGTTTATTAGGTTTTAAACTTGCAAGTGCATCTACTTTTCTATAAAACATTATGTATCTCCTAAGCGAATAAATGTAATACCATTTCTAAGAGCATCAGAATCTCCAGAGTATTGAACATTTGCGGTATTGTAGGCTATTAATTTAATTCTATATGTACTTGCATTTTGTACATCAACTACTCCATGTAAAGTCATATGATGATACCCATTATTAGTATTTTTTATCTCACCATATGAAACTGTAGAATAGTTACTGCCACTGTCTGAACTCATTTGAATTTTAACTCCACAAGAAGTTGCAGAAGTATTCATTGTATGTTGAGACATTAGTAGATATATACCAGTTTGTGGAAAAGTAAATATGCCACTTGACTCTGTCATACCAGTTCCTATCTGTGCAAAAAAGTAATCAGCTCTCTCCCAGTTAGTGTCTATTGTTTGACCATTAGTTTTGTTATTATCACTTGTTATACTCCACTGATCCACCATCTGAATTCCACCACCAAAACCTGTGGCTGTGCCAGAGCACGTAGCATTTCCTGGGAAGGTAACATTACCTGAAGCATCCATAGTGATTGCATCTGCTGATGCTCCTGTATGTCTTAGGCTGTTAACTATTAATTTACTTGTCATAATTTAGGGCTTTGGATTGGCATCTTTCACTGCCTTAATAGAATTATAAAATGCACTAAACTTAACTTTTAAATCTGAGTCAGCATCTATTGCATGCCAAAGTAAATCTAATTGATCACCTATGGCAGGATATGTTGTAGAACCATTAATCGTTCTATCTGTTTTATATTTATTTGCAACTGCTTCAGCATCTAGTGTGGTTCGTGCAGCATCTATCTTGCTTTGATCTAAAGTAATTGATTTACCATCTTTATCAAAAGCACCTGTTTCATCATTAATAATACCGACATCTGGATACGCTTTAAATATTGCATCGTGATCTAATTTTGCCATTATCCTGCTACCTCCAATAAAGTAATATTAGAGGAATTACCATCATCTTGAAATCTTACTCTTGCACTATCAGAAGCACTAGCAACTCTTCCCTGAAGTTTATATGTATTAGAACCTGTTGAAGCACCTGTATCTAAAAAACTAAAATTTAGAGGAAGAAACAATATTTTCTGAACATCAGTAGAACCTTCTATACCTACATTTTTAGTGTTACCGAGTGTAATAAGATCAGTAGAACCTCTTAAAAGTTTCACAGCACAGGTACAGGCAACCGAACTACTACCTCGTTGAACGTCTAAATGTTGGACACACAGAACTAAAACTTTACTATTTGCTGAAATAGTAATTGATGCAGTTAACCCTGTATCTGCAAAAGTTTCTGTTGTATTTGAAACTGTAGATGTGGTTGAAGCAGTGACAACTTGAATAATATTTCCTGCTTTTGGATTTGTAGTTGTTAAAACTGTACCACTTGCTGTATCAGGTACAGTTAATACTCTAGCATTTGAACCAGAAGCAGGAGCCTTTAATTCAAAGGTTCCTCCTCCAGAATCAGCTGTTAATTTAATTGAACTCATTACGTACCTCCAAAACGTGTAAATATAAAACTAGTGGCATTTTCTCCTGTGTACCCAACAAGAAAGTCATCATTACCACCAGCACCGCTTCGCACATCAAATTTCAATCTAAAAGTTGATGTGTTTGTTACATCTATTAATTCTATAGAGTTAAAGTTTCCGTAAGCTCCACCACTTGATGCGTTTCCTATTGCGTAACCAACTATTGTGTAATTACTACCACTATCAGAACTTACTAAAGTCCTTACTTGTCCATAGTGCATTTCGTTATTACTACTATATAAATAACCATTTGCTTGAACTAACCATTTCCCAGTACTAGGAAAAGTAAAAACCCCAGAACTTTCAGACATTCCAGTTCCAATATGCGTTGAAAAAGTATTATCTTGACGTTCTAAATTTGCTGATACAGCACTCCAGCTTGTAGTTAGTTGTTTATTAGCATTTAATCTCCATTGGTCCATTTCTTGAATACCTTGAGCAGCTAATCCACTGGCTAGAGTATCTGCGTCTACACAGCCATCAGGTAAGCCTCCAACTGCCAATCCTGTTACTGTTCCATTTCCATTAAATGTGATAGGCATAATTTAAACCACCGTATATACTGAACCGCTAGGTATAGTCAGCGTGACACCTGCATTAATTGTAATTGGTCCTGCACTCAGAGCATTGCAAGTAGCTCCAAATTCAGTGCCTAGTGTGTAGTTAGTTGTCATGGTTGTTCCATTCTCCATAAACAGCTTGTCAGAACCTCCTCCGACAGCTCCACCACCTGATTGATCAACAAATGAGAGAACACCTGATCCATTAGTGGAAAGCACCTGGCCTGAACTCCCTGCACTTGTTGGGAAGGTGGCAACCTTAACTCCGTTAGCTGAAATAGAAACTAATCCTGATCCACTTCTAAATATTCCCGTATCAGTATCATCAGAGAATGTTATGGAAGGGACTGAAGTAGTTCCATCAGGAAATGTTCCACCAGCATTTAGATAATCTGCAGCAGCTAAAATTACACCAAAGAAATTTTCACCTGACGCTGGAGCGGAACCAAAAACTATATTTGTCCCTGATAATGTAAAACCTGTTCCTGGCTCTTGAACTACACCACCGACAGAAATTATTAATTGTGTCTCGTATTTTGGAAATGGTACAGGTGCAGAACCACCAACTGTTAAAGCAAAAGTTGTGGTACTTCCATTAAACGAACTTGATACATCATCAACCGTTTTATAATCATTATTCGACCTTAAATTATTACCTATATACGGCATGATTACTGAAATCTTTTATTTGCTTCTTCTATTTTACAGAGGCTAATTTTTGAGAATTATTACTAATTTTTTAAAAATTTAAGTATTAGGTCCTGCAGTAGATGGTTGTGTCGGCCAGATAACATCATCAGGAGTCTTATCTTTATAAGTCTGAGGAATATCCCTTACGTTTTGTCTATAAGCAGCCCACTGAGCTTGATCTACAGTCGATCCAGTTGTCATTGTCCAGTCTGTATCTTTTAATATTTGATTTCTTTTTTCTCTAATGTCAGCCCAACTTGTAGATTCAGCAGCTTCAGGGGTGTTTCCCTCTGCTACCCATGCTTTAAAATCTTCATTATTTTCATTACATGAAATAAATTGTGATCCATTATCTTCTATTCGTAAATAGATTTTTTCATCACTAATTATTGGATTTTTGTATTCTTTGTATTTCATAATTAAAGCTCCGCAGAAAAACCTAAGAAGAAACCTGTGCCATTTGCTCTTAATTGCACAGCTTGACCAGTGCTAAGAGAAGCATCTGTTTGACTAGTGTTTACAACCGCAAGATAAGGAGTGGCTATAGCAAAAGTAGGTACAGTATTGCAAACCTCATGAGTACTTGTTCTTGAAACAGAATAATCACTAGCAGTTCCAGAAGTTTCTAATGCTGTAGGTTTTGTTCTCAGAGTGGTGGGAAAATTAATTTGCATACTGGCAGTAGAACCCGTCATTTGCATACCTAGTGCATATCTTTGTCCAGTTGCATCACAAGTTGTTCGGTAGTAATATCTTTGACATAAACCAAGCTCCTTACCGAATGACCTATGCTCAAAATCTGTTACCACGCTGCCTACTTCTAATTGAACTCCTGTAAGATACCATTCATTGCTTGTGCTACTTGCAACATTAGCAGTTTGACCTGCCCTACTATTTGCGTTTGATGTACCTTCCCAAGCTGCTGTAGGTAAAGTGCCACTTGTGAAATCAGTTCCAGCTAAAAGAACAAATCTAAGATCTAAAGATCTGGCATTATCATTACCAAACGCACCAGTTGTGTCAGCAGGGAAAGAAACTGTATATCTATTCCAGTTGGAATCTGACACAGTATAGACTGCACCTATATTTCTGTTATTGTCAGCATCATATAACCAAACAACATAATTACCACTTACATTAGTTTTTACATAAAAACTTACACTAAATTTTTTTGCTGCTGATGTACCTTTTGCAAAAGCCTGTAAGTTTTGACCTTCAAATCGTTGTTCTACTTCATACAATTCATTACTTGCTGGTGTCCGAGCAGTCGTGCAATCTATTTTAAGTGAACTACCAAAACCATCAGGAGAAGTTGTTGATTGACTTACGGTATATGCACCAACGTTTGAACCACTTGCATTAAATCTCCATCTATCACAGACATTTTTGTAGCCACTTGAGTTGACACCAGTTTCAGATGTACCACGTTGAGCCACTTGCATAGCTCCGTTGATTATTAAATTTCTATTACCTAACTCTCCAGCTAAAGGTAAAATATCATCTGTTAAATCTTGTTTTTCAGCTGCAGTAAAGTTTGTATTCTTTACGTTTGTAGAAAGCCTATCTGAACTTACTGTTGTTAGAGCCATGTTTTATACCTCCTTAAGTCTGATCTAGATAACTTACAGTTGCATCTATTTTACTTGCAGTGGCAGCTCGTATTCTGAGAATATCATTTGCTTGCATTATTATTTTTGATCCAGCTATTATTTCTAAAGAACTACCTGCAGGTACAGGTGCGTTTTTTATGAGATGAGTATTATCTCCACTATTCTTTATTAAAGAAACATCAACCTGAACACTAGATGCTGAGGTATTTGAAAGTAAGATACTTAATAAAACTAGTGTTGAACTACCACCAGCGGTAACAACAGTTGCATTAGAACTGGTAACGGCATCCGTTACTACGTTTAATTTAGTGTCGCTTTTGAAGGTATTTGCCATATTATCCTAGAGCAAGAATTAATGCAATTTGATCAGAAAAATTGGTAGTAGTTGCAGATAATGTTCCCGTTATAGTTACATTACCTGGAATTGTTACTGCCCCATTAGAATCTATTGTAAGACGTGCAACTCCTCCAGTTACTAATGTCAGCTCATCACTAACAGGACTAATCAAGCCTGTATTAGGATCACCATTAAATTTTAAAGCACAATTATTTAAATCACCGCTTTTTGTAAATAATGAATTTGAACCATCTTGTCTTAATAATGGGAAGCCTCCACTAGTAAGTGCGTCATGTATTACAACAGTTTTTAATGTGGTATCTACTGTGACCTCACCATCAGCACCTTTAAAGCCTGAATGTTCTGCTGTTGTTCCTCTTCTAAATTGAACTTGAGTTGCCATAATACTATCCTAAAGCCACTGCTATAGCCGTAGCAAAATCCTCCGTAGCGAAGGATGTCGGCATATTAATTGTAACTTTGTTACCTGTTGCAGCTGTTGTGATGTTTGTACCTCCTTCTATGTCTAGAACTTCTGAATTTAAATCAATTGCAATTGTTCCTGAGTCAGCTTCAATATCTAAATCTTCAGCAGAAATTTGACTATTTACATAAGCTTGAGTAGCAATAGTTCCACTGGCATCAGGAAATGTTAATGTCCTAGTCTGACCAGCTGTAATTGAGGCAGAACTAAAAGCTCCAATTTTTGTATTATCTGAATTATTTCTAATCCTAAATCCACTGTCATTTGTAACGACTGCAGTAGAAGTTATCGAGGCTAAGCCAGTAAATGTTGTTGCACTACTTCCAAGAGCAACTCCAGTACTACCAATAGTTAAGGAACTATTTGCAAGATTCCCGTTAGCAATTGAAGATGCAGTTGTAAGTACGGTTCCTGTTTCAGCTGGAAGGGTAATAGTAACATCAGCTGTCGATGCAGGACCTTTTAAAGTTGCAGAATTTGTTCCATTATCAGTATCTTCTTTAAAAACTATACTCCCTGCAGAAGCTGAAGATCCTGTAAGAACTGGAGCAGTAAGGCTTTTATTTGTTAAGGTTTCAGTGCCAGTAGTTGAAACTAACGTGGCATTTGAAACAGCAGTATTAAATTGAGCAAATGTCCCAGTTAAAGTATTATTTGCAAGGTTTACAGATTTATTTGTTAAAGTTTCAGAACCCGTTGTGGTTGCAAGAGTTGCATCTGTAACAGCAGTATTAAATTGAGCTAATGTCCCTGAAACTGTGTTAGATCCAAGAGCTATTGTTTTATTTGTAAACGTGACAGTATTACTTGCGGTTACTGGATAAGAAATATCACTTGTTAGAGCTACGGTTCCTGATGCATCAGGAAATGTAATTGTCCTGTCAGCTGTAGGATCAGTAGCCTCAATATTAGTTTCGTGTGCATTTGCTGTTCCTTCAAATATAATTGCTGATCCAGCACTATCTAAAGTTAAAGTTCCACCTAAAAATGCATCTGACCTTATAGAGGTCATGTTTGTTATTGATCCTATTGTTCCTCCGAGAGAAACAGAACTAGCTCCTAGTGTTATTGAAGAATTTGCTAATTGAGTATTAGGTATTGCACTTGTACCTAATACTCCAGTAGAAGAGTTATATGTTAATCCATTTCCAGACGCTACACTTACTGAACCTCTAGCTCTCGCCTGTGTAAAATATTCATTTGTACCTTCACTTAAATCGGTAGTACTATTTCCAGCAAAATCTAATTTATCTGCAGAAGAATTTAACTCCTGAAAAAGACCAGAAACAAGTACTAACGCCTTCCTAGTTGCCATTTCATATCTCGATCAAGTCCTTAACCAAAAGAACTTATTTATATTTATTTTACGCCCACTAAATTGTTAACTTATTTCTATTGGGGGCTCTGTCTTTACTACCAAAGATGTCGTAGTAGCAGCTTCACCAACCCTTGTCACAAAATGTCCTGAGCTAGATGGTGGAGTTTTTGTAATAGAACCTGCGGAACTTGCAGATAAAAAATAATGATCACCTGCATCTAGCCCTGAAACAGGAGTTATACCTTCAACAATACATCGAACTAAATTTCCAGCAGATACAGTTGTTTCTACAAAGCCTACTACCCTTGCTTTATCTTGTGTATCATTAGCTATCGCCTTTCCAAGTTGACCATCACTAGATCTTGAAAATACAGCATCTCCTTGGTTTAAATTTTCAAAAGCATTTGCAGCAAAACCATTTATCTTATTTGCTACCTGACCTGGAAAATTTGATTTTAAATCAATTAATGCTTCAGTAAGACCCTGAGCATTCGGTGCATAAGGTTCGTAAGACATTAACTTAATTTAATAGGTGGTTCAATTTGAATAGATAATTTAGTTGCGGTTGCAGCCTCACCTATTCTTACGACTGCCTGACCTGCAGAAGAAGGAGGAGTTGCAGTTATTGCACCAGATGTAGTTGCAGATAAAAAAAACAAATCCCCTGCGTCTAATCCTGATATATCTTTTAGACCAGCAACAACAACCTGTAATGACTCATCTGTTAATGCTGATATTTGTGCAAATCCTATTACAGAAGCATTTTCTAATAATCCATTTGCAGCACTGGCTTTACCAACTTTTCCATCAGATGTACGCATAAATAAAGCATCTCCCTCAGTCACAGCCTCAAATGCAGTAGCTGTAAAAGTAACTTGTGCTGGAGCAAAAGTTGGAAATCCTTCTTTTAAATCAATTACTGCATCAACTAATCCTCTATAATTAGGCTCATATGGTTCACGAGCCTTATTAACATTATTGGCTATCATTAAATCTCTTAATGCAGCAATAGCTCCTTGTATATTCGGTTCGTAACCTGTTGCCATTTTATTTACATATAATTATCTATTTTAAACTGTGCCTACCATTATAATTAAGTTATGGAGCCTCAAGTCATTGCAGCTATTATTTCAGGAAGTGTTGGAGCCTTCGCTGGTATATCAAGGGCTTTAGGTAACTTTAATAAAAAATTAGATAGAAGATTTGAAAATATTGAAAGAAATTTAGAAAAGTTAAAAAATGAAGTTTTACATGATTATGTATTAAAAGAAGATTTTTTAAGGGAAATGCAAGCAGTACATAGTAAATTAGATAGAATTTTAGATCATTTATTAAATAAATAATTAAACAGCCTGCCAGTTACCAAGTGCAGATAAATATATTTTTAAAGACCCACCTGAATTTGTATCCCAAACTAATTGACCGTTGACAGGATTAGCTGGTAGCCCAGCAGAAACAGATGCAACTGCTTTTGGTATTTGAAATGCAGAGCCATCATGAATCTTAAATATATGCGTACTAGCAGTATCTAACCAAGTTTCACCCTTACTAGAAGATGTAAATCCAGCAGGGGAACTATTAGGTGCGGTAGATCCAATATGAACAGGACCTACTTTAATTAAACCTGTACTAGGAGATGCAGTATTATCTGCAAAGAATAAACCAGGACTTATATTATTGTTATTTACCGTTAATTCACCAGCTCCTAGTCTTATTGGAAAAGGTCTGTCATGTGCTGTGCTCGATCTACGAGATTGAATTTGTACTGCCATAATTAGACATTTATATATAGTCCTGCATCTACTACTGTATCTTGGGCAGTCTCTGGATTATATGTCCCAGCATCCATATTACTTGTATTGTCTGCAGCATCTAATAACTCTCCATTTATATAATCTCCAGCTTGTAGCAATCCAGCTTCAAAAACATTAGTAAATTCTGATAATGGTTTATTTACAATTCCAAATTTTATATCATCTAAAACCGTAGGTGCTTTATTAAATAACTTATTTACCATTGCAATCATTCTATTTGTTGTATTAAAAGCTTTACCCGATCTATTTAACCCACCTGTTTCATCTCTTTTTAAACTATCAGTTAAAGTCATAGCAATTACAGATGGATCAAAATTAGCTATATCTTGAGGTAAATTAAAATCACCAACAATATTTTTATTACCTTCCCATTTTGTTGAACGATTATATAAAGCAAAAATTTCCACTGCTTCTTGCATTTTTCTTTTTTCTTTTGCCCATCTCCTTTCCCAACTTTCTAATCCTTTTCCAATTGGTTTATCACTAGGTTCTAATAACCAAGCTCCGACATACTCATGTTTTTTTAAATTTTCTACAGTTACATATCCACCTGTAGTTTGTGTAAAAGGATAAACAACAGTAAAACTATTTGGATTGGGAACATCAGTAATCGTATATTCACCTGATATTGCATTCCCACTTGTAAAATTTAATTGAATTTTATCGTTTTTATTTAAATTATGATTCTCAAAATCTACAGTAATATTAATACCATTTTGGGTATATTTCGCAGCTAATTTAAGTGGTTCATTACCTTCGTCGTGAAGTATTGACCACATAGCAGCGTAAATATGCTTGCACCAACGTAATTGATAATATTGTAAATTTTGAAAAGAATCTTGTTTTTCATCTTCATATTCAGGTAACTGATAAAAATTATTTATAGTCACATAACCTAAATCTCTAAATACTCCAGGTTCATCTCTTCTTTCATCTAAAGATCCGTCATTTTGAATTATATTTCCCGGTTTTGTATCTCTAATTGCAGTTACAGGAAACTTCTCATGATTATTTTTACTAAATAAATTATAACTATCTCTTCTAGAAAAATCTTGACAAGAACAATTCCATCTTAATTCTGTAGTTAAAAATCTCCCTACTGCAAAACCTCTATGAGCTGGTACAGTTGTCTTAGCAATTGTATCTACAGTTTTTGCTCCATAACTATCTGCTTTTTGAAAAATAATTTCATTTGTTGTCGCATCGGAGCCTGTTACTGTATAACCAACATAATCGTCGTATCTAAATCCTCTTATTAATCTAAATAATTTTAAATTTCCTGAAGTTGTTCCAGTAGGGATTGTGGTGAATTTAAATTGTGTAGGGCTAGTAACTTCGATTGTATATCTACCAGATATAACAGCTCCTGTACTTACATCAACAAACACTTTATTATCTGTAGATAGTCCATGAGCAGAACTACAAGTCACAGTAACTGTAGAACCTGATCTTGCATATGTTGAAGATATACCAGAGTCTCTTTCTACTATGCGATCTGCCATTCTTTCTCCAGCTAAGAAGGCAACTTCAGTTGGTAACGATCTTAGTTTTACTCTCACAAATCTCCAACGAGTATCATTAAATGCTGTAGAGTTGTGATAAATAACATTACCTGAAGTTGTTGCAGATCCTGATGCAGTTAAGGTAAAAGTATTCTGTGTCTTACTCACAATTGTTAGAGTCTCATCTGTCGCACTACCTGTAGATATATCTAAGTAAACATCATCACCAGGAAATAATCCATGATCATTTTTTGTTACTACCAAAGTTGTTCCATTTTGAGAATATGTAGCATTTACTTGAGGTGCTAAGTATCTGACATCTAATATTGGTAACCCAAAATCGTAAAAACTAAATCCATCTGTATCTCTCATCCCACATATATGCTCACCTAATTCTTGATTAGTGGATGGAAAAGTAAATATTCTGGCAGGTATAAAAACTCCAGGAAACTGTTGAAAAGTAAAAAATAATCTATAGTCTCCTCTCTTATCTCTTTCTTTAGCAGTAGATCCTAATATCTGTTGCGTAAATGTATATAACTCATACCCTCTTCTCCATCTAGTCCATAAAGAATCTTGATTATAAAATTTAACTTCACTTTCTAATTCATATCCATCAGATCCTCTTGGATAAGTACTAGGTCGTTTTGGAATATTTTCAAAATTTTTAAAATTATTTTTTAATTCGAAATTAGATTTATCTTCGAATTTTTTAAATCCGAATGACATAACCTTTAATAGAAACCACCCTGTACGTTACAGTAGAATCCATTTGTCAACGCAGTAGCTCCACTAGCAGCTACATATAAAGCTTGACCTCTTCTCAGCATTAATCCTCTTTGTTTTGGAGCAATTTCATTATTAGATCCAGCAAAATTTAAAGCTCCTGACTGTACTGTAGGATGATTAATTAAAGGTAATTTTTCTGTAAGTGTTGTACTTAATATTTGATTCTCCGATACTTGTGGAATACTTTGAGTAAATAAGGGGAAGAATTGATTAATGTTTGTAATTGTACCTGTACTAACAAGATAAAAACAAAAATCAACGGGTAAAGAGACATTAACATTTCCATTTGCTGCTGACTGAGATGGGACATCTACATCAAAAGTAGTAGATGTGAAATTTAACGTATCTTTAACTTCAAAGGTATCATCTTTCGGAACTACACCAGTGTTGTATGTAAGAAAATCTAAAAATACTTTTTGACCTATCTCTAAATTATGTCCGCCTGATAGAGTTACTGTACAAACTGTACCTGTTGCAGAATAAGTTCCTTGAGTAGGAGTTACTGCATCAAGTTTTTGTATAGATCTTTTTGCATATGTAAACCAAATTTCATCAATATAAGCACCACTAATTGAAGTATCGGTTAATGCGGAGTCAACATCAAATACTTTTGTTGCATTACCAACAGCTGTTGGAATTAAACTTGTTAAAAATGATTGTCCCGACGCAACTGTACATAGGGTTGAATTCGTTGCTGGGCGATCAACCATTAACGGTTGTTTGTTTGAACTACTACTTGCCACGTTATTTATTCATAGGACTTGTTTTAATTATATAGGAAGGTTTTTTTACTTATCTTTTTTCTCTTCTTTTTTATTTTTTATCATCTTAGACTTATCCAAAGCTTCTTTACGTTTTTCCTTATCAGACATTTCTTTGCCATCTTCTTTCTTTTTATTTTTATTTTTAAAATATTCTAATAATTGTGGTGGCATTTTACCTTTTTTGTCTGCCATTTAGTCTTCCTCCTCCCTATCAATTGGAATGTCTAAAGTTTGAGTAAATCGTTTAGGTAGATTAGTACCTTTCGTATAAGAAAAAGGTGCTTCATCTGGGCGAACAGCAAATAAATCTATTCGCTTTTCTCCTGCCATTCTAGTACGTCTACCTTTGAAAGGACTGGCTTTCTGTCTCTCTCTTGGACTAATGATATCTCTATTTCTTTTTATACCTAAAGTATATCCAAGTTTTGTAGTAGGTAGAA
>Ga0208158_1000188_pt1 | contig 26078 bp, 39 predicted proteins | sample 8_EtaG_FD_184081 | JGI IMG/M metagenome (GOLD analysis project Ga0208158, IMG submission 184081) | Marine viral communities from the Subarctic Pacific Ocean - 8_ETSP_OMZ_AT15162 metaG (SPAdes) (version 2) | ecosystem: Environmental > Aquatic > Marine > Oceanic | place: Pacific Ocean | collected...
CTCCGTCTACTTTAACAGAAGCGGATATTTTTCCTGAATATACTGCTAGAGCACAACGCTACGACGCAGAGGAAGACAGGCGCACTAGAGAAACTGCCTATTTGAGAGGTAATTTACCAGAAAGTTTTTTAGAACCTGAACCTCCTATGAAGCCTATTGGTTACGACACAGCTATGGAAATATCTGCTCGTGGGTTTGATCCTCGTAAAGAACTTGACATAGAAGGAATCTCTTCATTTAGAAGAAGAATGGCGGCACGTGGTCCGTACAATCTAACCCCTGAAGATTTAAATTATGCAAAACAGTATTTAGGAACTGATTATGCGAGCCGTATAGAAAATCCCGAAACTAGAGGTGCCTATGCTGAACGTCTTCCTGGGAAATTTGCATATTTAAATCCAGCTAATCCTGATCTCGGCATTGTTTACGTAGAAGAGGGGAAAGAACCTGTGTTATATGACTCACCATTATTTACACTAATGGACGCAGGAGAAGTATTTATGCAAGAAGCCCCTGTTATTGGTGCAGAAGTATTAATCGGCGGTAAAGGTTTAAAATATTTTGATGAATTTTTAAAAGATGCTCCAACTGGTAAAGGATTAGCAGGTAAAGCTTTCGAAGGAACAGCAGGAAATATTTTACTTTCAGGAGGAGCTGCAACAACAAGATTTTTACAATTATTAAGTGGTTCTTACACAGGTGTACATAATAGAGACATAGTAGAGATGTTAGAAGAATCAGGATATGTAGCCATGTTAGCTTTTGCAGGTAATACAGCAATATCTGCATTTACAAGTGGGTTTCCCAAATTATATAGAGGTATCACAGGTAGAGATTTATCTGCCACTGATATAAAAAAGATAGAAGAAGCGATAGAGGCTAAACAAGCTAGTGCTCAGGGTAAAAAAGTTAAAACATTCGAAGGAGAAGAACCTGTAAGTCTGCTCGATATTGATGAGGCTTTAGAAAAACTCTCCGCTGAAATAGGAAAAGAATTAAAATTTAATCCTACTTTAGCGCAAGCTACAAAAGATTCATATATCGCTGATTTAGAAAGTATTTTAATGGCTAATATTAACAATCCTGAATACGGCACTTTATATAAAGAAATGTTAGACGGTAATGAACAATTAATACAAGATTTATTTGACGGTATATTTAAAGACTTAGCTAATGATACGACAGGTAATACTGTTGCTAAATCTCTTACAAATTTGTTTGGAAGAAAGTCTGAAAACCTACAAGATGAAGGACTTGTTATTTTGTCAACTATTAAAGAAAACATAGATAACATGAGATCAGCTTCTCAGGGTAAAAATTTATTAGACCAAGTTGTTGATATAGAAGCCTCTTCTAAACTAATACCTAGGTACACAACTCGTTTAAATGAAATATCTCGTAATTATAAAACTCAATTAGCGAAAGATGTTAATACTGCGTTTGAACTACCTGAATTAGCTAATTTAAAATTTACAGGTAGAGGTTTTAGAAATGAAATAAAAGCTTTCCAAGACGCAGGTAAACAAGCAGAAGGTTTAAATGTTGGTCGTAAAGAAATTGATAAAACTTTTAACGAATTATTTGAGCCACAAATTTTAGAAAGACTTACAAGATATAAAGACGGAGATTTAACACTAAGAGAATTAAACGATATTCGTACACAGATCAATGCGTTCGCTAGTACATTAGAACCAGGAAAAAGCGTAGCACAACAAAAAGTTTTTCAACTTAGTCGTAATTTACAAGACTCTATTGAAAACACTATGTTTAGTACGATAAGAAAAAACCTCTCTAAAGACCAAGCAGACTATGTTATCGAAACATTAAATGTCCAAAAATATGGCACTGAGTTAGCAAACAATCGTGCTATAACGGATTTATTACGAACAAATCCTGAAGAAGTTGTTGGATATTTATTTGCAGGAGGAAGGGGTAAAACAGTAAATACTAAAGCTAATAGTGTCATGGATTTTCTAAAAACAACAAATAGTAATAGTGAGATAAGAAGAATTAGAAACGACACTATTGAGTTTATAAAACGAAACTTTTTTGATGATCCTGATCTATCCCCTGTAGAACTTAGCAGAAACTACAGAACTTTTTTAGATGAAAATGAATCAACATTAAGGTCTATTTTTCCTGAAGATGAATTTAGAGGAATATTAAGAACTAGACAAGATTTTGCTAAAAATATAACTGAACCATTAGAACGTTTAGATAGAAAAAATAGATTACTTACTGCTAAGTTTGGAGAAGACAGCCCTTTTAACATAGTTACCGAAATATTAGGAACTGGGTCAACTAAAAAAGCGAGTGGCGAATTAATAGATGATTTAAATTTTATAGATGATTTACTTGAATCAGCAACAGGGGCAGAAAAAGAAATATTACAAAAACAAATAAGCGACGCAACTAAAAAATATATCTTAATAAGGTCATCGGTAGATGGTAAATTTGATGTTAATATGTTAAACCAATTTATGAACGAAGGATTTGCTCCTGCACAATTAGTTGGAGATGATTTAAGTTTCAAAGGAGTTATTGGTAGATTAATTGATAAGCCAGATGAGTTTTTTACTAATCTTGAAGTTATGAGAGATGTTGGAATGAGGCTTACACAAGATATAACGAGTGATTCTGCATTACGTGCTCAAAGAAGAGAAGCAGTCTCTGATCCTGGAACAGAATATCTTAGAAGATTTTTTATACCTCCGCTAACACAGTTTGGTAGAAGAACAACAGCATTAGAAAATTTAGTTACAGATCGTAATTTAAAATTTTTGAGTACGGTGCTTACTGACGATAAGTTATTTAAAGCTTATGTTGATGGAATAAAAGGAACTAAAAAAGCAGGAAATGTTGCAAAAATACTGGCTGACTATGGTATAGTTCATTATCAAGATATCGGTGGCACAGCTCAGTTTTACGATACGGTAGAAAAAAGACAAACACCGACGGCTAGAGAAACAGTAACAACAGAAATGTTAGACGACATAGCTAGATTACAAAGAGCAATAGGAGGGTTTAACTAATGGGTCCAGGATTTGGCGGAATAAACATAGGTGGGTTTGCGTTACCAGACTTAAACATGGACGAGATCAACGCGGGCATTGCATCGCAACTTGGTCCAGAAATAGCAAAATTTCTTGCAGAACAAGAATTAGCTAATGCTACTAACGAATATGAAAAAGACGTAGCTGAGACAAAAATAGAACAAATTAATGAATTTGAATCTGGACTTGGCTCGTTGCCTCCTGTTGTAGAGGAAGTAATGCAAACATTAAGTTTACCTGATGAATATAAAACTATAGAAGCTGTATCTGATAGAGATTTTCCTAGGTTTGCAGAGCCCTCAGCACCCATGCCGAGTAGTATACAAGAAACTGTAAAAGCTGCTTTAGATAAAGCAATAGAAGAAGCTCCAATTACACCAGCAGAAGATGATACGTTTTACAACCCTAATTATTTTGGCTTTGAAGATGAAAAAGCTATTGCTATGGATAATGAAATTGACCAAGAATATTTAAATAAAGTATTAGCCGATCTTGAACAAACAGAACAAATATTGCCAACAACCCCGCCCGCTCCTAGTAGCAATGAAGGTTTTGATTTTGGTGCGCCCGCTAATTTAGGCGACACGTATTATGACCCGCAGCTTGACACAACATACACTTATCAGGAAAAACCTGACGGACGCGGCGGTTTTTATTCGGGTTGGGATATAACCGAGGGGACTGGTGGAACAGTTGGTATAGACCCGCCCATAATAGGTGGTATAGGAGCCTTGCCTCCAACAGGTGGTATAGGAGATTTTACTGATATTGTACAATTACCTGAAGTTGATCCTACATTTACAGTAGCCCCACAACCTGCTCCTTCTCCTATTTATGGCTTTGAAGACCCAGCAGCTCAAACAGGTAGTGAAGCAATTTACGATCCAGGATATAGACGAACAAACCCTGCAACATCTAATTTAATTATGCAACAAAGAGAAGCATATAATTCAGCATTACGAAATCCAGTATATAGAGCTCCCGATACAGTACAACCTGATTATGTAAGACCTATGTCTGCCGCAGAGTTTGGAAGCGTTCCTGGTCGATACACCCCACCAGTTACTGGAAGTAATTTAGTAAATAACAGAGAACAAAATATAAATACTGATTTAGGTTTTCTAGCAATGAACCGTGGTGGATCCCTAAATAACCGTATGGGATTAGGCGGGTTGCCGCCGATGCAACAAAACGATAAACTAACACAACTATTCGCACAGTCGTTTAGACCAAGGAGATAAATATGGCGATGACACCAACAGAAGAAATAATGATGATGGGCAAAAGAGCAGATGTACCTATGGGTAATCCTAATGCACCTAAACCAGAAGCACCACCAGAAGCTATGGAAGCCATGGCGGCACTTATGGGTAATGAAGCAAGTTTGGGTTCAGAGATGGATAGACAGATGCCCGCGGACAGTGGTGAGATGTTACAACAGGACGCAGGAGCTTTAGCAGAAGCTGTGGTTGGTAGAACAGGAGGAGACGTACAACAAGCTTTAATGTTATTAGATGACGCTAAAGCTATGTTAGAAGCTGCTTCTCGTGAACCTCAAAGAGCAGCAGAAGGAAAAGCCTTAAAACCTGTTCCTGAAGATAATAAGGGATTAGGTAAGTTACCTGAAAAAGTAAGAAATAAAATGGGCTTTATGGCTGATGGAGGAGGTATTATGAACGCGGAAGAAGCCATGAAACAGCTAGAGCAATACAGGTCTTAACCGATCCAATCTTTCCATTTATCATCGCCTAGCACCTCTTGTGCTAGGTTGAGCTTATTACGCAAAGCTTTCACAATTTTTTCATCAACTGTATCTTTCGATATCAAATCAATATAAGTTACTTTATTAACCTGTCCGATACGGTGCGCCCTGTCCTCTGATTGTAATCTTTTTTCTAAATCGTAGTTATTACTGTAATAAACAACGTTACTAGCTTGGTGTAAGGTGATTCCGTAACCACCTGTTTGGGTATTACTTATTAGGTACTGTAAGCTAGAGTTGGGATCTTGAAACCTATCGATAATAGGTTGTCGTTCTTCCTCTGGCGTACCTCCATAATAAGTAGCTACCGCATCAGTTCCTACAATATCGTTAAGAGTGTTTAAAATACGTTTTATATCGTATTGGTAATTAGCCCATATAATTGTTTTACCTTGTATTTCTTCTAATACTTTTAATAATTCTTCTAATCGATTGTTTTTAATTTCTATTTCTTCACCTTGGTCGTGTTTTACAAAACCACAAGTAACTTGGTGTAACCTTAATATCTGAGTTAGAACCGAGCTAACGCTAACTATTTCATTCGATTCAAGTTCCGCGATAGCATAGTCTTTTATTTGGTTATATATTTTCTTTTGTTCAGGCGTAAGTTCTACTTCTCTTTTTTGATACACCTTATCAGGTAAATCTAAACATTCTTTCTTAAGGACACGGTACGAGAACGTAGATACTTTATCAGATAGTTCGTCTAAGTTTTGATAACCAACCACTTGTCTAAAAGTTCTCTGCCCCATACTTCTATTAATTACTTTCGCGTAATGATTTTGAAACGTATAGAATGACGAATAGCCGAGCAACTGAGCGCATAGGAACTCTGATTGACTGTATAGGTCTAGTGGTGATTGGGTAACAGGAAAACCTGTTAAAATACGTCTGTATTTGCTTTGTAATGCCAACTTAACGAGATTCTTTGTCCGTTGTGCTTTCGGGTTCTTTATTGTGGTAGATTCATCAACTGCCATCATAGCGTTATGAGTTAGTAAAAACTTTTCTACAAACGCCACACCCTTCTTAGTACTAAAGGCTTCTACGTTAATAACTAATATCTTTAAATCGTCTGTAACTTCGAATAACTTTGTAAGCTGGAGTTTTTCTTTTTTATTTGGTGCGGGATTCCATACGCCTATACGCCTTATTATATGTTCGGGCATATGGGTTGGTATCTCACGTTCCGACCAGTTCTTATATACGCCTTTCGGTGCAATTATTACAGCCGCGTTGATAGCTCCTCTGTCGTAGAGTACAGCTATATTATCAACAAGTACTTTAGATTTACCTGTTCCCATTTCCATGAAATAAGCATATTCTTTCTTATCCCATGATCTTTTCAACGCCTCAAGCTGATGCTCGTACGGCTCCGTTTTAAACTTATATTTCATAGTAAACTTTCTAATTTCTAATCCGATATATTATATATAAATTAAATAAAATATAGTCCAAACAGAATTATTTCCTCGTGCCCTCTCATATTTCTAATAGAATTCACTGTTTCTAATAGATTTTCTTTGAAAACTAATAGACTGTACCCCTCTAGATTCCAACGTTTCTTTAAAAATCTATTAGATTATTAGAAATATTAGTACTTTTCGTAAATTATTTTTTATAAATTTTTTATTTTCCCAGATAACTATATCTAATATCCCTTTACTTTGCCGTTTTAGAGGAGTATCTTTATAGCTCTAGAAATTAGAAAGGAGAAAAATGACAGTATATGTTGTTCAAGAAGTAACAGGACGCAATATCGCCTCTGCTAGACAGTATGGTGATTTTGAAGTTTTGTTGCCTCCCAAAACCAATATAATGCTAAGTGCAGGTCCATCAGTTAGAAGAATGAAAAGAATACTTCAGGACTTTAAAGATGAAGACTACTTATTATTAATTGGAGATCCAGCAGCTATTGGGGTTGCGTGCTCCATCGCTGCATTTTTTAATCGAGGTCGTTATAGTATCCTTAAATGGGATAGACAGGAAGGAGTATATTACCCCGTCCATATCGACCTACATCAGAAAGGAGAATTATGAATAAAGAAAACCCAACTTTTGAAGAACTCATTGGCGAAGAAAATGTAGAATCGTTTAATGAGATTAACGAAGGTGAACTTTCATTAGTTTCTGCTTTAGCTAATAAACAGGTTCAACTAGCTCAAGAACTAGCGAGTTTAGAAGAAGCTGTTAAGGCTAAAAAAGAAGAGTTTAGATTAACTTCAGAACAAGAGTTACCAGAGGCTATGCAAACTGCAGGGCTGACGGAAATAGTACTTAGCACAGGTGAGAAGATCACTATATCTGAGTTTTATAACGCTCATATATCTAAAGCTAATCAAGACACAGCGTATCAATGGCTAATCCAGAACGGACATGCAGGCTTAATTAAAAATGAAGTCTCGCTAAAGTTTGGTAGAGATGAGGAAAGAGTAGCTGAAGAAACAGTACTTGCTCTAAAATCTCGTGGACTTGCGCCTGAGATACGTCAGAGCGTTCATCCTAGTACGTTAAAGGCTTTTGTAAAAGAGCAGTTAACATCTGGGAAGGACATACCTACAGAACCATTTGGGATCTATATAGGTTCCAAAGCTATTATTAAGAAGGATTAATATTATGGCAGAAGATAAAACAAGCCTAGCTGAGGCGAAACAAACAGCAATCGCTACTTTTGACGATGATCTATTATCAGGTGGCACTGGACTTGAAGAGACTACAACTGAGGATTTTGCGATCCCCTTTATTAGAGTACTTCAACAAATGTCCCCACAACTTAATAAACAAGATGGACGTTACAATCCTGATGCACAAGCGGGCATGCTTGTCAACACAGTAACTAATGAAGTTTATGATGGTGAAAAAGGTATTACGGTTGTGCCGTGTGCCTATGTTAAAAAATATATCGAGTGGGTTCCACGTGAGAAGGGGGGTGGTTTAGTTAACGCTGACCACGGAGCTTCTGTGCTCAAGTCTTGTAAAAAAGACCCAGAGTCACGTAGACTTTATCTCGAGAACGGTAATGAGATTGTAGAAACTGCACAGTTTTTTGTGTTAGTTTTAGAGCCTTCTCCACAACAAGCAGTTGTAGCATTTACCTCAACACAGTTAGGAGCTTCTAGGAAGTGGCTAACTATGTTAAGAATGGCTAGAGTAAAAACTAGCAAAGGTCAATCAGTGTCCGCACCGATGTTCGCTTATCAATATAATTTGGGAACTTTATCTCAATCTAACGATAAGGGTTCGTGGAACGGTTTCACTGTAAACCAAGAAGGTCCAACCGACGTAGAAACAGCACGACTCGCTAAAGAGTTTATGAGTGCTGCGAGAGCGGGTGACGTAGAAGTAAAAGAAGAGCAGCAACGAGACGGAGCATCAGTAGTGGACATACCTACTGACTCTGAGGAAAATGCTCCATTCTAAAATAAAGGAGAGAACATATGTCGTTAGCAGAGGAATTTGCTACACGTTACGCTGGATTGCGACAAGCATATGGAACCTTTACCGCTACGAATGAATCACGGGAAGATGGGAAAGCAGGTGGTCGAAACGTTACTATATCTAAAGAGTTATCTGAAACAGATATTCTTGAGTTATGGAAAAACCACCTGTCAGGTGAACAAAGCATTGGGCTCGTTCCGATTGACGAGAACAATGCTTGTGTTTGGGGTGCGATTGATGTCGATGAATATCAGTTGGATCTCAAAGGGCTATCTAAGAAGTTAGCTAAACACGATTTACCTCTAGTCCTATGCCGTAGTAAAAGCGGTGGAGCGCACATATACTTGTTCATTGAAGAGCCAGTACCCGCGTCACTATTACAAAGAAAACTTAGGCAGTTAGCCGCGTCCATCGGATATGGTCAGGCTGAGATATTTCCTAAACAAACACAGTTGTTATTAGACAGGGGAGACAGAGGTAGCACATTAAACATGCCATATTTCGGTGGAGAAAGCTCTACTAGATACGGATATGGAAAAGAAGGTCAGGCATTAAGTCCTGAAGAATTTATAGAAAGAGTTAAGGAAATTACCTTAACTGTAGACGAACTAGAAAAGCTAGAGGCAAGTCCGCTAGTTGATAAAATCGAGTGGTTAGATCAATCACCCCCATGTATACAACATTTAGTTGTCCAAGGTTTTCCGAAAGGAACTCGTAATTCTGGTTTGTTTAACGTGGGTGTATTCTTACGTAAGAAGTATCCTGATGAGTGGGAAACTAGGTTAGAAAAAGTAAACCTAGAGTATATGCAACCGCCACTAGGTGCTCAAGAAGTTTTAACTATAACAAAACAACTAAAAAGGAAAGATTATTTCTACAGGTGTAACGATCAGCCGATAGCGAGCCATTGTAATAGTCCTCTATGTAGGACGAGAAAACATGGCATAGGGGCTAACGGAGGTACGCCATTATTTAGTAACTTAACTAAACAGGACAGTGATCCGCCTATCTGGTTCTTGGATGTTGAAGGGGGACGATTAGAACTAGAAACAGATGATTTATTAAATCAAAATAGGTTCCAACGTAAATGTATGGACGCCTTAAATAAGATACCACCGAAGGTAAAAGATAACGTTTGGAGACAAATAATACAGCAGTTGTTAGATAGTCTAACCGTTGTTGAGGTGCCTAAAGAATCTTCTACCGAAGGACATTTCTTAGAGTTACTAGAAACGTTTTGTACCGAAAGACCTGCACGTGAAAAAGATGAACTACTACTTCATAAGCCGTGGACAGATATGGGTAAAACTTATTTCAGATTAGCTGACTTAATGGAGTATTTACATAGGAATAACTTTAAAGAATATCCTAGAAATAAACTTACTGCTAAGTTAAAACAAATGGAAGGCAGTCCTCACTTCTTCAATATAAAAGGTCGAGGTGTAAACGTGTGGTGTATTCATGAATTCGAAACTCAGACCGAGTCTCACGACTTACCTGAGTTTAATGAGAATCCGATATGATCCACTATAACAAAGACGCCATGAAGGAATACGTTCCATATATAGAAAAATGGGACGCACCTTCTCAAAGAGTTTTTAATGGTAAGGTTGTAGAGGGTAGACCAACTAGAGCGTTCGGAACGAAGTCTTTCGAATACGCAGGCAAGTTATATGAACCCGATCCGTGGACAAAAAACATGGAATGGATAAAACAAGGGGCGGAAGAATATACTAAAAATATTACAGGACAAGATGTAGAGTTTACGTTTTGTTTATGCGGTATGTATAAAAATGGTCGTATAGGTATTCCACATCATTCTGACACTGTACCTACTCAAAAAGACCTTGTAGTTTCTATCTCGTTTGGTGAGCCTAGGATCTTTCAATGGAAGCAATTCGATCGCCGCATAAAAACTAAAAGCAATACCAGTGAGATAAACACTGAAGACGCTAAAGTTACTAAATTAAACAATTATTTACTAAGTCACGGTGACGTTATTATTTTTGACGGAGCTTCTCAAATGAATGCAACACATGCTGTACCTACATTACGTGGTGTAGGAGAGCGTATTAACTTAACGTTCAGGACAGGGTTATGACACTTCCAGCCCATACGCAAGTGATTCTAGGACCACCAGGAACAGGAAAGACAAGCACATTATTAGGGTTGATAGAAGATGAACTAGAAAGAGGAACAGATCCCACACGAATAGGTTTCTTTACGTTTACTAAAAAAGCTGTAAACGAAGGAAAGCAACGTGCTATGGAGAAGTTTGAGTTATCACAAAAAGATTTACCTTTCTTTCGCACACTCCATTCGTTAGCGTTTAGGCAACTAGGGCTTTCTAAAGAAAGCGTTATGGATCTAAAAGATATAAAAGAACTAAATGAGATTTTAAATCTACGTCTAACGGGTGGGGCGAATACAGACTCAGGACATCTGTTTGGTATGAGCCACGATGATCGATTAGCGTTTATAGAAAACCTTGCCCGCATGCGACAGGTGGCGTTAGAAGATCAATGGCATGATGTTGATGATGCGGTGGGTTGGTTCGAGCTAGAACGTTACGCTAGAGGATTACAGTTATTTAAGGAAGATAGGTTGTTAGTAGATTACACCGACATGTTAAAACTGTTTTTAGAAAAAGGCGACGTGCCTAAACTAGAAGCAGTTTTTGTAGATGAAGCTCAAGACCTATCCCCCTTACAGTGGGCAGTGGTTCGTAAGATAATTGAAAACGCTGACCGTGTTTATGTTGCTGGTGACGATGATCAAGCAATTTATAAATGGGCGGGGGCTGACGTAGATTATTTAATTAAGAACGCAACACACGCCACGATACTAGAACAGTCGTACCGTATACCGTCAGCTGTCCACGAACTCGCGAGTCGATGTATAAGTCAAGTTAGATCCAGGATACATAAATCATGGCTACCGAGAAAAGAAACAGGTTTAGTTAGGTGGGAACCATCTATCGAATTAATTGACATGGAAAAAGGTGACTGGTTGGTGCTTGCTCGTACTAATTATTTACTTGAACAAATAGACGACCACTGTAGAAACGAAGGTTGGTTTTTTGAAGTAAAGGGTAGACCTAGTATTTCTGAGTCAAAAGTCAGAGCGGTACTAAATTGGCAAAGATTACAAAAAGGAGAGAGTTTACCCCTATCAGAATGCGTCAATCTGTTAAAATTTGTAAAAGTTCGTAAGGCTAACTCCCTAGATGTTTTAGAGATTGACGTAACGATGACCGTAGCTGATCTCAGAGAACGCTTTCCTGAGTTACCTGACGGAGATTGGTACGATGCACTTACAGGTTTAAGTCCAAAAGACGTTAGTTATATCCGAGCCATGCTCCGTAGGGGGGAAAAAATTACTAAAGAACCTAGAATTAGGTTATCGACCATACATGCCGCTAAAGGTGGTGAAGCAACTAATGTAGTTTTACTTACCGATATAACGACCAGAGTTTATAAAACGTATCAACAAAACCCAGATGATGAGAATAGAGTTTTTTATGTTGGGCTTACAAGGGCAAAAGAAAACTTGTACCTTATTGAGCCTGCAACGACACGCTGCTTTCAGATATAAAAACTTCTTTACTTTGCAACTAAAAGTAAAGGATAATTAAATCTGTTATTTTAGAAAGGAGAGTTATGAATATATTTTATTTTGACGAAGACCCAGGAGTTGCTGCACAAGCACAGCCTGATAAGCTTCTAGTAAAAATGCCCCTTGAAACTGCACAGATGTTATGCACTGCGCACCGAGAGTTAGATGGGGATGAGTACGCGGATGAAGTTGGCTTATACAAAAGAGCTTACTGGAATCACCCATGTACTATTTGGGCTAGGGAAACTAGCGAAAACTATTGGTGGCTGTATAGACACTTTATAGAACTAGGTAAGGAATACACTTACCGATATCAAAAAACTCATGCGAGTTTATTTAAGTTAGCGGAACCATTGCACAAAGTTCCAGACAACATTACACAAGGTGCTATGACCTGTTTACCGCAGGCGATGCCCGATGAATATAAAAACAAAAATCCGATTACCGCATATCGTGCTTATTGCATAAACGAAAAGTATTACGCTAGGTGGGAAAAAGGAAGAGCAAAACCAACTTGGTGGGAGGAACCATGTCATCTATAAGAAGAAAATTAAAAGTTAACGAAAACGATAGTAAAAATACCCGTATGGATTTAGCGTCTGCGGGTGTCCTAGGAAACTGGCGACCTGATGAATTAGCTCATATGAGTCGATTCGATAAGATAGCCAGTCTAGCTATAGAAGAATCTAAATTGTTAGGTAGACCATTAGATACTTTAGAAATAGGTTGTGGTGAGTGTTGGTCATTAAGAGTGTTATATAAGGCTTATGTTATCAAAAAGTCTGACGTTATTCGTTCTTATTATGGCTACGATATCGATCCAGCTTGTGAACTAGAAAATCCATTTTGGTCAAACGGCGGAGGAGAACTAAAAGACTCTACTTGGTTTAAGAACTTCAACGGCGAGATACGTATACAAGATTTAACAACTAATCCGATACTAGACCTACCAGATGAAAGTATAGATTTCTTTTGGTCGACAGAAGTTATTGAACACATGGGTAGAGAGTTTGTTCCTGCTTGGCTTGATGAGGCGGCAAGGGTTATGCGACCTGATGCTATCGCTTATATATCAACGCCTAACCATGACGGCTCTAACGATAAGTTGCCCGAGGATCATGTCTATGAGTGGGGCTTTCAAGAACTAAAAGAAGAACTAGAAAGAAACTTTCGTATAGAAGCAGTAACAGGTACGTTTATACAAATGCCTAGATTAAAGAAAGCCATGTCTCAAGTATCGGAGGCAAACGCCAGAGGCTGGAGTATAGAACAACTTATAACGTTACAAGAACGTTTCGGTAAACAGTTTTTAAGAATGGCGGCGGCGGTATTCTATCCTGAGATAGCTAACAACTGTGCATGGAGGCTCGTTAAGAAGTGATTCACGAACTACGAGATAGGCTCGATTTATACTTCTACTGGATACACGAACGGGAAACTATTCGTATTAATAAAGAAGTATTACGACACGAACCACCGTGGACAGATGATCCTATCTTACAAAAGTTTAAATTTTGTCAGGTGTTTCGAGAAGAAGATAGAACGACTCGTTGGTTTAAACGCCATATACGTAATGTGTGGCGCGATGATCCTGAAGTTTTAATGGCTACTGTAATTTTCCGTTGGTTTAATTTTATCGAGACAGGAAGAACTTTAGTGCGCCATAACTTACATATCGAGTGGGATAGAAAGAAAGCTATCGAAGAAATAACGAAACAAGACAAGTGGGTAACAGGTGCATATATCGTTAAAACACCGAACCGTATGGATAAGGTAACAGGTGTAGCAGAGTGCATATCTCATATGTGGAGCGATAGAGAAAAACTTGTAGACCAAATACTTGCTACCGAATCGTTAGAGAAATCTTGGGAGATCTTGCGTGATTACCCATACATGGGTCCATTCATGGCGTACGAAGTTATAACAGACCTACGCCATACTTATCTATTACGAGACGCTAAAGATATTTTGACTTGGGCTAATGCTGGTCCAGGAGCGATGAGAGGACTCAATAGATTAGCAGGCAGAGATTTAGATTTTTCTAGGCGTAGTCATCCTTGGAACGATGAGATGCGTGAACTATGGGAAATATCTCGCGAAAGACTTAACTCTAACTTAATCGATTTAAGTCGGTTTGAGATGAGGGAAATAGAAGGAGGGCTTTGTGAATTCGATAAATACTCTCGAATACTTAATGAAGAGGGGCGAACACGAAGTGTTTATAAATATGACGAAAATTTACCGTTAATAGAAGATATATAGAAAGGAGAAGATATGAGTGGAATGAGTGATGTAGCCATTGAGTTATTAGATCAATATGGCGATATAGTAGATATACACTACACACAGTTTTTAGAAGTTGCGTTCTTTTTGAAAGTTCCCGCAAGCTATGAAATGGCTATAGCGTTCTTAAAAAAGAAACTACCTCAACTAACTGATGAACAGTTACATTTTTTAATCAATGAAATAACAGGCGCGTACCACGATTCGATATGAAAGTAATTCGAGCAAGAAATGTAAACGATGCTCTATTATTGGGATTGGATTTATTCCAAGACCCTCGTAACTTCCGCGAGCAAGAAAGCAGAAACGGAACAACGTACGAGGCACTTGAACCTGTAACAACAGTTTATGAAAAACCATGGGAAAGAGTATTACTTCTTAAAATACGAGACGCTAATCCTTTTTTCCATTTTATAGAGGGCTTATGGATGCTTGCAGGTCGTAAAGACTTAGCACCTTTAACTCGATACGTTAAATCTATGGAGAACTTTTCTGATGACGGAGAGACTCTATGGGGAGCGTATGGTTGGAGGTGGCGCAGTTATTTTCATAAAGACCAGATTAAATCTGTTATAGAAATGCTACAAGCTAATCCAGAAGATAGACGTTGCGTTTTACAGATGTGGGATGCGAATAAAGACCTTGGAAGAAACAGTAAAGACGTTCCTTGTAATACGAGCATCTATTTCAAAATAAGAGATAAACAATTACATATGACTGTATGTAACCGTTCTAACGATATGCTTTGGGGAGCGTACGGCGCTAACGCAGTACATATGTCTATGTTACAAGAATATATAGCGGCTCATCTAAGGGTAGATATGGGAACTTATAGGCAAGTTAGCGATAGTTTCCACGTGTACCATAATGAAGTATGGGATAGAGTAAAAGGCGTGGAGATAGATCCATGGAACTATTCTAATTTAAAGAACCCGTACGATACGTTAGATGGTATCGCGTATACAAATTTCATTACCGACCCGAAAGTTTTCGATTGGGAACTAGATAGATTTTTCCATATTATCCCTGAAGATATGGCTTCATACGATGATGATACGTGGGTGAATCCAGCTTTTAAAAACATAGCAGTACCAATGGTTAAGACTTTTAACGCACATAGGGAAAGAGACTATATAAAAGCATATAGAGAAGTAATGAAAATACTACCGAACGACTGGATGACAGCCTGTTTCGATTGGATTAAAAAGAGAGATTTATCTTGGACACTTAAAACAGAAGGAGGAAACGATGGAAAATAAGTGGGAAAATATGCGCGATATCGCGCAGTTAGACTTGCAAGCTCTTAAAAAAGCTGAAGAGTCGTATGGGAATTCGTGGAGGCGACGCGGTGGCGTGGGTGCTTTCATGATGTTGGCACGTAAGTTTGATAGGATCGAGCACCAAGCTGAAAAGCACGGGTGGGATGTATTCGAAGCTGGAGAAGTCTATAAAGGTGAGGCTGGCTTACTTGATGATATCCGTGACTTACGTAGGTATCTGATACTTGTTGAGGAGTATATTCTTAACAACTCAGGTGATGTTAATAATAATATGGAGGAAGAGTCATGGGATGGTTCGACTGGTTCAGAAGAAAACGAACAAGACCAATAGTAGCTGACTCTGAGGGTAAAAGCCCTTACGAGCAAGCTAAAGATATCTTGTCACAAAAAAGTAAGAAAGAAGATATTATTTCTGAAAAGATGAAAGACGCAACTGTAGAACTTGAAAAGTTTGAGGAAGCCGAAGTAGTCAAAGAAGCCCCGAAACCAAAGAGGGCTAGGACTAAGAAGGGAACGTATAAGGCAGACGATAAGTCTACACCTGACGTTAACGAAGCTTGGGTTGGTGGTAAAGCACCTAAGTCAAAACCTAAGAAAAAAGTCGTAAAAGTAGTTAGGACTAAAAAGAAATAATGCAACAGTCCCCTATGTTCGCTCCAGAAAGCGACTGGTCAATACCAGAGATCTTTCCTAAGTTTGCAGATAACGAGCGTATCGCTGTAGACTTAGAAACGTATGATCCTCATCTCCTAACGTCAGGTCCAGGATGGGCTACGAACAGAGGTCATATAGTTGGAGTGGGCGTTGCCACTAAAGATTGGAAAGGCTACTTTCCGATTCGTCATGAAGGCGGTGGCAACCTTGACGAGGCAGTTGTTTTGCGGTGGGTGAAAAATACTCTATCTTCTACGAAGAGAGAAGTAATCTTTCATAACGCACTTTATGATGTTGGGTGGTTGAGAAGAGAGGGAGTGGACGTAAAGGGTAAAATCCTTGATACTATGTTTGCTGCTCCAATCGTAGATGAAAACCGATACTCTTACTCTCTCGATTCATTAGGGCATCTATATTGTGGCGAAAAGAAAGATGAGTCTTTATTGCAAGACGCTGCCTTGGCTTGGGGCATCAATCCTAAGTCAGAAATGTATAAACTTAATTCTAAGTATGTTGGACCGTACGGTGAGCAAGATGCAGCTTTGACATTGAAGTTATATGAGAAACTAAAACTAGAAATACAAGAACAAAATTTAGAACAAATCTACGACCTAGAATGTAGGCTAATCCCCTTACTTATTGAGATGAGGTGGCGAGGCGTTAGAGTCGATGAAGAAAAAGCAGATCAGATCAGTAAGGATCTATCATTAAAAGAACAAAAATTATTAGTTGAAATAAAACGTAAATATGGAGAAGATGTAAACCTATGGGCTAATGCCTCTCTACAAAAAGTATTCGATAAAAACAATCTACCTTACCCTAGAACCGAAAAAGGTATGGCTAGTTTCCAAAGACAGTGGTTAGAAAGCCACGAACACGAGCTTCCTAAGATGATAGTACAGGCAAGGAAACTAAATAAAGCTAGGACTACGTTTATTGAAAAGATGATATCAGAACATGCGGTAGAAGGAAGAATACACGCAGAAGCTCATCCTCTACGTAACGATGCGGGCGGCACGGTTAGTGGTCGGTTTAGTTATAGTAATCCTAATCTACAACAAGTGCCTGCACGTGATCCAGAGATAGGTAATTTAATTCGCTCTATCTTTGTTCCTGAGGAAGGCTGTCAGTGGGGTGTGTTCGATTACTCACAACAAGAACCTAGACTTACCGTACACTACGCTAACCTGATGAATTTAATAGGCGCTAAAGACGCCGTAAACGCCTATACAGATAAGAACGCGGACTTCCACCAGATAGTAGCGGATATGGCTAAAATACCGCGTAAACAGGCTAAAAATATTAATCTAGGACTTAGTTACGGAATGGGTAAATCTAAGCTCGTACGGGAGCTTGGCTTAGATGATGCGGAAGCAGAAGTTCTACTCGGTCAATACCATGAAAAAGTTCCCTTTATAAAAGGACTACAGGATCAATGTGCTCGAGTAGCCATGGATAGGGGATATATACGAACACTTGCGGGAAGAAGGTGTCACTTCGACCTATGGGAACATAAGTACGATAAAAGCGTACCGTTGCCATTGGAAGAGGCTAGAGAAAAATACGGAGACGTTCTAAAGAGGTCTTATACATATAAAGCCCTTAATAGACTGATTCAAGGTTCGGCAGCTGATATGACAAAGTTAGCGATGCTCGGACTGTGGGAGGAAGGAATAGTTCCTCACGTACAGGTTCACGACGAGGTGGACATATCTATACAAGATGATGAACAAGCAGCGAAGGTTTCAAGAATTATGGAAAACTGTGTAGAACTTGCTGTTCCCCTTGTAGTGGATACTGAACTCGGTCCAAACTGGGGATCAACGGAGGAAATATAATGAGAGGAATCTCAAAACAAAAAGCAGATGAAAATGCAGTACGTTATAGGTCTATCTACGATAAGTGGTTATCGGAAGATGAACTAACCTTAGAACAACTAGGGGAAGAATATGACGTAACTAAACAACGTATGTGGCAGATCATTACTAGGTGCAAACTCGGTAACGGTGATTATTATTACGGGGTAAAGCTCGCTAGAGATAAATGGTCTGAACTCTACTCTACTTATAAAGACAAAGATCAAACTCGATTAGCTTTTAACGAATGGCTAGAAGATAATAAGATACGAGTGATTGGTAATAATAAAAAAGTAGCTCCGCATACAGGGTGGGACATGTTCTGATGTCTGCCTTACGAGTATGTGAGTATTGTCATGAAGAGTTTTACTACATGGTAAAGACTCAATTATTTTGTACTCCTGAGTGTAAACAACAATACCAATATGATCTAAATAAAAATCCTTTCTCTATTACCGATCTTACAGAGAGTAATTATCACGAACAATCAGGTACTTATGGAGAGTATTATGTTCCGCCTGAAATATTAGCTCAAGCGGAACTCTACTCGGAGTGTGCTTTAGAACAAAATTATGGATATAGCTGTTCAATCCATGAAGACGTAGATGATCTAAATCAAATTTTACGCAGTGAATATGCCTATACTAAAGCTACGTATGAAAAAAGAGCAAAAGCCAGATACAGTGGTAAAAATTACTGGGAAGCAAAACTGTTAAAAAACCACCGCAGAAAACAACTAGGACTTACAAAATTAAGTAGTATAAGGTATCACAATTTCGATTTAAAAATACTGCAACACAACCAAGTAAAACAAGGAAAGAGACCTAAAGAAACAATGCCGACGGAGGCAGAAATAGAGAATCCAGGATTCGCTACTATAACTCCTATGAAAACAAAAAGTGGTAAATCAATCGCGGAGATATTAGATAATGTCCAAAGAAAAAAATCTATGGGCTCTACTTAGAGACAATATAAAAGAAATACATTGGCAACGTATCGAAACAGGTATGACAGGTTCTGGTGTACCTGACGTTAACGGCTGTGCTAAAGGCAAAGAGTTCTGGATTGAACTAAAAGAAATACATTCAGGTAACTCACTCACTCTACGTCCAATGCAAGTCGCTTGGCTTTCTAAACGTGCAATGCACGGTGGTCAGGTGTTCGTACTCGCTCGGAAAAACAATCAAATGAAGCTCTACCATATCGATGGTATCGAACGTGCTCAAGAACTCGTTAAAAATGGTTATAAATCTGATAGTCTGTTAACTCTGGATATTCCTTACGAATGGGACGCTCTTTATACTGCTTTACTTTCGTAGCCGTGTACTATTTAATATACGGCGTAGCTTAACAGCTACGATCATTAACGTGCAATAAGAAAGGAGAAATATATGGCACATGAAGTAGAAACTATGGCTTGGACGGGAGATAAGCCTTGGCACGGATTGGGTGTCGAGGTATCTAACGACCTAACGCCATTACAAATGCAGGAAGCGGCAAAGCTTGACTGGACTGTTAGTAAACGTCCTAGTTATACGCTAGACGCGCCTGAATGGAGCGAAGATGTGGGGCTTATACAAGCACCTAATACATTCCACATTGTTCGTGATTCTGATAACCAAGTACTAAGTCATTGCGGTAACGACTACGTTCCGATCCAAAATGAAGATGTATTTAAGTTTTTTAAACGCTTTACAGAAGCTGGTCATATGACTATGGAAACTGCGGGCAGTTTAAAAGACGGTAAGGAAGTTTGGGGTTTAGCTAAAATCTCTGAAGACTTCGAACTCGTTGGTGGTGACGAGATTAAAGGTTATCTTCTTTTTAATCAACCACACGTTGTAGGTAGATCGATGACTATCAAGCTTACACCTATTAGAGTTGTATGTAACAACACGCTTACATTCGCTCTAGGTCTGGGTGGCACAGCATCTTTCCGCATGCCTCATATAAAAGCCTTTGATGACGATGTTATGCAAAGTGCTGAAGAGGCGTTAGGACTATCTGCAGGCAGAATGGCTGAGTTTAAACAAGCGGCTGAGTATCTTTCTAAACAGAAAGCTAAACACTCTAACGTGCTTGAGTTTATTACTGAGCTATACCAACCTACTACTTTCGAAGAGTATCAGCACGAGCTGAAACTAAAAGAACAAGGGAAAGTTGTTGGTCAACTTGATCCTTTGGTCGATAGGTTTAACGCCTATCCTAGACTTGTAGTTGATGCTCTTGAGCAGCAACCAGGTGCAAACCTGAAGTCTTCTAAAGGTACATGGTGGGGCGCACTAAATGCAGTTACCTACGTAGAAGACCACTTACGTGAGTCTCATACAGAAGGTAATGCGCTACACAGTGCGTGGTTTGGTGCAGGGGCACTTCGTAAATCGAAAGCCCTAGACCTTGCTGTTAAATACGCGAAGGTGGCTTAATGGCAGATAACCCTCAAAAGTACACGCTGGACGCGGATGTATTGGGTATGGTCTGGTCGGCATTATACGAGTCAGGACATGACGAACTGGCTCGTGTAGTATCCGATACGATGATTGCTCAAGGTTGTCAGGAACTTATAGGGGTGGATGATCCATCCCTTATCCTGATGTTTTGGAAAAACTATATGGAAGAACGAAATATATTACACGTTGTTCCTACAAATGATAAGGAGTTAAATTAATGGCTGAAATAGAGGTAAATAAATATAATGATTTTGTTGTTGATAAAGAAACAGGAGTCACTATAGATATAGGGATTCCTTTGCCAGAGGATAGAAGAGCGAATGTTAAATATCCATTTGGTAATATGGAAGTAGGTGATTCGTTTTTCGTACAAGTTGCGGCGGGTGATAATGGTGATCGATTAAAAAACAGATTATCGCAAGCGTCAAGAACGTTCGGTAAGCGTCAAGATCCTGAACGTAAATATATATTACGTACTCGATTAGAAAACGAGATATCAGGTGTTCGAGTGTGGAGGACTGAGTAATGACAAACTACCGTAAGAGTCTTGTTAGACAACTAAACAGTGAAATTAATGATTTACGCGAGGCTCTCGACTCTATGTTGATAGAGACCGTTGAATGTATTCGACCAGAGAATATGACCAATGAGTTAAGAGAAGCGATACAAGTTGGTAATGAGCTCTTACATGGTCCAAAAAGTGAATATATCACACAGGATCCTGAGTTTGATAAGCGTTCGGTTTAGTGCTTTACTCTTAGGTTATTCTCAAGTAAAGTACTTACTATGTTCTACTACAAGGTAGACAGGTTGCATCGAAAGATGTGTGTGTAGAAAGAAGAAAGGAGAAATAGATATGGCACAAGCATTATCTGCGGCGAGTGTAAAAACACCCGCTAAGAAAGTCTCTGCTAAAAAAGCCCCAGTCAAAGCGAAAGCTAAGACTAACGGTAGTGGCAAAGTGGGAACAATAGTTCCTCAACCTACTACGACTGGGAAAGGATCAGTTCGTAAATTGTACAAATATACGGGCAAATATCCTGAGAATGTAGATAAAACTACAGCTCAGTTGCTGGCTTTGGTCGATACGGTCGCTGACGCGAAGAAAGAAGAGCTTGACTCTTCTAGCTTTACAGCGCAAGATTGTGTCGCACTAGCAGTGAAGAATGGTTGTTTGTCAACGAGACAAGATCCCCTTAGAATTTTCAGATTCTACAGGAAACGTCTTATTGATGAAGGCTACTTTGCTGAAGTGTAGGCTTATCGGAGTGTTGCCCCTACTCTGTTACTCAAAGGGGCATTGTGCTGGGGCTGGTTTAATAACAAAACTAAAAGGAGAATCCCAGCACAACATTTTATTAACTATAGGGGAAACTATGGAAATACAAGTAACAAAAGCTGACGGCACTGTGGTCACTCTCAGAATCGAGACAATCGCCCGCCATTTAACTAAAAAATTCAATGAATCAATAGGACGTTTTTCTCAAATTCCTGAACAAGAAATGATAAATGTGATATATGATGAGATTGAGGAGTTAGTGAATAAAAATGGATGAAGACATTTTAGTAACAAATATCGGGGAAATACCCGATAAAACCATCAAGTTAGAAGTGAGTTTTGTAGCACTTATAGCACTTTGTACATCTATGCAGATGTATATAGATTTTATTGAAGAACTAATAGAAAGAAAAGAAGTCTCTCAAGAAGTTGGGGAGAGAATGCTTCAGCACGTACAAGAAACTTTAACAGAATTTAAACATATAATGGTTGTTGAAGGTAATGAAGGTATTCGTGCAATATTTGAAGAAGTTGAGGGGACAATACAATGAACATGAAAGAACTAGAAGAACACTGGCGTAAGAACTGTCCAGAAGAAGCCAATGGCTTAGTGAACCCCTCGCGTCGTCGTAAAGCTGCTTTACTCTGGCGTAAGTCTAAAGTAAAGTACTAATAGGTTATTTTACCTATTATGGATAACCTAGAGTGTAGTTAGGTCGGTCCCATTGATACTATAGAGCCTGACTACGCTCACTTTTTCAACGAAAGAAAGGAGAAATATATGAAATGTGTATTATGTAACTTGCCACTAGGAGATCCTCACGGCAACAATGCAGAACCTGCAGCGACAGGTAGATGTTGTAATGAATGTAATGCAACAACAGTTATTCCTATGAGAATACTACAGTTACGAGGAGGTCAAAATGCCTAATTGGTGTTATAACAGAGTCGAGATTTACGGGGAAGAAGCAAAAGAAATTGCTGATAAAATTGCATCGGAAGAAACACCTTTTGATTTTGCAAAAATAATGCCTGAACCTGATTACGATAAAATCGAAGTAGAACCTACTTTCGAAAAAGAAGATAGCGATTTTAGTATGCCTAAATGGTGGGATTGGCGTGTACAAAACTGGGGGACTAAATGGAATAGTTCTGAATGTGAAGTTACGATCATGGAGGATGACCAAGTTGAGTATACTTTTAATACTGCATGGGGTCCACCAGAAGGAGTCATCCTTAAACTTAGAGAACTCTATCCTGATGCAAGTATTACTGCATTTTATGACGAGCCTGGAATGGAGTTAGCAGGTTATATTTGATATCCTAAGAACCTCCTGAATAACATTGTGTGTATAGCAGACGCAATGGTTAAGAAAGCTGAGAGTGAAGGAGGTCACCCATAGTTTGGGTTTAGTTTAACGCTCTCAGCACTGCTTTTATCCGCGTTGTTGCCTTTATATAATATATAGGTACTAACTAAGAAAGGAGAAAGAAATGAGAAAAATACATGGGAAGATGGACGTTGCTAATCGTGATCGTTATAAAGACATAGCCGATCAAGATAGAGACCATCGTAAGAAATATCCTTCATTACTAACCAATAAACCAATGGTGGTTGAAGATACGTCATATCAGCAAGAAGTCAGTAAAAACTACACTATCGCAGTCGCGTATAATAAAGGAGGGTATCAAGTAATACCTACTGACCAAGTCAAATATATAGGAAAGAAATGAGAATAGTGGTGTGTTCTGGCAGAGTCGACAACGAACACTTAATGAGGGCTAAAGAAATGCAGCCAACCCCTCGCCACTTTTTTACTCGGGAGAAATAATGAATTCTAAAAAAGCAAAACAAATGCGTAGAATGCTAAAAGAACAGAGCGTTGATTGGAGTGATTCGAGACCTGTACAACAAATAGTGAAAGACCACGAGGGTAATGAAAAACGCCTAGAGCGTATCTTCCAAGACCCGAAAGGTGGGCGAGCTGTTTATCGTGCTATGAAGAAGATCGTAAAATCAAAGCGTTCTGGTTAGTGCTTTACTTTGGCTACTTTGTAAAGTAAAGTAGTATATGTTATTAACTAGAAAGGAGAAAGATATGAGCAAACCTATCGAGACGGTCAAAGACTTAGTCGGCGAAAAAGTCTGCAAATTATTATTTAACGAAGTTGACGAAGTACAAAATGCTTGTACAGATTATATATGTGATTTGATCGCGGAAAGCGACAGACCGCATAACCCACATCTAAACGAGATACATGCACTTGTTAACGAATTTTTACATAACCTCTATGGTGAGGATATTGATCGAGCTAAACGAGAGTCTGACTGGGTTAAATTTGCCGTAGAAGAAACACTAAAAGGGAGAATATAATGACAGAAGAGACTATGCTATTAATCGGTGTAATCGCCCCGTTTTTCGTATTGGCGATACTTATTATAACAATGTATTATTTAGGAGATGAAGATGGGAAATAGAGCAGTAATAGCGTTCGATGATAAACACTTAGAAAAAAACCAATGTCCAGCAATATACCTACATTGGAACGGTAGTCGCAGTACCGTAGAAGGCTTTTTACAAGCCGCAAAAGAGTTCGGTATACGAGGCGACGATCCAACGTATTGTATCGCTAGATTAACGCAAGTTATCGGTAACGCGATTGGAGGTACGTTATCACTCGGTGTTGGTTGTTACGGCAACTTCGGCGATCCAGGCGACAACGGCGTCTATTGGATTCGAAACTGGGAAATAGTTGAACACGATACGGATTTTTCTAGTGAGTATTCTAAAGAGGGTATTAACCAAGCGTATAACGAAACCGTCAACGCTAACGAAGGTTTTCATACAGTCGGAACTAAAGAACAATGAAAAAAGTTGAAATTATCTTTAACGATAAACGTGCAGAGGAGCTACACCCTCCTCAGTACGCGACTGTAGGATCTGCAGGAATGGATTTACGAGCTTGTTATAACGGCTCAGTATATCCTGGAGAAACAACACCATTTAAGATGGGTTACCGAATATATATTGGCGACCATACACTTTGTGGATTAATCGTCCCTAGATCAGGTTTAGGAGTAAAAGGTATTATGCCCGCAAACGTATTAGGATTAATCGATTCTGACTATCAAGGAGAGTTAATAGTACACCTTAAAAACCATGGAAAAGAACCCCATTTGGTAAAACAAGGAGACCGTATCGCTCAATTAGTTATTATGCCAGTTGAGTCTGTACATTTTTCGATAGTATCAGAGTTTAGTCATACTACGGAACGTGGCGAAGGCGGGTTCGGTAGTACAGGCAAAAGTTAGGGAGAAAAGTAATGGCTAGAAAAACATTATGCTCAATGTGTCTTAACGTATTTAACCCAAAAGATTTAAACGCTATGCCTGACGGCGGGAGTGGAGGTTGTTGTGAAGAATGTAAGGAGAAAAGTAATGCGAGAAATAATGCAAACACAACAACGCATTAGAGAGCTAACTAAAGACCTAATAAATAAGGTTGAAAAGATCGATCATAAAAGCATAAAAGACTTCATCTTGTCCGATTTAAAAGAAATACAAGACGAACAAACAGTTGTAGAAAACGGTTTAATAATTAAACAACATGAGGAGAAAAATAATGGGCAGACCTAAAAAGAAAATACAGAAAAGAGACAAAGTATTTAACTTCATAAGCAAGGCAATAGACATTATCAAATATCAATGGAAAACAGTTATATTTGTTTTTGTTATGGTAGTTTTTACATACGTTGTATTCTTTTGGTTAGATACAGTACAAGAAATCAAGTTTGAAATAATATATATCTGATGGAAAATTTTGAAATTTCGATAAAAATAGCAGTCTATAAGCCAAACGGTGAGTTTATACGACAGCTCGGTAACGCGAGTCTTTCTGACGAAACGATGGCGTTGTTAATGAAAGACGTAGCGGTAGAAGTGGATAATGTTTAGCGGCTCGTGGTACTGCTTTATTCGCGTTTGTTCCACCTTTATAATATATAAGTATTAACTAAGAAAGGAGAAAGAATGGAACAGTTATATAGGTTATCGATTTATAACGAGGACGGTAGTGATCGACACACGTTTTGTCAATCCTGTACGAAAGACCAGATGTTTTATGTTATCGAAACGTACGGGAGTTTATATACACAATTCGAAAAGATCGCTGACGATTTAAATCTAGAGTACGGCATATTAGAGTTAACGGATGATAAGACTCACCTTTATTGGGATAACGGTCATATTGTTGCGGAAAACCTATCTACAGGCGAACTCTTTAGTTATATCAGTGCACAGGGCGGATATGGATTAGAACCATTTAAGGAGATAGTATGAGAAACGAATATTACACAATTCGACTTTACCCAAGTCTATCAGTAGGCGAACATCATTCATATTTATTAC
>Ga0208158_1000190_pt1 | contig 25947 bp, 32 predicted proteins | sample 8_EtaG_FD_184081 | JGI IMG/M metagenome (GOLD analysis project Ga0208158, IMG submission 184081) | Marine viral communities from the Subarctic Pacific Ocean - 8_ETSP_OMZ_AT15162 metaG (SPAdes) (version 2) | ecosystem: Environmental > Aquatic > Marine > Oceanic | place: Pacific Ocean | collected...
GACTATATTAAGGAAACCTTTAGACAGTTTCTAAATAAGGGTGAGATTCCTAATCTTCTCTTAACAGGACCAGCAGGTGTAGGTAAGACTACAGTTGCTAAGGCACTCTGCGAACAGTTGGGATGTGATTACATTCTGATTAATGGTTCTGATGAAGGTAGGTTCCTTGACACAGTTAGAGGACAAGCAAAGAACTTTGCTTCTACTATGTCCTTGCTGCCATCTTCTAACCATAAGGTTATTATTATTGATGAGGCAGACAACACGACACATGATGTTCAGTTGTTGTTGAGGAGTAACATTGAGGCATTCCATAAAAACTGTAGGTTCATCTTTACCTGCAATTATAAAAATAAAATTATCGAACCGCTACACTCCAGGTGTTCTGTGGTTGAGTTCTCGATCAAAGGTAAGCAGAAGGCAGAGATACAGGTATCTTTCTTCGAGAGGATTGTTGGGATTCTTGAAGGGGAAGGTGTTGACTTTGATAAGAAAGTACTTGCCCAATTAATTAACAAACACTTCCCAGATTGGAGAAGAGTATTAAATGAGTTGCAGAGATATTCAGTTGGTGGTACAATAGATTCAGCTATCCTAGTAGAGTTTTCTGATGTCAAGGTTGACGACCTCATTAAAACGCTTCGTGCGAAGGACTTTCCTGGAGTCAGGAAGTGGGTCGTTTCTAATCTGGATAATGATCCTGCTGTATTGCTTCGCCGTCTTTATGATGGCCTTTATCAAACCCTTGACGGTCCTAGCATTGCTGCTGCTGTGCTCATTATTGCTAAGTATCAGTATCAGATTGCTTTTGTGGCCGACCAAGAGATAAATATACTAGCTTGTCTTACCGAAATTATGGTGGAGTGTGAATTCAAATGAGCCATCCAGAAGGATATGAAAGGTTTAGCACCATTAAGTTGAAAAATGGAACCGTAAGAAAATATCTCTACAAGAAAATTAATGGGAAAATGGTCTATCAAAAGTTTGATAGAAAAGATTGGATAGAAAAACCACCAAATCCTAACATTGGGAGAGAAGGTCCAAACTTTCAAGTTCGCACTCCTGTTTATGGTGTTGGTATAAATGATGTTTTCATTCCAGATTATAGTTTGGGAGTGACTTGGGCAAGGTGGAGTGGTATTCTTAGGAGAACTGATAACAGGGATCCTAAGTACCTAATTAAACATCCAAATTATGAAGGGTGTACTATGGATCCAAGATGGTTCAAACTTTCTGTATTTAAAGAATGGGTTGAAACATTTGAAGATCATGAAAATAAAGAGATTGATAAAGATATTCTTATTCAGGGGAATAAACACTATAGTCCTGAAACTTGTTTAATGGTCAGACCAATTGTAAATAAATGGTTTAAACCTACTACTAAAGATCCTGCTAGTGGATTACCTTGGGGAGTTACTATCTGTACTATGTGGAAGCAAGGTAGAGTTAAAGATAAACCATATCGTACTCAAATCAATCCCCTTATTAGGGAAGGAAATACTATAAGACCTGGTAAGAGAAAAGGTCTTGGTCGTTTTGATACTGCAGAAGAAGCATCTTTTGTATTTCAACAAGCACGGAGAGAACAACTTCGTATTATTATTGATACTGAAGATGATCCTAGAGTAAAAAATGCTCTTATTAAACATATGGAGTATGATGAACTACACATTAATTATTGGTAATTATGAAAGCATTGAAAACCCCACTTCGTTATCCTGGTGGAAAATCTCGTGCCTGTACTAAACTAGCACAACATTTTCCAGATCTAAAGAACCTTTCAGAGTTTAGGGAACCTTTTGTTGGTGGCGGTTCTGTAGCATTGTTTATTTCTAAATTATATCCTCACCTAGATATCTGGGTAAATGATCTTTACAGACCACTTGCTATCTTCTGGCAACAGTTGCAGCATGATGGTCAAGCAATGCAGGATAAATTATGGTCTATTAAGAACATGAATCCTGATAGGGATACTGCAAAGGAATTGTTTATCAAAGCAAAGGAGGGTGTCAATGATGAAAGTAAATCGCAATTTGATCGGGCGTGTGATTTTTACATTGCTAATAAGTGCAGCTTTAGTGGCCTTACTGAGTCCTCCTCCTTTAGTCCTCAGGCATCAGAGTCCAATTTTTCCTTTAGGGGAATCGAAAAGTTAGCAGAGTATAGTAAGTTAATTGAGAATTGGAATATAACAAATCTTGATTGGAAGGAGTTGATGTCTGATAATAAGAATGCATTTATATACTTAGATCCTCCTTATGAAATAGGAAATAATTTGTATGGTAAGAAAGGAGATATGCATAAGCATTTTAACCATGACGATTTTGCTACTGTCTGTGATGAGTTTACAGCACCCCAGTTGATATCTTATAATAGTAGTCAGGTGATTAGGGATCGTTTTAAAAATTGGAACGCTGCTGAGTTTGATCACACTTATACCATGCGATCTGTTGGTGACTATATGCAGGATCAACAGGAGCGTAAGGAATTACTTCTACTTAATTATGGATCTTAAATGAATATTATTGGTATTCATGGTGCGTTGGATTGGGATCCAACAGATATCTCAACTAAAAATAGAATACATGATGCTGGTGCTACTTTATTTGTAGATGGTAAGCATATTAGAAGTATTGATGAAGAGAGACTTTCTAGAACAAAGTGGGATGGCAACTTTCCACATAGGTCTATAGATTATTGTTTAGGTGATATTCCTAAAGAGGATGTTGATATTGTATGCTTTGTTCCATCTGCAGTAGATCTCTGTCATAAGCAGACTATGAGTGGTGAAGCAAATAAGATGATCCGTAGTGTATTTCCTAATGCGGAAGTATGGTTTGTTGGTCATCATTTGTGTCATGCAGCATCTACTGTCTTTACTGCACCATTTAATAGTGGTAGTTTTTTAACTCTTGATGGGTTTGGTAGTGGTATCTGGGATTTTGCTGATGCATCAATAAAAGCATGTGAGAATAATAGTATTGGATACTTTGATAAAGATAAAAGAATTTTTAGATTCTTTAGAATGCAAAGTGGGTTAGGTGAGAATTCTTTTGGTGATTACTATTGTAATATGGCTAGTAATATTTACAATGAGAAGACAGGCCCCAATGATGGCAAATATAATAATGCAGAAGGTAAGATAATGGGACTGTCTGCATATGGTAAATATGATACGACAAAGGATCAACCATATACTAAGTCTACAGAGATTGCTAAAGAAGCATTTGGTATTGATAGATATGAATTTGGATTACCTATTGTTAATTTCTATGATTATGGATTAGTCTTAGATCATTTGAAGGAGTGGAATGTTACTCCAGAAAATAAAGCATATTTCATGCAAAAGAATTATGAAGATGCTTTTGTATATCTTATCTCTGAATTGAGAAAAGATTATCTGGAGGATAATGTTTGTTTTGCTGGTGGGTGTTTTTTAAATATTAATACTAATACTTTGATTAGAGATATGTTTACTAATATGCATATTGTTCCATTTGCAAATGATACTGGTGTTCATTTCGGAGCAGCAGTATGGGCTTCTTATAAACTCTGCTATACTATAGAGATGCCAACTAACATAGCATTGCTTGGTAGAACATATGATTATTCGGAGGTCTTAGGATGTTAAAGAACTGGTTAAATTCAATCAACTTCACAAAGGAGAATATTCTAGATGAAGATCCTACAGAAAAGTATCCAGCATTTGTTGTGAACAAATGTTTGTCTGGTTCTTTGGATTCTGTATTGTTTGCAAATGAGATGAACAAGTCTCATTTTCTTGATCCTAAACTTCAGTATGATTTTCTTTTAAATTCTTTAAGGAAGAAGAAACGATTTGCTCCTTGGTTAAAGAAGGGTAAGGTAGAGGATATCGATGCGGTTAAGAAGTACTATGGGTATAGTAATGAGAAAGCACAACAGGCATTGAGGATTCTTACAAAGGATCAGATTGAATATATTAAAGGTAAACTTAATACTGGAGGAATGATGTGAAGATACTAAGTATTGATTTAGATTTTATATCTGAACCTGCCATTAATCACAATCAAACTGTTAATGAAATAGAAGAAGGATATGATATGTGGCCAGTTGTTAAATGGGCAGAATTATTTGAAGATCATCCTGGTGAGTTTAGTCATAAGATTAGTGTTGAGAATTATCAGTATTGTCTTAGAACATATTTAAAAGCACTTAGAAATTGTACTGATGTTAGATTTGGATATGATCATGATAATATTCTATATGGATTAGAAGGTCATAGTGATATAGAAATAATAAACATAGATCATCATGATGATATATTCTCTGGATGTTTTGGAGAATCACCAGAGGAAGAGATAATGTCATTAAAGACTTATGATAGAGTTATGGAAGGTAATTGGGGTATGTGGTTGCAGACTCAGAAGAGATTAAAATCTTTTACTTGGATTGGTAATAAGTCTAGTAATAATATCGAACATCTTCCTTATGCTGAGAAGTATATTGATAATTTTAAATTCTTCACTAAAGATGAGTATGATTTTGGTGACTATAAGTTTGACCAGATCTTTGTATGCATATCTCCAGGATATATACCACCATTACAATGGCATATGTTGGGAACTTTCATGACAGTGTATGAAGAGATAAGTGGTAATGTTATAGACTTAAAAGATTTTAATAAAAAATATGAGATAGAAAAGTATTATGCTCAGGTAACTGAATTCATTACTAAAGATACTACTATTGGAATGGGATCTTCTTCTGCAAGATTTATTTACTAAATACCTTTACGAATAAAATTTAATGAAGACGATGAGTGTTGTGAATGAACCAACGGTGGATTGGTCCCCCGATAAAATGGTGGAAGTATCATTAGGTGAACCAGATGATTTCTTGAAAGTAAGGGAGACGCTAACCCGTATAGGTGTGGCATCCCGTAAAGAGAAGAAATTATATCAGTCATGTCATATCCTACATAAGCAGGGAAGATATTTCATAGTTCATTTTAAAGAACTATTTGCTTTAGATGGAAAAAGAGCTAACCTTACTGTTAACGATGTTCAGCGTAGGAACCGCATTGCTCAGTTGCTTGCTGATTGGGGTCTCATAAAGATTTTAAATGCTGATCAGATTCAAGACATAGCACCTTTAAACCAGATTAAAGTTTTGTCTTATAAAGACAAAGGTGACTGGATACTCGAAACCAAGTATAATATAGGAAGGAAAAAAACGGAGGAAGAATCCTGAAGAAGTTTATTTTTGATGTCGATGGGACTTTGACACCTGCTAGAAAAACTATAGAACCTGAGTTCTTACATTTCTTTTATGAGTTTTCTACTTGTAATGATGTGTACTTAGTTACTGGTAGTGATAGAGAGAAGACCATAGAACAGGTAACACCTGGAATATACAACAATGCTAAGAGAGTTTATAACTGCTCTGGTTCTGATGTGTATGAGAAGGATATTAATATCTATAGAGACGACTGGGAGTTGCCTAGGGATGTAGAGAATCATTTAGAGAATGAATTACTCTTTAGTAAATTCCCTGTTCGTAATGGTAATCATATTGAGAGAAGGCCAGGTGGTGTTAACTTTAGCATTTTAGGTAGAGGTCTTACATGTTTTGTCGAGAGAGAAGAGTATGTTAAGTGGGATAAGGAAACTGGTGAACGAAAAGAAATTGCCAGAAGACTTAAGATGAAGTTTCCAGATCTTGAAGTTAATATAGGAGGACAGACTGGTTTAGATCTAGGAGCACCAGGAAGTAATAAGAGTCAGATTCTAAGAGATTTTAAATTGGGTGATGAGTTGCATTTCTTTGGTGATATGATGGAAGAGGGTCAAAATGATTATGCTTTAGCGAAAGCAGTACAAGATGTGGGCGGTTCTTCCCACTGTGTTAATGGGTGGAAAGATACTATGATGTTACTAAATAAAGTGTAGTCGCCGTAAGGGACTATACAATTAAACACTCGCTTTTAAAGGAGGCATCATGTCTAACATACAAAGATTTCATGCTGAAAGCTTGCCTGATCTTATGGATAAGATCACCAAGAATAGCATAGGACTCGACAATTATTTTGATAGATTCTTCGATCTACAAACACAATCAAATTACCCACCATACAATCTCATTCAAGTAAACAATACTGAATCTAGATTAGAGATTGCTCTAGCAGGATTCAAAAAGGATGAGGTTAAAGTCTACACAGAGTATGGTAAATTAATTGTAGAAGGTCACAAGGAAGAGAAGAAAGAGGAAAACTATACCCATAGAGGACTTGCACAAAGATCCTTTGATAGGTCATGGACTATCGCTGATGAAACAGTAGTCAAAGAAGTCTTGTTTGAAGACGGATTACTAACTGTCACACTTGGTAAGATCATACCAGATCATCACGCTCGTAAAGACTGGATCTAACACAAGGGGGTTTACATACCCCCTTTTTTAATGTATAATATCTTTGTTAGGTTGATCGCCTAACACGGGAGTGACTGAATAAACTTGCTGGCATAAGGCTAGTTAAGGTGATGTGTCAGAGGTGGTGCTCGCTAGAGGAGTCTCTAGAATCGACTTACCAGTCGGGACATATACAGTGCGGTAAAAATCTACTCAATGTAGCAATGCCCCTCACTTGTTGGTAAACATGAACCCAACCTCCCACCCTAAATATTCTAAAAAAAGATGTCTATTAAAGTCACTATATTAAACGATGGCACACAACTTCTTTGTGATTTAAAAGAAGTTGTTGATCCAAGTGATAGAGGAACACAGTATCTTGTTACTAAACCTTTTGAGATAGTTTATACACCAGAGGTTAGGCTTAAAGAAGAGAATGCTGGTACTGAATCACAAGTCAATAAAGTAGGACTTAAGAGTTGGATGGATATCTCTGAAGACAGTACTTACATAATTAATCCAGCAACGGTTACTACAATTTGTGACCCAGTTAACGATTTAAAATTAATGTATCAGGAGTTGACCAATGGTTAAGGTTCTTGTTTTAAAAATGGATTCTAAAGTATTAGTTTCTAAGATTAGAGAAGTAGGTGCTGAAGTTGGTGAACCAGATTGTGAGTTAACTGACCCTGTTGAGTTTAGACTTGAGGAGGGTAAGGATTGGAAAGAAAGATTACAGAGGTGGCCAGGTAAAGGAGTGACACACCAACATAAGTGTATGATCTCATCCGATGCTATACTAACTGTAGTTGACCCAGAACCTCAGCTTTTAAAAGCATACGAGGAACTTATATCTGAATGAAGTTTTACACAAATGTAGTTATGATCGGGGATAACTTTCTCGTTCGTGGTTACGACAAAGGAGAGTACTTCCAAGTTAGAGAGAAGTACTCTCCTACTTTGTTTGTACCTGCAAAGAAAAAAACTAATTATAAAACTCTTGAAGGTAAGTATGTTGAGAAGATTAAACCAGGTACTGTTAGAGAGTCAAGAGAGTTTATAAAGCAGTATGAGTTTGTAGATAATTTTCCTATCTATGGTCAGGATAGATTCATTTATCAGTACATTGCTGATAGTTATCCTGAGGATGAGATTAAGTTTGATATAAGTAAGATCCGTTTATACACTATTGATATTGAGACTAGATCTGAGAATGGATTCCCTGATGTGGAATCTGCTGACCAAGAGATCTTATTGATCTCTATACAAGATTATAATACTAAAGAGATTACAACATGGGGTATAGGATCATTTAAAAATAAGCAAGAGAATGTTCGTTACATACAGTTTAATAATGAGCATGATCTTCTGAGTAGTTTTATTCAGTGGTGGATCGATAATACTCCAGACATTGTGACTGGATGGAACATTCAACTGTTTGATATACCATATATTGCAAAGCGTATTGAAAGGGTTCTTGGTACTAAATTGATGAGGAGATTATCCCCTTGGGGATTATGCTCTCCTAAGGAGATCTATATTAAAGGTCGTAGGTATCAGACATATGATGTGGGTGGTATAACTCAGTTAGATTATCTTGATTTGTATAAGAAGTTTACCTATACAAACCAAGAGTCATATCGATTGGATTATATTGCACAGGTAGAACTTGGTCAGAAGAAATTAGATCACTCTGAATTCGACACATTTAAAGATTTCTACACAAATGGCTGGCAAAAATTTGTAGAGTATAATATAATTGATGTGGAACTTGTTGACCGTCTGGAAGACAAGATGAAACTCATTGAGTTGGCATTGACTATGGCATATGATGCTAAGGTCAATTACGCAGATGTGTTTTATCAAGTCCGAATGTGGGACAACATTATATACAACTATCTTAAAAAGCGGAACATCGTCATCCCACCGAAGGAGAGATCCGACAAGGATGAAAAGTACGCAGGAGCTTATGTCAAGGAACCGAAACCAGGACGCTATGATTGGGTGGTCAGTTTTGACCTTAATAGCCTGTACCCTCATCTTATTATGCAGTACAATATCTCACCAGAGACCCTCAGGGAGACTAGATGTGCCAGTGCGAGCGTTGAGAGGATCTTAAATCAGGAGACTGAGGTAGATAGTCAGTATGCTACTTGTGCTAATGGAGCACAGTATACTAAGAAGATTCGTGGGTTCTTACCTGAACTCATGGAGAAGATGTACAACGAGCGTGTGATCTTTAAGAAGAGGATGATCGATGCCAAGAAGAAATATGAGAAGACACCCACGCCTGATCTTGTCAAAGAGATTGCCAGGTGTAACAACATCCAAATGGCAAAGAAGATATCTCTTAATTCTGCTTATGGTGCTATCGGCAATCAGTACTTCAGGTATTATAAACTAGCAAATGCTGAAGCGATTACTCTATCAGGTCAGGTTAGTATCCGTTGGATAGAGAATAAGATGAATGGATATATCAATAAGATCTTAGGTACTGAGGAAGTTGATTATGTTATTGCATCTGATACTGATAGTATCTACCTTAATCTTGGTCCTCTAGTTGAGAAGTTTTTCCCAAATAGTGACAAGACAGTTCAACTATTGGATAAGATATGTGAGGAGAAGTTTGAACCTTTCATAGATCAGTCCTATAAGGAACTAGCAGACTATGTTAGTGCTTATGACCAAAAGATGTTTATGAAGCGAGAGAACATCGCAGAGAGGGGTATATGGACTGCTAAGAAGCGATACATCCTGAATGTATGGAATAGTGAAGGAGTCCAATACAATGAGCCTAAGTTGAAGATGATGGGTATAGAGGCAGTTAAATCTTCTACACCTGCACCTTGTCGTACTATGATTAAGGATGCTCTTAAACTTATGATGAATGGTACAGAGGATGAGGTTATTGATTTTATCGATGCTAGTCGTAAGAAATTCAGGAATCTCCCACCTGAGGAAATTGCATTCCCTAGGTCAGTTTCTGATGTCACTAAATATAAATCGGCAAGCATGATTTATACCAAAGGCACACCGATACATGTTCGGGGTGCTTTACTGTTTAACCATTACATCAAGGAGAAAAAGTTGACGAACAAGTATTCGTTAATAAGCAATGGTGAGAAGATTAAATTCTGCTACCTTAAAAAACCAAACAAGATACATGAGAATGTTATCTCGTTTATACAAGACTTCCCCAAAGAGTTAGGAATCGATCAGTATATCGATCATGACTTACAATTTAATAAGAGTTTTCTTGAACCTCTAAGGATCATACTAGACTCTATTGGATGGGAAGTGGAACGAACTGCAAACCTAGAGGCTTTCTTTATCTAAATGGAATTACCTATTACAGACAACGATTTAAACACTATTGTCAGAGCATTGTCTCTGGGTGGTGACACTAGACTTTATTTCCTATTAAAGCAGGTCAAAGAATCTAGAGAAGGAAACAATGGACAGGAGTTACTTAGGGAGGTAGTATGATATTAGTATTCATTATAGTAGGATTATTATTCTTTGTTATGGGGTATGGTATTTACCTTACCTTTGGACCAGGTAAAACAGAATTGCGTGACCCTATTGACGAACATGCTAAAATGCATGAACTAGGAATAGCCCACGGACACACACCAAAACGAAACAATTAATTATGGATTTTTTGAAGGACATTGTAAAGGAGATCGGTGATGACTACACCAAACTCGCAGCCGATATTGACGAAAGTGAAAGCTATGTGGACACGGGTTCGTTCATTTTTAACGGACTCGTATCAGGTAGCATATTTGGTGGTGTATCTAGCAACAAGATTACTGCTATTGCTGGTGAAAGTAGCACTGGAAAAACTTTCTTCTCTCTCGCTGTCGTTAAAAATTTTCTGGATAGCGATCCTAACGCTTACTGCTTATATTTTGATACCGAATCCGCTATCACAAAGTCTCTCCTTGAAGATAGGGGAATTGACACATCTCGTTTCGTAGTACTTAATGTAGTAACGATTGAACAGTTCAGAAGTAAGGCACTTAAGGCAGTTGATATATATCTTAAGACCAAAACAGAGGATCGCAAACCTTGTATGTTTGTGTTAGACTCTCTTGGGATGCTTTCCACTGAAAAGGAAATTAACGATGCACTAGAGGACAAGCAAGTCCGTGATATGACCAAATCACAATTGGTTAAGGGTGCATTTAGAATGTTGACTTTGAAGTTAGGACAAGCTAATATACCTATGATAGTTACGAACCACACTTATGATGTTATTGGAGCCTATGTACCAACTAAAGAAATGGGGGGCGGTAGTGGTCTTAAGTACGCTTCTAGTACGATCATTTACCTCACGAAAAAGAAAGAGAAAGACGGTAAAGATGTCATCGGAAATCTTATCAAAGCTAAGACAGCAAAGTCTCGTCTAAGCAAGGAGAATAAAGATGTCACGGTTCGTCTGTTCTATGATGACCGAGGACTGGATAAGTACTTTGGTCTATTAGATCTTGGTGAGATAGGTGGACTCTGGAAGAATGTTGCTGGTCGTTATGAAATGAACGGCAAGAAAGTATATGCTAAAGAGATATATAAGAACCCAGAGAAGTACTTTACACCTGAGGTTATGCAAGCTCTAGATGAGATTGCACAGAGAGAGTTTAGTTATGGATCCTAGGTGTCTACCTTTATTTCCTATTCCAATAGCACTCTATAATTTTGTTGATAAAACTCATGATCTAAATGTAAGTTTATTGACTGATATTTTAGCAGAAAATCACAAGGATGCTGAAGGAAAAACTCGTAGTAATATGGGTGGATGGCATAGTAAAGGTGGATTAGAAAATGATTATGGCAGCTTTGGTCAACTGCGTGGTATAATAGAGAAGTGGGCAAATCATTTTTGTGAGCAGCATGGTTTTTTACAGGGACTAACTTGTGACCAACTATGGGCAAACATAAATGAGTCTGGTGATTTCAATCTAGGACATCATCACGGTAGAGCTTCTCTATCTGGTGTTTATTATCCTGTTGATTATCTAACGAATAGTAACGAATGTTATTTTAACTACGATCCGAATGCTATTATAAAGCCAGGTACATGGAATGGAAAGGATGGTGGGTCTTTATATTTTCAAGACCCTTCATATGGATTAAAGAATACTCTTCTTAAAGATCCAAACAATCCAAGTCCATATACCTTTGATGCTTATTATACTTACCCTGTTTCTGGATTGTTAATATTCTTCCCTTCGTATCTTATTCACACTGTCACTCCTTTTAAAGAAAATAAAAAGAGAGTGAGTATATCATTTGTTTGTGGTTATGGAAAGACTTGAACTAACGATTCTTAGGAATCTGATTCACAATGAAGACTATGCTAGGAAGGTTATTCCATTTATTAACCTTGACTACTTTGACATTAGAGCAGAGCAAGTAGTATGTCAAGAGATTATTGACTTTATTGCCAAGTATAATAAACTTCTTACTACAGAAGTTTTAGAAATTGAAATACAAAATAGATCTGATCTTACAGAGACAGAGTTAAAAGAATTACAAGAAACTATTTCTTCATTGAAAGATAGTGAGATCAATGATGATTGGTTACTGGATGCTACAGAGAAATGGTGTAGAGATCGTGCTATATACTTAGCGTTGATGTCTTCTATTAAGATTGCTGATGGACAGGATGACAAGAAAGGAAGGGATTCTATTCCTAGTATTTTGTCTGATGCTTTGGCTGTGTCTTTCGATAATCATATAGGACATGATTACTTAGAAGATTATGAGGAAAGATATGAGTCGTACCACAGAAAGGAGGATAAGATCCCGTTCGACCTTGAGTTTTTCAACAAGATTACGAAGGGTGGTTTACCGAATAAGACTCTCAACATTGCTCTCGCTGGCACAGGTGTTGGAAAATCTTTATTCATGTGTCATGTGGCTAGCAGTGTCCTCCTCCAGGGAAAAAATGTTCTCTACATTACAATGGAAATGGCAGAGGAAAAGATTGCGGAGAGGATCGATGCTAATTTACTTGATGTCAATATTAAAGATATAAATGAATTACCTCGTGTGATGTTTGAGAATAAGGTAACTAATATTGCTAAGAAGACACAGGGATCATTAATAATAAAAGAGTATCCTACTGCATCTGCTCATAGTGGACACTTTAAGGCATTACTCAATGAATTATTGTTGAAGAAATCTTTTAGTCCTGATATAATATTCATAGATTATCTGAACATATGTGCTTCCTCAAGATATAAAGCAGGAGGTAATGTCAATTCTTATTCTTATGTTAAAGCGATTGCTGAAGAGCTTCGGGGTCTTGCTGTCGAGTTTGATCTACCGATTGTCAGTGCTACTCAAACTACTCGTTCTGGTTTTGCTTCTAGTGATGTTGACCTTACCGACACATCTGAATCTTTCGGACTTCCTGCTACTGCTGACCTTATGTTCGCTCTCATTTCTAGCGAGGAGTTGGAACCCTTGAATCAGATTCAAGTTAAACAATTAAAGAATAGATACAATGATCCTACTATGCATAAGAGATTTGTTATTGGTATTGATCGTTCTAAGATGAGATTGTATGATTGTAATCAGGATGAAGGTGGTGAATTGATAGACACTGGTAAGCAAGAAGATGACACTAAGACTAGTTTTGAATCTATGAAAAATAAATTTGCTAGTTTGCAGTTTACATGATGATTAAATCTTCCAATGACATATGGTCAGAGATTAGTGTTGTCAACAATGCTAGGTGGGAATTTAAATATGTTGGTAAGGATGGTGATATACCAGTACTTATGGCAGAGGATTATTTTAAATTTCCTGATAAGGTTAGAGACTTCTTAGTCAATGGTCACTGGTGGACAAATGGTTGTAATAATTTTGATAGTATTATTAGACCAGGTAAAAGTTATTATGTATTTCCAGAGATTGCTGATTGGTTTGCTGATCCATTGCTCAATTCTCTTAGACCTTTGTTTGGTGTTAAGGAAGTAGGTGTTAAAAATATTAGTGGTAATTGTTTTAATGGTAATATGAGAATAGATGATCTGCGTTCTGTATTTCCACATACAGATCTTGTTGAAAATGTTATTGAAGATTCTGCTCATGTTGCTTGTAATATAAATCTTACTGATTCTGATAAGGTTAAGACTGGATTTTGGTCATTTAAAGGCAAGAAGTCTTGGTTAGATTATAGTCATAATGATTTTAATGATGAGACTAGATTCTTCAAAAGTTTGAAACATACTTTAGCAGATAAACCCAAATGGTTCCAGATAGATGACTATGATCCTTGGAAGCTTGAAGAAATTGTAGAAATGGGGTATAATAGTTTTGTATCCTATCCGACTTGTTTCCTACATAATCCATATATAAAGGAAGACTGGTTCAATGATAGTGATAGAGTTACTATCGCTGCGTTCTTCGATATTATTCCGAAGGATTTGGATTTTGAACAAAAGGATTTAGGAGATGTATCTTTTACTTGGGAATTTTTCCACTTAGATAAGATACATAATTTTCATCCTAAAGAAACTGTAACTAATTAAAGATCATGCCTACTTTTTCAAGTGCAATTGCAGATGCTACACCAGATCCGCAGAAACCAACACCAACACCACAACTTAAAAGACCAAATCGGCCTAAAGAGTTTTGGGATGTAGAACCAGGTGATGCTGGAACAGAAGGGTGGAGAGATGATCCTGATAATCCAGAAGCACCTCAACTTGGTAGTATTGCAAATACTAATATTAATCCAACACCTCCTAGGGCAACAGATCCTACTAGTGTTCAACCTCAACAAGCACCACCAGCAGCAAGAGCAGCAGCAACTAATTTAACTATTACACCTGATACTCCTGCTCCTGTTAAGACTAGAGTAGATAATCCTAAGTGGACTGAGTATACTACTTTTGTAAACTCTGTTACTAGTGATGAGTCTAAGATTGCTTCTCAGTTCATTTCTCGTGTAGCACAACTACAAGGTAGTGGGTGTAGCATTGAGCGTCTATTGACTGCTGCTGTTGGTATCAGTGCAGAAGGTGGAGAGTTCTTGGAGATAGTTAAGAAGATTGCATTCCAAGGCAAACCATATGATGAAGCAAATAGAGAGCATCTTAAGATTGAACTTGGAGATGTACTATGGTATGTTGCACAAGCATGTATGGCACTTGATGTATCTCTTGATGATGTCATTGCAAGGAATGTTCAAAAACTTGCTGCTCGTTATCCAGATGGACATTTTGATTCATACTTCTCAGAGAACAGACGCATAGACGACCTCTAAATACTTATAAAGTGTTAGAGTAATGGCAGCAGTTGCTAAGACAAAAGATGATATCTTAAATCTCATTAAAGAGAAGAAGGATAAATCCAGAATGAAAGTTCTAATGGAGTCTGCTGGCAATGTTGCCACTTGGAATGCTGATCAGTTTTTAAAATGGCCAAAGGTTAATAATAAAGGTAAGATTCTGGCTATTGTCATAATGACAGAGCCAGAATCTGTTAAAGCTATTCAAGGTAAGCATCGTAATGATAAGGATAAGACTGCTGGTAAGATGGGTGAAATACAATTCACTATTAATGGTCTTCAGATAGTTAAGTTTAGAGCAAGTGAGAATTTAAAGTATGCTGCATCTCCTTTTTCCAGAGGTACTCAAAGCGTTAGTGCTCATTTGAGAACTAAGTTGCAGGAAAAGGGTAGTGCTCTTGTTTTTGATTTAGCTATCAATAAGGATAGAGTTTTTGATAAGTGGCAAGATTTAAAATACAAATATAATGGTGAGGCATATAAAGGATTGAAAAAAATATGGAAAGATGATGCCAATCTAGATGATGTTGAATCCGAATGGATGATTAATTTTTATAAGCAGCATAATGCATTACTTCCTAGAGTTGGTAGTAATAAATTTCATAGCGTTAATCGTGATGGTGGGTTCATGGAATTCATTGAGAAGTTTGTGATTGATGAGTTTGGTCATATCCTTAAGGGAGGAGGAAAAGGAAAGGCACAAAAGGATAACTGGAACCCTGCTGACATATGGTTAGTTAATGATGAGGATAAAATTATAGAACATATTAAAAAGGAAATCGGATCTTCCATCTATGGTTCTGGTAATAAGCAATCAACTGCAAGTGCTGAAATACAATTGAAACAACTTAATTATATTATGAGACAGTTGTTTAAACAGAAGAAACTTATGGGTATATCCCTTAAGAAGGTTGATGGTAAGACTGCAAAATATGTTGAGGTCAATGTTAGTACTAAGTTCTTAGAAAAGGTATCTAATATTAGTAAAATGGGATCATATCAATTGGGACAGACTGGTCAAGAGCAACCATTATGTAATATGGAAGTCAAAGAAGGTAGTAAAAATAATCAATGGGTGTGGGATTCTGACGACTGTAGGATAAGAGTTAGGGCAAGATCTAAGTTGTATGATTTTCAAATCAAAAGGAATGTTACTTCAAGTTCAAGACTTAGTTATGATAATTTGAAGTTTGAACCTACAGAACAAGGTAAAGGTGGTGCTAGAATGGGTAAAGCTGCTACTTTCTTAGTTGAAGAGTTGTTACATAATGAAGGTGTTCCTTTTAAGAATGATAAAAATGATCCTAAGTATCCAAAGACTTATGAATTATTTGATCAAAGGCAAGAACAGGAATATAAAATTAAGTTGGAAAATATAAAGAGAGCAGGGGTTAATATTGGAGTATCTGTAGAGGATGCGATAACAAATTTGAAATTGGTATTTCAAGAGGGTAATGCTCCTGATGCTGCTAATAGTAAACTGATGCAGATTACTTTCATGGATACAATAATGTCAGCTCCTATGGAAAAAAGAAATAAAATAGCAACAGACTTAGTATTCATGGCAGGTAAAATTGGTGCAAGATTTGGACCTCACGGAAAGATATACTAATGAATCAATTGATATTTGGGGTTCCTTTGTTTAAGTATTATCTTGACCCTACTGAGATTAGGATAAATGCTGAACAAAAGTTTGAACAATGTGAAAAATTTCCTATTAATAAACCTCCTAGTGGATGGGATTGTGATTTAAGAACTGAGTTTAGTAGTAGTCGTGTTAATGAGTATGCTCACTACTACGATGATATAATGATTCGTTTTACTGAGGATCTAGGTCTTGATGGAGGCAAGTGTTATATTGATGAGTCTTGGATAAATTCATATGGACTCAGTGAAAATCAAGAAGAGCATGATCATTTACCTGGATTCTATTCTGCAATTCATTATGTAAAATTTAATCCTGATGTACATGAACCTGCGGTATTTACAAATCCATTAATTCAATTATATTCTTATATGAATAATGAGATTAATTATAAAAGACACCCTGATTATATTTTACCTAACTTTACTCCAGAAGTTAAAGAAGGTGAAATTATTATCTTTCCATCATGGTTAAAACATACTGTTAAGAGAACAACTACTGATGAGCATAGGATTACTCTTGCTTTTAATATAAATACCATGAAGGGATCTACTAGAAGAGTCTTTGGTCAGTAAATATGAAATCCTTTTCAAAATTTTTAACTGAAGCAGCATCCAATGCTGCAAAGCAGGCCAAGAAACTTGGTTTGACTGGAGACGGTCATGGTTCATGGGTTGATCCCGATGGGCGTATAGTCGGACGCACCGTTGAAGGAGAATTAGTATTTAATAGTGGACGCAAACCAGCAAGTGAGACAGACCCTCTTAACCCAGGATCTGCAGCTAGACAAACGGTTTCGGAAGTACCGCCGCCGTCTGTACCAGGTTCAGCACCTGAAGAACTGCCCCCTCCAGAGGAACAAGGAGGAGTGGAAAAGACAAGAGGAACGCTTACTCTCGGTTTTGGTAGGTTTAACCCACCGACAGCTGGTCACGAAAAACTTTTAGATAAGATAAAAGATACATCAGAAGGTGGTGCGTACACAGTTTACCCATCACACTCAGAGGATAACGATAAGAATCCTATTGGAGCAGAGGATAAAGTTCTCTTTATGAGAAAATTATTCCCTGCTCATAGTAATAGTATTGTATACGATCCATCCATTCGTACAATTATTGATGCTTTAACCCATGCCGATGTCCAAGGATACCAGACCGTTAATCTCGTGGTTGGCAGTGATAGACAAAAAGAGTTTGAGAGTCTCGCCAACAAATACAACGGGCAACTCTATACTTTTGATGCGATTAATGTCATATCAGCAGGGGACAGGGATCCCGATGCTGAAGGGGTCGAGGGTATGTCTGCTTCCAAACTTCGAGCTCTAGCAGCAGATGGAGACTTTGAAGCATTTAAAAAAGGATTACCTAAAGCAGCAAAGGGTGCGGTAGCACAGGAGTTATTTAATACAGTTCAAAAATCTATAGGTAAGAAAGCAGTTGCTACTAAAGAAGATATAGAATTGTGGCAGATTGCACCTAAGTTAGACTTTAAAACTTTAAGAGAACATTTCGTTCAAGGTAACATATTTAATATAGGAACATTGGTTGAAAACCTTAACACTGGACTAGTTGGTCGTGTCCTTAGAAAGGGTACAAACTATGTCATAGCAGTGACTAATGAGGGTATCATGTTCAAGAGTTGGATCAATGATATCATGGAAACTAAAGTACCTTCAGGGGTAGTTGCATCTAAGAGAGAGGTTGGTACTGACTCTTATAGAGAGTATGTTCAGGCACTTACTCCAGCAGAGAAGATCAGGTCGTTTATAAATAATATCAGAAAATAAATGTGCTCAGTTGAGATGACTAACTCTATTGATAAAACTGTAGAAGAAATCTTCAAACAAAGCAAAAATAATGTCTTTGTTGAGAAGGTGGATGAACCTGTTGAAGAGTTAACTCTTGAGGAAAAGCGTAGAATTGATATTGCTAAAGCAATTGAAGAAGCACAGGTTGCTAGGAAATTGGCAAAGGAGCAACAAGAATTAGAAGAAGCAAAAGCATTGCATAAGTCAGAAAATGCAACTACTTCTGATGAAAAGCAGAAAGAAATTACAGAAAAGAGTGTAAAGAATAAGATTGAGATCAATCCTGATATGAAGGAGTCTATCGTAGGTAAGATCTATGATATGTACAATAATAAGTATCTTAGTGAGAAACAGTATACCTTAACTAATGCTGACAAGAAAGGTAATACTCCTGCATGGCAGAATAGAAACAAGAAGAATGTAAAGACGGGAGAACCTCTTTACAAAAAAGCAGATCATATGAAGAAGGAAGGTTATCAAAGAGATCCAGACCGTCAGGAAAAAGACAGGAAGACTTCTAAGCAAACAGATCCTTCTAAGGATAACTTCACTGGTATCGGTGATTCAATTGATGATATTATGAAACAGAATGCTGCAATGAAAAAAGCAGCGGCTAAAAAAAAAAAATAACTAAGGAGTCAACCTTAACAATAGAAGAGAACGATAAGTTATATCTTTTAAAAGCAAATGGTGAAGTTGCCTATGAGGTGACTGATCTTGTGCTACCTGATCCTATAACAGAATTGAATCGTTATTCTAAAGAGACTGGAAAGAGTTTGAAGAGTGGTAGATCAGTTCAAAAGGGTGGTAGTAAAGATAAAGCACTTAACTTTGTTAGAAGTAAGATCCGTAAGGAGACTGGTAAACCAGAAGGACAACGCAAGAAAGTTAAGGGTGCTAAATCTAATGAAAAAAATACTTCATTAGAGAGAAAGATAGATAAATTAAAGTCTAAAAGAGCTTATGCTGATAGGGCAAAGAAGGCAGGATTTAAATCTACACAGGATTATACTAACACTGTAGCAAGGTATGGTGGCGAGTCTAACTATAAAAAGGGTAAAGGACTGGGGACTTAGTTTTATAAATACTTAAAGATAAAAATCGTAACTGGGACAGACACATGGCTCTCTGGGGTTCAAATGATAATATTACGACATTCGGTACTATCGCAGTAAGCGGTACTACTGTAACTGGTACTGGTACAACTTTCACGAACGATGTGTCCGTTGGACAAGTCATTCGAGTTGGTGCTAGAGGCGGTGTCGGAACTCACTACGGTGCAGCAGTAATCACGGGTATTACTAGTGACCGAGTGCTAACCATCGATACAACAGATGGATTAAGTGCAACAAGTATTGCAGCAACTTCGTATTATGTAACTGAACTACCTAAGAGTTCAGTACTAGACAGTGTATATCAGGAAGGAAGAACTGATGCTGACGCATTAGTCTATGGTACAGCAACTGAGAATACAGGTGCTTACAAAGTAGACCATGTTGGTTGGGTCGGAGTAACCACATATATAGATATGCATGACAATCTTCGAGTGAAGAAAGAAACACTTGTAGCAATGAGTGGAATCTCAACTGGAAGCCTGCCATACCCCACTGACGAATAATATGTAAATGAGATTTGATGAACTGAACGATAGTAACTATCTCCTATTCGCTATTAAAAATTATGATAATCCTCAGGCAGTGACTGAGGATGATTTCTATGATGATTTAAAGCGAATAAAATATATCAAAAGATTATTAAAAAGGTATAGGAACACTGGAGAGTTGAGGACACATCTTATCCTCAACCACTTCATTGTTCTTTTTAATGTATTTGGTGATGCTGGAGTTCCATTACTATACTTTAAATTGGATAAGGATCTTTGGTCTTGTACTAAGAGTTTCCTAACATACCTTGGAAGAGTCTCTGAATACCCCCCTTCAGGACTAAATAGAGTATTAGATGATGAGTTCTGTTTAACACAACTGCGTTCACTCTGATGAAATCTTTCGATCAATTTAAAGAAGAGATGATGGCCGCTAATGCAGTAGGTCAGAGTGGAGGTTTTAGTTCTAGTTCTCCTGCTAAAGGACCAACTGCTGGTTATGATAAGGGTCTGGGTAAGAAAAAGAAAAAGCCACAGAAGAGATATGCTACTGGCGGTCATGGATCTAGAAAGAGATGGATGTAAATACTGCCATTCTAGAAAGGTTAGAGAGAGTAGTAGATAAACTCTCTGACAACTCAACCAAGATGGGTGAGTTGCTTGCTGTACATAATGAAAAACTAGATAAGCAAGATCGTATAGATGCTGTACTGTTTGAGAAGGTGGAGTCAGTCCATCGTGAAGTCAACCGTAAAGCAGAGGAGATTAAGAAAGGTTGTGAAAGAGATATACGAAAGGTTGATGACCGCCTACAGGTCATGGAGAAGAAGATGTGGACTATTTGTGGTGCTCTTGCTGTTATATCTTTCATCGTTAGTCCAATCGGACAAAAAGTCTTGACTAACATGTTAGGGTCTGCTACAATATCTGCAGAGCAAACCTTCGTGAATGGATCTAATTGATTCAAAGTATATTGGTCTAGTTTCTGCTCGTCTGGATAAGTTTAAAAGGGTAAAGAATAATCTTTACAATTTTAGGTGTCCTTTCTGTGGTGATTCCCAGAAGCATAAGAACAAAGCTAGAGGATATCTTTATCAAGTCAAGACTAATACTAACTATAAGTGTCACAACTGTGGTGCTTCTATGTCATTCAACAATTTTCTTAAGAAGATTGATGGAGTTCTTCATGGAAAATTTTCTATGGAGAAGTTTAAGTCTGGATTTACAGGAAAGAATTTTCCTGCGGAGGAACCTAAGTTTGAATTTGAGAAACCTGTCTTTAATAATAAGATAGATCTTCCTCTCTGCTCAGAGGTTACCTCAGCTAGAACTTACTTAGAGAGTAGGGCATTAGACCCTACTCTTTTTTATTATGCGGAGAAATTTTGTGAGTTTGTTAACAAATACAAACCCACTTTTTCTTCCAATGTTAAAGAAGAATCAAGGATAGTAATACCTCTTTATTATAAAAAAGAATTGATCGGATTTCAGGGTAGATCTCTAGGTCCCAGTTCTGTTAAATACATCACAACCATTCTTAATGATGACGCACCAAAGATCTACGGATTGGATAACCTCAGAGGAGGAACTCCAGTCTATATTACAGAGGGACCGTTCGACAGTTCGTTCATTCCAAATAGCATTGCTTTGTGCGGTGCAGACGGTGATGTTGGGAAGTGGGGTGTTAGCGATCCTATTTGGGTTTATGATAACGAGCCGAGGAATCGTGAGATCGTTAGACGGATCTCAGACACCATCGACAGAGGTGAGAAGGTAGTTATCTGGCCTTCTAATATGTGGGAGAAGGACATTAATGACATGGTTGTTAATGGACATATGATCATGGATCTGCTAGAATCAAATACATACTCAGGGTTAGAAGCCAAAGTTAAATTCACAGAATGGAAAAAGGTCTAGCAGTACAGACAATTTCTAGAATTGATATCTTTAGGGGAAGATCTAATGTAGATCTAATCCAACTTAAAAAAGATATTAACGAGTGGATTGACAAGTCTTCTACTACTGAATTTGATGTTGCATATGACCCAGTAACAGAAACATATACTGGTAAAGATGCTACCAATGATTTAATCTTCAGACCAGACTCATCTTTAATAGATGATGTTGTTGAAGATATTAGAAAGTCATTTGTAGAATTTACTGGTATGGAGTTAGTAACTGAAAAGGCATGGGTTCATGTTCACGAAAAGAACATGAGTACGGACAAGCATAATCATTATCCCCTTGATATTTCTGCTGTATTTTATGTCTCTGTTCCTGATGGATCTGGAGATATAGTTTTCCACCCAAGTCATAATAAATATCATCCACAGAGGAATTCTTATCCTCCCGAAGAAGGGGTGTTCTACATATTTCCAGGAATATTAGATCACTCTGTGACAAGAAATAATTCTAATGAAAGAAGAATTTCATTATCCTGTAATTTTAAGATAGCACACAAGGAAACACCAAATGAGTAACGGAACTAATGTCAAAAAGAGATCAGGTAGCATTGAACCTCTTGATCTTAATAAGATGCATAAGATGGTTGAGGAGGCATGTAAAGATCTTGCAGGAGTATCTGCATCTCAGGTAGAAATTAATTCAGGAGTACAATTCTACGATGGAATTACAACTGCTGAAATACAAGACATACTTGTCAAGTCTTCCAGTGATCTTATCTCCCTTGATGCTCCAAACTATCAGTATGTTGCTGCACGATTGTTACTCTTTGGCGTTAGGAAAAATCTCTATGGTAAAATGAGAGATCTTCCTAATCTTGGAGACCATGTAACTAAATGTGTTAGGGGTGGGGTCTATGATAAAGCTATTGTAACGAAATATACAGATGATGAGATTGATGAGCTAGATACTTACATAGATCACGATAGGGATTTCCTGTTTACTTATGCAGGTCTTCGCCAAGTGGTTGATAAATATCTTGTACAAGATCGCAGCACTGGAGATGTCTTTGAGACACCACAGTTCATGTACATCATGATAGCTGCAACAATGTTTTCAGATTATCCACAAGCAACTAGGTTAGATTATGTCAGACGCTACTACGACGCAATCAGCAGACACAAAATCAACATCCCAACGCCAGTCATGGCAGGAGTTAGAACCCCTATTCGTCAATACGCATCTTGTGTTTTGGTTGATAGTGATGACACCCTCGATAGTATCTTTAGCTCTGATATGGCTATTGGCAAATATGTCGCACAGAGGGCTGGTATCGGTATTAACGCAGGCCGCATCAGGGGAATCAATAGCAAAATCCGTGGGGGAGAAGTTCAACACACAGGTGTTGTCCCCTTCCTTAAAAAATTTGAATCAACTGTCAGATGCTGTACGCAAAACGGTATTAGAGGAGGATCAGCTACTGTCCATTTTCCCATTTGGCACAAAGAAATCCAAGACATCCTCGTCCTCAAAAACAACAAAGGAACAGAAGACAACAGAGTCAGAAAACTCGACTACAGCATCCAACTAAGTGAGCTTTTTTACCAAAGGTTTATCGACAATAAGGACATCTCGTTATTTTCCCCTCATGATGTTCCTTCTCTTTATGAGAGTTTTGGGACCGACTCTTTTGATAGTTTATACTGCTCATATGAGTCAGACGCATCAATCCCAAGAAGAACGGTTAATGCACAAGAATTAATTCTTGATCTATTAAAGGAGAGAGCAGAGACTGGTCGTATCTATATCATGAATATAGATCATTGCAATAGTCACTCATCCTTTAAAGATAAGATTACTATGAGTAATCTCTGTCAAGAGATCACTCTACCTACTACACCTTTACAACATATCGATGATCCTAATGGTGAGATAGCACTGTGTATATTATCTGCTATTAATATAGGTACTCTTAGATCTACTGGTGCTGAGTTGGAGGAACTATGTGATCTATCTGTTCGTGGATTAGATGCACTGATAGATTTCCAAGGGTATCCTGTTAAGGCAGCAGATATTGGTACAAAGAATCGTAGATCACTTGGTATCGGTTACATCGGGTTGGCACATTACCTTGCCAAGCATAAGGTATCTTATAATGATCCAGAGGCATGGAAGTTGGTTCATGATCTTACGGAGGCATTTCAATACTATCTATTGAAAGCATCTAATAAACTTGCTCAAGAGTATGGTAAGTGTGGATACTTTGATAGAACTAAGTATGCTGACGGAATCCTACCTATCGATACATATAAGAAGGATGTTGATGAGGTAGTACCCAATGACCTATCACTTGATTGGGGAGCTCTACGGGAAGACATACGAACCTATGGGTTACGGAACTCAACATTGTCTGCACAAATGCCATCGGAGAGCAGTTCCGTTGTGTCAAATGCAACAAACGGAATCGAACCACCAAGAGATTATTTGTCCACTAAGAAGTCCAAGAAAGGACCACTTAAGCAGATTGTTCCAGCATATCAGTCTTTAAAACCACACTATACTTTGTTATGGGAGATGCCAAATAACGAAGGATATGTTAAAGTAGTATCTGTAATGCAGAAGTTCTTTGATCAAGCGATCAGTGGCAACTGGTCGTACAATCCAGAGAACTATCCTGATAATGAAGTTCCTGTATCTGTCATGGCAAATGATTTATTGACAACTTATAAGTTGGGTTGGAAGACATCTTATTATCAGAATACATATGATAATAAGACTGATGAAATAGAAGAAGTGAAACCACAAGAGTCTGCTGTTGATGATTTGTTAGCAAGTTTATCTGATGCTACGGAGTGTGATGCCTGTGCCATCTAATTTAAAAGGAATGACTGTCTTCAATACTGAAGCAGTCAACCTTAAGAAGCAACCAATGTTCTTTGGTGCTCCCTTGGGGGTACAGAGATATGATGAGTATAAGTATCCTGTCTTTGAGAAGTTAACTCAACAGATGTTAGGATACTTCTGGAGACCTGAAGAGGTATCACTTCAGAAAGATCGTGCAGACTATGAGGCATTGAGACCTGAGCAAAAGCACATCTATACATCTAATTTAAAATATCAGATCATGCTGGACAGTGTTCAAGGCCGAGCACCTGGTATGGCATTCACACCTTATGTTTCTATACCTGAATTAGAAGGGTGTATGAACATATGGCAGACTATGGAGATGATTCATAGTAGATCATACACATATATTATTAAGAACATTTACTCTGATCCTTCTGAGGTATTAGATACTATCTTAACTGATGATAGAATACTTCAGAGAGCTACCAGTGTTACTAAAGCATATGATGACTTTGTTAATGTAGCAAGTGAATGGGGTCAGAGCAGTAGTTGGACATCTGACATGAAGGAGCATCCTAATTCAGAATGGACTAGAAAAGATTTAAAACGACACTTATACAGGGCAGTAGCTAATGTCAATATTTTGGAAGGTATCCGCTTTTATGTTTCTTTCGCTTGTAGTTTTGCTTTTGGTGAGCTCAAACTCATGGAAGGATCCGCTAAAATCATATCGCTTATTGCTAGAGATGAGAACCAGCATTTGGTCCTAACCCAAACAATCCTAAAGAATTGGAGAGAGGGTGATGATCCAGAGATGGTAGAGATAATGCAGGAGGAAAAGGAATGGTTGAAGTCTGCATTTGAAACTGCTGTTGATGAAGAGAAGAAGTGGGCAGAGTATTTGTTTAAAGATGGTAGTATGATTGGGTTGAATGAGAAACTTCTGTCACAGTATGTTGAATGGATTGCTAACAAGAGAATGAAAGCAATTGGATTGGATCCTATCTATGATATATCATTAAGAAACAATCCATTACCTTGGACACAACATTGGATTAGTTCTAAGGGTCTACAGGTAGCACCACAAGAGACTGAAGTAGAGTCTTATATCGTTGGTGGTATCAAGCAGGATGTTAAGAAGGATACTTTCTCAGGGTTTAAACTATGAGTGATGAATTTACCATAGACATTGATAAGGCATTAGAAAATGCCAAGACTACTGACCTTAATGGATTTGCAAAGGATACATATCCTGATGGTCTAGGGTCAGTTAAAGCAGCAGTTATTAACTGTATCAACCTAGCAGGTTTAGATAAGAAGTTGATGGGTGATATAGCAGATGGTGAGTGGAATGAATACTACACACAGAACTCAGTTGGTAGAAGATCTAAGAAGATAGTGATAGAGTACGATATAAATACCAATTAGGAAACTGTCTACTGGGTATGAAAACA
>Ga0208158_1000196_pt1 | contig 25108 bp, 45 predicted proteins | sample 8_EtaG_FD_184081 | JGI IMG/M metagenome (GOLD analysis project Ga0208158, IMG submission 184081) | Marine viral communities from the Subarctic Pacific Ocean - 8_ETSP_OMZ_AT15162 metaG (SPAdes) (version 2) | ecosystem: Environmental > Aquatic > Marine > Oceanic | place: Pacific Ocean | collected...
TCAAAAAAGATTAAATGAATTTGTAATGGAAAATGCAGATCTAGTAGGTTTTTCTCAAGGTATAATTACTTTGCAAAAAAACAGAGGTTATCCAGAACCTGGAGAGCATTGGGTTTCTGGTAATGTAGCTACAGATATAATAGGTGGTATAAACTCTATAAATAGATCTGAATCTTTAACTCAGTGGCAAAACAACGTAGATGTTATATTTTCTAAAGAAAACATGTCTAAGTTAGAAGCCGCGTATGGTCCTAGTTATGTAAGCGCTTTAAAAAGTACTTTAGCTAGAATGAAAAGTGGTAAAAATAGATTACCAAGTGGTAACCCAGTTACTGACAATGTGCTTGATTGGATTAATAATAGTGTTGGTAATGTTATGTTCTTAAATACAAGATCTGCAGCTTTACAAACGTTATCTTCGGTAAATTTTATAAATTGGGGTGATAATAATGTAGTAGCAGCTGGTAAAGCTTTTGCAAACCAAAAACAATACTGGTCTGATTTTATGACGTTAATGAACTCTGATTATTTAGTTCAAAGAAGAGATGGTTTAAAAATAAACGTAACTGAGTCTGAAATTGCTGATGCTGTTAAAGATTCTAAAAATAAATTTAAAGCAGCGACTGCTTACATGCTTAACAAAGGTTTTGTATTTACAAGATATGCTGATAGTTTCGCAATAGCTTCCGGTGGTGCAACTTTTTATAGAAATAGATTAAACACTTATTTAAAAGAAGGTTTTTCTGAAACAGAGGCACAGCAAAAAGCATTTGATGATTTTTATGAAATATCTGAAGAGACTCAACAATCAGCTGATCCAAGTAAAATTAGTCAACAACAATCTTCTAACGCTGGTAGAATAATATTAGCTTTTGCTAACACACCTATGCAATATGGTAGGTTACAAAAAAGAGCTGCTCAAGATTTAATGAATGGTAGAGGTGATTGGAAAACAAATGTTTCTAAATTAGCTTATTATGGTGTTGCTCAAAATATTATGTTTAACTCATTACAGCAAGCGTTATTTACAGAAATGTTTGAAGGAGATGACGATGAGCTTGAAGAGAAAGGTAATAAAATGTTCAATCTTATAAATGGTATGACTAGTTCTAACCTTAGAGGTTTAGGTATTACAGGTGCAGCTGCTGACGCGTTAAAAAACACTTTAATAACTATAGCTGAAGAATCAGGTAAAAGATCACCACAGTTTGATAAAGCTATAAGTGATTTATTTGATATTGCTCCACCTATAGATTCTAAGTTACGTAAACTTCAATCTGCTGCTAATACTTTTTCATGGAACAGAAAAGAAATGAAAGAAATAGGAGTTGATGTTGATAACCCAGCTTTATTAGCTAGCGCGCAAGTTATATCAGCTATGGCTAATATTCCAATGGATAGAGCTTTAATGAAGTTAAATAACCTACGTAACGCTATGAGTGATCAATCTGATAACTGGCAGAAAGTAGCTTTATTGTTAGGTTACTCTTCTTGGGAACTTGGTCTACCATATTATGGTGTGGAATCTAAAGATGAAAAAGCAGACAAAGAAGCTGCTTATGAAAAAAGAAAAGAAAAATATCAAATAGAAATTAAAAAACTTAAAAAAGACGGCTATAAGAAAGTTAGAAAAAAAGTAGAAGGAGCTATAACGGTTCAAAGACCTACTGAGTTTGCTAAAAGCCCTACAATTGAATACTGGATTAAAAAATAACACATGAAAAAAAGATTTATTAAATTCGTAGATAAACTACAGGAAGCTTGGAATAAGCTGTTATATAAATTAATGTTTAAAAAATACAAATAATGAAAAATGAAAAAAATACTATTTGCGCTATTTGCGGTGGTTATTGCGGTATCTGCTAACGGTCAAGAAAAAAAGAAACTATTTAAAGACTTTCTAAAATATAGTACAGTGTATGTGTCTGGAGATATTCAAAACTCAAAAGAAAACGCACCAAGCTATTTTGTAAGAACAAATCCTAACGGTAGCTTATACGATGTACCCGTCGTGGTTGATGGTACTGATTATTATGACTATGATTATCGCTATGGTTTTGGTATTCGTAAGATTGCTAGGTTCGATTACGAGATTAAAGGTAAACAATACTACGATGGTACTGAATCTAACGTGTCTATGACGGCTCCTAACTCAGCTGTTAAAGGTTTTGAATATGTATTTCATACTGAAAAAGAAAGATCAAGAGATGATGTATTTAAAAATCACAGATATTTCTTAAAACACAGTGGTAAATATCATATTGCTAAAATAGAAAGTAGAAAACAAGGTAAAATTAACTTTGATTATAAATCTGCAGAGGTAAGAGCTAAATTACCTATTGGTAAAAAGTTTAGTTTATCTGCTGGTGTTATATATCGTACACATGAAAGACCTTATGGTTACAATCCTGTTGAGATATGGTTGAACGAAACAAATGAAAACGGTCAAGCTTTAAACCCATGGTATACATTAGGTTTTTACTATGGATATGATGACATATATTACACATATGAAGATTCTTATACAGGAGAAACAGTATCTGATTGGTATTGGATAGATGAGCAAGGTGAAACTGTAGCTTATACAGATTTACAGTTTAGACAAACAGTATTTACTGAGCTAATGAATCGTTACAACGATGAAATATGGGAAGATATTGATGCTTTTGGTGTTGTATCGCCAGTGCTCGGTTTTGATTACTACCATTACAAAAATAACTTTTGGCTTCACGCTTATGGTTCTTATTTATTACCATACCACAAGTATGTAAAAGGTGATGAGGCTTTTAGTTATCACAACAGAAACAATTGGGGTTTAGGTGGATTGGTAGAAGATGCTGAAAAACAACAATGGAGTGATTATCAAACCGGCGTGCAATTTGGATGGAAATTAAGCAAAAATATTGGTGTGTTTTTTGAAGGAGAATACACTAAGTTTTGGGATAGTAAAATATATAACAGTTCAGTTGGTCTGAACATAACACTTAAATAGATGTATAAACAATTTAATAGTCCTTTTAGAAAACAAGATAGCAGTAAATGCTCTAGTCTTAAATCACAGCTGGAAAAGCAAACAGCTAGATTAGCACAAATAAAAGCCGAATGTAAAGGTAGTTTAAGCTGCCAAGGAGAAAAAGGTATAGACACAGTACAAGAAACAATAAGCGTTTTAAGAGAACAAATAGCAAGCAATAACTGTTAAAAAATGAAAGCACCACAAATTGGAGAAGATACTAAGGTAACACTTGATCTTAAAACTATAGGAATAATAATAGGGTTTGTAATATCTTTAGCTACCATGTGGTTTACACTACAAGCTGATATAGCTTTAGCTATGGAAAAACCTGAACCAGTAATAGATAGAGTAGAATATGATTTAAAAGACGAGTTGATTCGCCAAACAATCATGGATACGCAAGAAGATGTAGACAAGATACTAGAAGATCTTAGTAAGATCGATGAAAGATTATATGACATTCAAAAAAATAGATAATGAAATACTTAATTTTACTTTTAACACCATTTTTATGTTTTAGTCAACAAGATGTGCCTGACAAATATTGGATAGATGATAGTAATTTTGAAAAAGCTATTAACACAAACGAAGCATTTGGTGATGATAAAACAAAACCAGTTGTTATAGAGTTTTGGGCCAAGTTTAATGAAGCTAATTGTTTTGCTGATTGGGACAAACTAAAAGATGTAACTTACTATAGAGTAGATATAGCTAAAGCTCCTGTAGCTAAAAAGAAATACAGAGTACGTATGGCTCCAACACTTATAATATTTAAAGATGGAGTTAAAGAAATAGTTTTTAAAGCAGGGTTAGATCTCTTGTTACCTGCTGATTTAAAAGAAATACAAGAGTCTATAAATGAAATTAATAACGCAAGTAAATTTTAAATTATGAGTAAATTTTCAAGTCCTTTTATGATGAAATCTCCATTAAATTTTAAAGGTGCAAATTCTAAAAATTCAAAATGTTGGAAAGGTTATAAAAAAGTAGGAACTAAAAAATCACCAAGTGGTACTGGTGAAACTGTAAATGATTGTAAAAAAATATAATTATGGCTTACATACAAAACAATCCATTTAGTAGAGTTGCTAAAACAACTAAAGGTGAGGGTAGAAATTTTAGAAGCGCGGAAGAAGGAGCTGGTATGACTGAGAAAGGTGTTAAAGCTTATAAAAAAGAAAACCCAGGTAGTAATTTACAAACAGCTGTAACAGGTGATGTAAAACCAGGTAGTAAAGCTGCTAAACGTAGAAAATCATTTTGCGCAAGATCAAAAGGTTGGACTGGTGAAAGAGGTAAAGCTGCTAGAAAAAGATGGAAATGCTAATGAAAAAAAGAAAATTAAACAGTAAAAATCCTAAATATTATCCACAAGAAGAAGAGTCAAAAGACAGAAAAGAATTAATAGCCACAATACCTGTTGGTAAGAAACGTAAGGTTTATGCTTACGCAGTGTTTAATGAAAATTAATAATATGGAAAACATAAGTAAACATATAACTTATGCTGAAGCAATACATTCAAATACAGCTAAGCGTAAAGGTATAGATAACACACCTAACCCTACACAAGTAGAAAACATGAAGTTATTAGGTGAAAAAGTATTTGAACCATTAAGAGAATGGGCAGGCGGTCCAATAAAAGTTAATTCATTTTTTAGATCTCCTGAACTTAACACAGCAATCGGTGGAGTTGCTTCTAGTCAACACTGTAAAGGTCAAGCAATTGATATTGATGACGTGTATGGTTGCAAAACAAACGCAGAAATGTACGCGTGGATAAAAGAAAATTTAGATTTTGATCAAATGATTTGGGAGTTTGGTACGGACATGAATCCTAACTGGATACACATATCATATGTTTCAGAAGAAGATAACAGAAATAGATGTCTTAAAGCATATAAAGACGAATACAACAAAACAAAATATAAAACAATTTAAAATGAGATCACCTGATAGAAAATTATTACCACAGGAAATAGCTAGGAAAAAGAAAAAGCTAAGTAAAACTTTAAATCAATTAGAAGGTTTAACAGAAGGAACTAGAAAACACCATAGAAAAAGTTTTAAAGCAGAAAAAACTTTAGACCAGGTAACAACTGGTAGAAGTGGTATTAGACCAAATAAATCAGCATTAAACATGCTTGGTGTTAGTAGAAATGAATATGGAGAAAGTCGTGGTGAAAATCATGATGTTAATAAAAGATTTGGCTATGATCCCGCTGATAAAAAAGCATTTATGCAATTAAACCAGAAAACTAAAGACAGTCTACACGGTGAAGCTAATAAATATGGCAAACCGTTTTTCAGTCCTAAGCATGGTGTTAATGTTGATCCTGAAGATGGAGTGTTATCTAACCGCCCTGTATATTCAGATAATACTAAATTAACTTATGATAAAATTGATAAACCTTTTAGTGAAAGTGGTATTAATAGAAATGAAACTAAAACAGATAGTTTAGGTCATGACGCAGCTTGGGCTAAATGGGAAAAAGGTTATATGGATAGAACTCATAAAATGAAAGGTACTAAATTTGAAAAACCTATTACTCCTGAAGAAAATAAAAGAGAAATGGAAATGGAAAGAGGTGAGTTCATGTATGATAAAGATAAAGGTCAAATAAGATTAAGAAAAACTGATGATGCTGAAAATCCTATTGAAAGAAAATCTCGTTATGTAAATCCTGAACAAGGAGATTTTGACTATGAAGATCCTAATTACAGAAACACTCCTGAATACAAAAAGTTTAAAAGAAAACAAAAAAGAAATTCTAAAAAAAAAAGTCCAATAAATCTTAACGACCCATACGCTGGTCAGTATGAAGCTGGTGCAGGTGGAGGAGCTGATTATTTTTCTAATGCAGAAGATTTTCAAAAATTATTTGGTAGTATAGGAGATGCTTTTAGTAAAGCTTATACTCCAGAAAATAAAGCAAAATATCAAGAAAAAAGAGCTGATAGAAGAGAAAAAAGAGGTAAGAAAAAACATCCTAAAAACACATTAGAAGTATTTAATGTTACAGATAAACAAGGACAACCTATAGGTGAAAATAAAGATAGAGTAGCTTTTGAAAAGAAAACACAAGAAATAAGAGATAAAGCAGCTAAAAATAAAGCTAAAGCTTTGTTAGCTAAAAATAAAAAGGATCAAAATATATAATAGGCGTACCATACCTAAAAGATCCTGTAACCAAGGGGAGTTCATTTGAGCTCCCCTTTTTTAGTTACTATCCATCACAACTTAAACACCCGTCATCCATTGCTTCTGCAGCTATATCACCACGAAGCACAGATTCGGTTCTCATATAGTATAAAGTTTTAATTCCTTTTTTCCAAGCATCGAGATGAACTTTATTAATCCATTTAGGTGTTGCCTCTGCAGGAAAAGCTAAATTTAAACTTACACTTTGATCTATATATTGCTGGCGTATACCAGCTTGTCTGACTAACTCTAATTGGTTAATCTCTTTAAATGTTTTAAACACTTCTTTGGTAGATTCGTCTAAATCTTTTATATCTTGAACCGAACCACCATCTGCTAATATTTTGTCCCATGTTTCTTTGTTATTTATTCCTATTTTTTCCAACACTTTAACTAGTGTAGGATTTTTTCTTATAAATGTTCCTTTTGCTGATTGCTCTGTAAATACGTTTGCAGCCCAAGGTTCTATTCCTGGCGAAACGTTTCCGCTAAGTTTTGAATTACTAACAGTGGGAGCAATAGCACGCAAATGAGTATTACGCATGCCAGTACCAACGCACCATAAAGGCTCGCCAAAACTTTCAGCAAGAGCCATACTAGCTCTTTCAGACTCGATTTTAATTTGACTGAATATTCTTCTTGTTTCATATTGTGATAATAAACCTTCAAATGGTAAACCTTTTTCTTGTAAATATGTATGCCATCCGAGTACACCTAAACCTAATGCTCTGCTTTTTTCAGCAAACCTTACAGAGTTTTCAAATCCTTTTCTGTATTTAGCTCTTTGTATAAACTCTTCAAGTACTCCATCTAAGAACCATATTGAATCATAAATAATATTTGTATTTTTCCACTCATCATATTTAGCTAGGTTTAAACTAGATAGACAACAAACAAACGAATGGTTTTCATCTGTATGTAAAACAATTTCACTACAGATATTTGTCATATGTACTTTTAAAGCGTTGTCTTTGTAAGCCGGTGGATTTTGTTTGTTAGTGTTACCTTTAAAAAGTATATAAGGTTCTCCAGTCGCTTTACGTTTTTGTAATAACTTTCCCCACTTCTTTCTAGCTTCTGAATCCCCAGCTTCAAGTCTTCGCATGAATTTATCGCCGACGACAGCGCATTGATGTAGGTTAAGCGATTGTCTGTTAACGTCTCCTTTAGGTTCTCTAATCTCGATCCACTCTTCAAAATCGGAGTGGTCAATGTTAATGTTAACTGATGCAGCTCCTCGTCTGACAGATCCTTGATTAGTGGCAAGTATTGTGCTATCGTATATTTTACAAAAAGGCACAACTCCGTCGCTTGTTCCATTTCCTGTTATTTTAGCTCCGGCGGGTCTAATTTGATTTACTCCGATACCAACTCCACCGCCGTGTTTAGCGAGTAGCATCATCTCTAAGTTTTTTTGTCCTATATCTATTATAGAATCAGCAACATCAATGCCAAAGCAACTAATAGGCAAACCGCGATCAGTTCCGGTGTTTGATAATACAGGTGACGCCAAGCATAACCAACCTTTCCATATATATTCAAAAAAGCTTTCTTCCATTTCGGTCTTCTGTAATCTTTTCGCAACTGTTCTAGCAACTCTTCTGTACGCTTCTTTTGGTGTTTCTCCATTATATAAATATCCTCCTGCGATTGTTTTTTTGTATACTTCTGTATCTCCCCACTCAGGGTAATCTACTCCTTTTTTCCATTCATTATTCCACATCTGTTTCAAACTTTTTTTCTGATTTTTTTAGATTTATTCCTCCTCTTGCCGCAGCCGATCTTTCTTCAATATTTTTTAATTCTTCTAAAATTCTATTCCATTCTTCTTCCCCGATATGAAATTGAAAAGCTGATAAAGTACCTCTTGTTAAAGAGTCTAATTTTAAAAAGTCTTGAATCAACTGTTTAACAGTTTTTGTTAAAACTTTTACTTCGTTTTTTAATTGTATTATTTTACTTTCTTTCATTTTATAAAGTGATTTATCCATGCTACTAAACCATTTAAGTTTAGAGCTACTAAGTTCCATTGTTTACGTGATGATACCTGTACGATCACGCAAATAAAACCTATTATAAATAATATAGGTTCTAATGTCCATTGACCAGCCATTAAAAACGCAGCACCCATGTATCCTACACGTGATGCAAATTTTTGATAACTAGTTAATTTGTTTGTGTATCTTAAAAATTTCAGTAATCTATACTTCCATCTTCTTTTTCTTGTCATTACCATATGTCTTCAAAATCTTCTCCTTCATTTGCTTTACTATAGTCAGTTGGCCTAATCGCAAAAAAGTCAGTGTGAGTGTGACCCCCAGTAAGATGATAGAACCAATCAAGATTCGCTGCTGCGTCTTTGTCATAGTTAAAAAATCTTCTTTTATCTGAGTAACCCAGTTCTTGTAGTTTTTCATTTGTTCTTTTTCTAATAAACTGTTTTAAGTCATATGATTTTAAGTTTTCAATATCACCCATTTCAAACATTTTATCTATATACTTTTCTTCCAGCTCAACCATAATTTTAGCTGCTTCATATATATCATCTTTACATTCTTGTTTTAACGTAGGTATTTCTTCACACATATGTCTATATAACTGACAGCCCATTCTGCTATGTAATGATTCATCTCTTACAGACCATTTCATTTGTTGTCCGACTCCCTTGAGAAGGTTACGTAGCTGAAAACTGTATAGAACAGCAAAAGCTGAATACAAACTAACGCCCTCTGCGAAGGCAGAAAACACTGCCAAGCTTCTACCAATCCCCACAGGATCAGTCCCGTTATAAGAAACCAAATTATCAAATCTTTCCGATGTTGCGGGTTCGTGAAGAAACGCTTCAAAGTCTTCAAGTCCAAGTGTTTCATTTAAATAACTATATGCAACAGCGTGTATTGTTTCTTGTGAGCCGAACATCATAGCCATCTGTTGCACTTCGTGTTTTGGGAACCATGATACGACCTTTTGTGTCCAGTAATCAGATACTGCACATTCAGTCTGAGCAAACCCTAGTAAGATATTTCCTACTAGGTTTTTCTCTGACAGAGTTAATTTTTCGTTCCAATCCTTTACATCACCTGACATTGGTATCTCGGTATGTAACCAAAAAGCTTGAGCTTGTTTAAGCCAACCTTCAGTATAGTATATCGGGTATTCAAATGGTTTGTAAGGGATTCGTTCTTTAAATAAACTCATAATTAATTATATATTTCTAAAGCAAGATCAATAAAAGGTACGTAAAATACATACGTTAGTCCGTGATCTTCTTCGTATGATCTTATCCCAAATAATATACCTGGGTAAAATCCAAATGATAATGACCAGTTATCTTTTACAACTGGTGTTTCTTTTTTCTTTTTCTTAGCCATAAACTTTTAATTTATATTGATTTTGATATTCTACAAGTTCTTTGTATTTAATTTTATTTCTTTGTTCCCATGACCACTTCCACCATTTATCAATTTGACGGTCACGATAATTGTTTCTTGCGGTTACTTTCGCGAGTTTAGGATTAATCTTATTGTTTCGTCGCATTCTTTTTGATTTTGTGGTTTGTAAAGTATAACATTAGGAAACTGATTCATTACAAGTCTTTTAAATAATTTCCAACGCATAGGAAAAGATTCATTTGCTCTACCTTTTGTTTCAATTATAAAATCTTGACCAATAAAGTCCGGTGTATATTTTATAGGTAATATACGTTTACAACCTCTATTTTTATAATCACCTTTTCCATTAGTACATCTTTCATAAACTTCATTTTCAAAATGAAAACCAGCTAATAAAACAAATGTTTCTCCTTCGTACTTTGCTTTTATTTTTGCTTTTTTTAAAGCCATATACATGTAACGTTCTAAACCTGATGCAAAATTAATACCATCATATGATACTTTTTTTGATCTTACAGGTCCACGTTTTCTTTTATAGTTCTTCTTCTTCATTGACATCCATATTAGCAATTTCAGTATTGAAATCATATTCACTTACTAGTTCTGCTCTATTAAGCATTGCCTCTTCTATTTCATCACGAAGACAAACTCTTGCTGCTTGTATATATAATAACGCGTCCATTATTTCTTCTTGTACGTCAATTAAAAATCTGTCAAGATCTTTGACTTCATTTTTAATCTCACCCATCATTGTTGCTCCGTATTTTTTCTGACCAATTAGACTACGTTGATCTATTTTTTCGATAACTTGTTCAACAATTTTATCGTCAGTCTTTACTGTGTATTTATTCATCTTTTACAAATGTTCCGTTAATCATTTTACCTGTTCTTTTGCTAATAACTTTATAAGCACTGTCAATACATTCTTCAATTGTAACACCTTGCATGTGTGACAAATTTGTTAGTACAACAACCATATCACCAATAGCATCTATAATTTCAGGTTTATCTTTTTTAAGTAATGCTTTAGCTAGTTCACCAGCTTCTTCTTGTAGTTTTACATATTGAGTATGTGCGTTACCTTCATCATATAAACCTCTGTCTTGTGCCCATTCTCTAATTCTACTAAACATAGCATCATCTTCGCATTGAACCATAACTGGTTCTGTAAACATGTCTCTGTTATCGTAAGCTCTTGCAAAAGCTTTATTATATACATAACATCTATTGTTATTATACATAGATGTTTTAACGTTTTCCATTATCCATTTTACAGTTTGCTTAGTAATATTTAAGGTACCGTGTTCTGTTTTCCACTCCATACCTATATTATCTAACAACTGTCCTTTTAATTTATTAACTGGACATGGAAACGTAGTAGTTTGTTCTGTTACGTTTATATTCATCTTTTTATTTAATTTAACTAATTCATTATATTTTTTACGATCAATTTTATAGCCGTAAGACTTTTGAAGTTCTATCTCTTTCTCTGATATATAATCTATATCTTCGGATTGATCAAGAACTTCATACTCGTCTGGGTTATAACCCTGTGTTAACGTAACTCTGTTATTAAGATTACATGTAACACCGATCTTTTTACCCGGAATGTGATATAAATAATATGTCATTATAATTTATTATTATATAGGTGTAAATTGTGCGCGTAATGGTAATATTCACCAACTTCAATATTTAATCTCTCTGCAACCATCATTTGCAACATACTAAATTGGTATTGATCATTACAAAAACCGTACCAGAGATCATTAGAACGCATTAAAACAGCCATATTAAGCTTGTTATTTAGTATTGTAAACTGAACAGCATAAGTACAAGGTGTATCTTTAGCATAATATTTATGTTCTTTAGCATCATAAATACTTATAGCCGCGTGTCTAGTATCTTTGCAATTCCTTAACTTTGCAACAACATAATCAAGTTGATCTTCACGTTGCCACTGCCAACCATAATTACTATTAACATTACCTTTACTGTCAGCCATACGTTCCCATATCTGTGGCACTTTACCATATATTTTTCCTAGCTTTTTAATATTAGGATCACCAGATAAATACCAGTCCCACTCTGCCATTGCATAGTTTAGTTTCCAATCACGTTCGTCTTCAACAATATAATTTTGTTCGGGATTTTCTAACGTAAACCCTACGTTAAATAAAGCTTTAGTGTCACCGAACTCTACACCGTTAATTCTTATTTCATTTAAGAAATAACAATAAGCCTCATCTGCATTTTTAAATTTTCTGCGCATATTTATTGTAATAATATTTATAGAACTCATACATCTGTATCCATATTGATACTGGACCATATGTTAATGGAGATCTATTTGTTTTGTTATTCATTTTAATTTCTATATACCAAGTTCCTTCACCCGTTGCAAATGGGGATATATATATTCCATTGTTTATACACCACCTGTATGCTTCCATTTCTAGAACAGTAGGCATATAATTTCCCATTTTGTTTTTCTTTATTCTTGGCATTTATTCCCACGGCATTGGTTCATTTTTAATCTCATCTACAATGTGAGGTATAAAACAACCTGATTTTGGTTCCCATTTAAAATGAGCTTCAGCGCCGTTTTCTCCAAGGTTTTGAAACTTTACTTTAAGAACTTTGGCTTTAACTGTTTTAGCATCATAATCTCTATGAACTAATATACCATGATAACTAGCATCATACCATTCACCACCACCTTTAATATTATACATATTTGGTTCTTCTATTTGTCCATCACTATTTTTATACATTTTAGTAGGGTGAGCTACTATAAAAACTAATACATCAAACTTTTTAGCAAAGTTTTCTATTTTAGTTAAATATTCCATAGTATATGTATTAACATCTAAAGAACTAGCGTTTTTGTCTCTAACTTTATTAAAAGGATCAATAACTAAACATTTAATACCTTTACGTTTAACAAGCTCAGCTCCTTTACGTAATACTGATTCAAGACTATATTTGTCCATATCTATAAAAAAGAAGTTATCATTAACATGGTTACCAACTTCTTTCCATTTATCACTGTCTATATCCTCTACTTCAGGCATATCTCCCCAGCATTTACGCATCAACTTATGAGCATGTAAATAGTTAGGACTATTTTCTGGTGATGCAAACCCTGTTTTCCAACCGTAGTTTTTATTATAACCAACTACCATTTGATCTACAAAATCTGATTTACCAGAACTAGGTATACCTGTTACTGTAATAAACTGACTTGTGTATGTAGAAAATATTGCATCAAAATTAGATAAACCAACTTGATAACCTGGTTTAAATCCGTTTTTAACAAAGTCTTTAACCTCTCCTTCAATATCTCTAAATGTTGTAACGTTTTCTAAAGGGTAAGATCTAGCTTTATTAATAACTTGCTTAAGCTTTTCTTTACCATATTTCATTAGATATTCGTTAGCATCTTTGCAGTCTTCAAAATCTACTAAGTAACAGGTTTCAGCACCTAGTCTTCTAACTAATTCTGCTCTTAACGCTAAACCTGGATCATCAGTATCTAATGCTAGTATTATCTTTGTTTTATCATCAAAGTAATCTATACAGTTATCTAGATAATCTAAATTGTTATGACTTAATGTAGCTCCATTAGGAACTGATATAGCATTTGGAATACCAGCTTCATGTAAAGCTAATACATCCATTTCTCCTTCAGTTATAACACAACTATCATATCCAACAATGCTGTCAATATTATAAAATATCTTTTCAGCTCCTTTATATAATTTAAAGTTTTTTCTACCGTCTCTATATTTTACATTAATTAGTTGACTACCAATTACATAGTTAAATTGTATTGTGTTCTCTTGCTTACCGGTTTGTGGCATATACTCTAGACCTTGACCAACTTTAAGATCGTCCAAGGTCTTTTGAGTTATACCTCTACTTTCAAACCATTGTTGAGTTTTATCTTTTACACAAAGATATTTAGTCATCTCTGGCCTTACATATTCCTTTTCGTTTGATCCCTTACGGTTATATGTGTGTAGTTGAAAAGTAGTGTTACAATTGTGGCAAGTTCCGAGACCCCGTTCCCAATCATAAGAAGCACATTTTGCTTTCTGATTCTTAGGTTTCCTATTGTGAGAACATAAAGGGCAAATCCCTTGTTTTTTCCCTGTTTCTAGGCTATATTGATTGAACTTGTCAATCGAAAATCCATTAATCTCGTATTCTTCTACTTGCATTTAATTTAATTAAAATGGTAAATCTACATCTTCTTTATTTACTGCTGCTGCTTTTAAAGCTGGAGCTGGTGCTCCTTGCTTTACTGCTTCTGGAAAAGTTCCATTGCTCCATACAACTCTAATATTACCTAGATATTTTTTAGGAGTTTTAGAATCTCTTTCCTCTTTTGACTGATCAACTATAATCGGTCCGAAGTTACCGAATTGGTCAACTTCATCATTGATTGTAATTGATATTGGTAGATACTTACCTTTTTTACCTGGAATAATTTTATCCTTAGGTATTTCTGATAAGTTAATACTACCTTTTATAATTCCTGCCATATTATGAGTATTGATTAATTTGGTTAAACATTCTAGTTAATTGTTCTTTTGTAGCTCCAGTTGTTCTTCTTATATTATCAACAGCTTTTACATGCGTTTGGTTGTTATAGAAGTTGTTTACTGATGTTTCTAATCCTGTTACACTACAAATTTGTTTTCTTGTTCTTGCCATGGTTATAAGGTTTTATTAATAAAATATTGCTTAGGGTCAAAGTCTTTATTCTTATAAAACAATCTATAAGCCTCCACTGCTCGTTGGACTTTGTCTTGACCTTTAGCATAAAATTCTGGTGAGCAGTCAAAGATGCCTAGTTGATGAGTATTTTTATCTATTACAATAAAAATCATTTCATAACCAAACAACTCACTATAAATATAAGCTTGAGAGTCGTAATTGTATTTGGATGCAGACCATTTAAATTTAGTTATGTCGGCTGTCGTCTTCAAATCGATAACTAGCTTTTCATTGTGATTTACAATATCTGCTTTTCCTTTCCACATCTCACCCTCAATCTCTTTAATACCCGGTGTTTCATACTCTGTATTACTATCACGTATCATTGCTTGACAAACTTGATTGTCTAACATTTTGTCAGTCATAAGTTCTATCGCATCGACTTCGTGTTGTAATAAACATAATTCTCCACCAGACATCTCTTTATAAACTTTAGTATTCCTAGTTGACGAAGGTATAACTCTATACTTCTTCAGTTTATCTGGTTCTAGGATAGCGGTATGAAAGTATCCGCCAACTAAGAATGCAGGTCTCATTTCTGATGCCTTTCCTAAAGCTAAAGGATTTGTAAGTAAAGTACTAATGTCGGAGTTACTTAGATATTTCTTACCGAAATCTCCATAGTAAGCTTCGTCATCACGTAACTTTTCGATTACATCGTCTTTATTCATTAGAGAGTTTTAAGTTCAGCTTCTTGAGCTGAGGTTAATTGATACTTAGATTTGATAGCTTCTATTTTACCACCAGACTTAACGTAGTCTTTAGCTTTAGCTAATTGTGTACCTGTTATGTCTTTTTTGTGGTTATTAGTCGCGTCACTGTCTTTAGTATCATCAATTAGGAATAAATTTCCTAACGCGTATTTCTTCCCATAACTCGATGCACTACCAAATTGTTGTGGTGTTTGCATACCTTTCTGATTAAGATCAACTCCAACTACAGCCGTAGCTATAATTGAGTTTTCACCGTCACATAATGTAGCAGTAGTTCTAATAACAGGTAAACCAAGAGATAACTCTATGATTTCTTCGTTAATAGTAACGTGTACACCTAACTCCTTATTAAAGGGTTTAATAGCTTCGAGAATGTCTTCGGCTGACCGGAAGTAATACTTGCCGAATGAATTAAATCTACTCTTTTTCGATTTAAATCTTGTCTGAATTTGTGATAATTTTTCGTTAATGGTCATACTATAATAATTACATATTAATAATTTAATTTACATTTCTAAGTTACAGATAATCAAGCACTTGCGAGTGATCTACATTATCTATTAAAGTTTGAACTGCTTCTCTTTTTAGCTCTGAAACACGCACATAATCACTGGCTCCTGTTATGTTTAGTTTAGCAGCTATTTGCTTTGCTGAATGTTTGTCGCAATCAAGACCGTAAGAAAGTCTTAATACTTCATATTCTTTTTCATTTAAATATTTAGTCATTAAACTTTTTAAATAAATATTCATTAATTGAATATTGTAAGGTTCAGATTTATCCGGAATTTGATAAGCTAAATTTTCGTCGTCTGCAGGCTTTGAATCAATAGATAAAAATATACTATTAAAAAACATTGCAACCATTTTTTGATCTTTACCATTATCTTTACGTATTTTATTTAATTGATGCTCAGGTATTCTAATATTACCTCTTAACATATCTATTCTACGTCTTATTGCTCCTTTAATTCTTTTACTGAAAAAGCTTTTTAATGTTTTTTCTTTGTCTTCAGAATCTTTCAAAGTATCATGATCTAATCTGTCAACTGCTTTTGTTAAACCCGCAGATCCTTCCTGTATTAAATCCATAATACTTAATATACCTGAAGCTTGATCGCTAGTAGAAAACTTACGAGCCATAGTTTCTACTAATGGTAAAAACTTTGTCACCAATTCTTTTCTAGTATATTTTTCATAATCATCTCCATAATCTGGTAAAAGCTTTAAAGTTTCTTTTAAGTCTTCTTTGTATCTAATATAATTCTGTATATTATATTTTTTCATTTTTTCTTTTTCTTTGTTTTTTGAATTGTTTTATTTTATCTCTAACACCAAACACGTTGGTACTAATTAAATGTTCGTATAATTTTCTTCTCATTTTTTCCTTTTATTTTATATTTTTCTCCTTCGTAATAATTCCAATAAGCTGTAATACTGTCACCATCTACCTTGTATTCATCAGGCATAGCTTGTGGTGGTTCGTTAAAATCTCCATCAGGCATACCAAACGGACACAGATCTAGTGGTTCTTTACATTTAGTAATAGTAAGATGCTCTTTACCATATCGTTTTGTATATTCTTCACCAAGTGCCATCATATGATTATATAGCCAATAATATTGCTTAACGTTTTGTCTACACCATATAGTTGACGGATGATTATAGTGTGCCTTTTTGTAAGGTACGTAATCATGTTTATAATCTAACAGCTCAGCATAATGATGATGTGCTGTACAAAGCATTTGGGCTGATTCTAAGACCATTTTAACTACATGCTTATTATATTGTATCTTTGCAGCTTTAACTGGATCAGAATGTAAATAAAATATATTCATTTATATCTTTTGTGGTTTAATCTATTATAATGTTTGTCTAATAAGAGGTTTGCTACCTCTTCTGATATTAAGTTGTCGTTGTATAGTTGCCATATTAGTTTACTCATAATTACGTAAGCATTTGTACATTGGATGTCTATAGCTACCTGCTTTAGTTCTTTCAAAGTAAGTAAATGTAGCTACTTGACCGATGTAGTCGTGAATATTGTTTTGTATATCAGCTAGATCTTTGTAAGTAAATCCTTTACCTGGAGGACAACCAAACTCTACACCATCAGCATCTTGCATAATAAACTTGCCAAGAGTACCTTCGCGTTTACCTTTACCAGCTTCATAACCTACAATTGTAGCTTCGTCATCGTGAAAGTCTTTAAATTTCTGTAGATTATAAGATCTTTTGTTTTCGTAAGGTTTATCTAGTCTTAATATAGAGCCTTCGTAACCAGCTTTTAAATTAACACTATGTAATGTCTGCGCATGATCTCTATCCTTAACTTCAGTTGTGTGTACGTGTTTAATATATTTACCATAAAAATTAAAGTTTTCTAAAGCAAACATTCTTGCTCCATAATTTTTATTACTCGGGTGTATATAATCATACACGTGAAATTGAACTAATCTTTGTGATTCAGCAATTGATTTAGTATTAAGTTTAGTTTTTCTAACACAAGATACTATCTTTTCAAAATCATCTTTTAGCTTATGGTTATACAATTCGCCATCTAATATATGGTCTTCATGTGTATCAAAGAAAGGTTTAAGTTTTCTTTGTATATGTTGGATATTTTTTATTTCTTTACCAGTTCTTGTAAACGCACCATCTTTAGATATTAAGCATCTAATGCCATCTAGTTTTGATTGCATAAAAACAGATTCGGTAAAATCAATATCTTTTTTTCCTACTTTGTAGGCTAACATTGGTTTTATCATAATTTTCGTAATTTATTCTCTATTGTTTTTATTTTATTTTTCATGATCTCACATTTTTCGTATTGCTCTGCTTTTAAGTACTTGTCTAACAGCGTCATACACTTAGCTAATTCAGCTAGTAAATCTTCTTCTTCATCAGGTTGAAAGTCTGCAATAAGTCCTTCATGCAAGTTGTTAATTATTAATTTAGCTACACGTTGAGCTAATTGTTCAATTTCGTTATCAGTCATATTATCATTTTATGTTTGTGTTGTGTCTGTAATGTAATTCTATTTTTATACATGTAATTATATAATTATATTCATAATAAATATGAAATATTTATCTATGTTAATCTTCATGGGTTAGTATATCTATAATTTTCTGAGCGTGACTCCTAACCTTGTTGTAATTAGCTATATATCTAGTTTCTCCGCTTTGAAAATCAGTATATTTCATATCTTTCATATATTTAGATATAATCTTTTCAGGTTTTAATACAAATACACATCTATCAGAATATCTATCCCAACAACTTACATGGATTTTATCTTTATTACCTGTCCATATTACATAAGTATATTGATGATCTATATTATACATTTTAGGATATAAGTAACAGCTATCATAATACATATCATGTACTAGTTTAGATGCTAACCTTGCACCGTCTTGACAACCATTATCAAAAGCAAGTAACCAATTAGCAACTTGTACTCCTTGCCACTCAGGATAACCATCATGGTGCATATACATATTAACATAACTATGAGATGCTACTTCTTCAGGATCTCTTGAAAATCCTTGTTCTACATCACTAGCATGCCTGCGATCTACAACCATTATTAAACTTCTAGTGCTCATATCCTTCGTCTTTTAATTCATTAATTATTTCTGTTTGTACTTCGTCGTAAAGCTCTTCGTATATTTCTTCAACAGCATAAGTAAAAGGACCTTCTTCCATAGCATACTCATCTATATAAATAGTACAACCGTCTTTAATATAATCAGCTAGTTTTTCAAACCAATCTGACTCATAATAGTACACATCTTGTCCTATATAAGGATTACGGTCTGTTTCTGATGCTATAAATAGATCATAACCGTCTTTAGTAGTTTCTGTGTAAAAGAATATCTCAGCATACTTACCAAACTCATTTACAATATCAAAATCGTATTCAGCTTGTAATTTCACTAATTGTTCTTCAGTATCCATGTCACTTACGTGTAACATACCTCGTTCTTTTAGCTTATCATCTATAAGCTCATCAGTTATTTTTTTCATAATTTAGTTGTTAAAAAGTTTATCACCATATTTAAAATCCCATTTACTCCATTCGTTATCACTAACGTCTGCATATAATATCAAATCATTAACCGTTTCAATAGTTAGTTTGCTGTAATTAGTAAATCTATGAAGATCAGCTATAACTTTTCTAGGACCTGATTTGTACTTAATAGCATTGTATTTAAGTTTAGATTTTATTTCTGGTTTTAGTTTTTGGTATAATGTTTGCATAATTGTTTATTTTATTATCAATTTAAGTTTGTTTTGTGTCTGCATGACATTTTGTCATAGTAACTAGAAGAGGAATCGAACCTCAATACTCGTCAGTAGTGTAGCATGGCGGGAGTCGAACCCGCACTTTAATACCGTAGCATGCACCATACCTAGTTATCAGTAATCTAATCAGTAATTTAGTTATGTGTTGTCTCGTATGTGCAAATGCCTTATAGGACAACTCTAATTAACCTACTCGCCTGTTAGATTACAAGTGCCATTCTTTTAATAATTTGATGGCTTGTGCTTTAATTTTATTAAATACTATATCATCTAACATACCATTGTCATATGTTATTATTCTTTCTAAATGTTTTTCTATTTGATTACAGAGTTCTAATGATTCTTTGTCAATATACTCTTCTTTCATCATCTCGTATGCTTTTTTACTGTCCATATATTATTCTTTCTAAGTCGTCTTGTTTATAATTTCTTTGTTTTGGGTAATTTATATACCTCGTCTCTATGTCTCTAGCTTTTAATATCTCTTCATTCCATGTACGCTGATCTATTTTGTAGAACGTATAAAATACGCCACAAAAGAAACAGAAGCCACATATTATTGTAAGATACAATAGCCTTTCTAGTATGTTTACTTTCTTCTCCATGCTTTATGTACTGATGCGGAAACTTCTTGCGATACTATTTGTATAGTATTACCAGTTTTATGGGTGATAATAGGTACGTATGAGTAAGTTTTAGTATTACTACAACTAACACAATTTTTATAACCTAATTCTAATCGCACTGGGTGCACAAGAGTTCCACATTTACAATACATATTTTTATTTTATATTATTATCATTAACAGTTTGTTTTGTGTCTGCAACTAGTCGTTGTTAGTCCACATATAGTTATCCCAAGTTGAATCATATAATATTTCTTCTATTGATTTATAGTCATACCATTCAGAGTCAAACCATCTATTTTCCCATCTATTTAATATTTCTTGCTCACCTTGTTGTTTACCTGCAGTAAATCCTACAGCTATAAGAGCTAAAGTGACTAATACTCTTTTTAAATTTTTATTTAATTTCATTTTATTAAGTTTAAGTTATACTCTCTTGCTACATAGTTAATATGTTTTTGAGTTGTTACACTCCACCAACCATGTTGTTTTAAATTAGGATGTTCTATTGTTGCCACGTGAGTACTATATGAGTACACATCATCGCCTATTATCCTTAAATTTTGTTTATATTTATCTAGTGTTATCATTCAAATAATTTTTAAGTGCATAAATTAGTATAAAGTTTAATCTAGCTAGTCCGCTATATATTTTAGCTCTTGACCAAGTAATATATTTTTTAGTCTCCATACCATTTTTAGTTAAAAATACCCATCTTTTTTCTCTTTTATACTTAGGATTAAGTTGCCATACTCTATCACTACTGTCACATCTACGTACATAACCTGATTTATAAGATGCTAATACTTCACCAGTAGGTAATTTAAACTGTCTAGTGCCATTTTTAGCTTGTCTTTGAGTTGTTACTTCTTGTATATTATGCTCAATAAGTAAAGTTCTTGCAAACGAATCCTCTAACATCTGTTGTTCTTGTCGCCAAGTATATTTATTTATCTCCATATTTTATTATAAGCCGCTTTATATTGTTTAGGATAAGAAGATTTTTGCGGTAGTTTATATCTCTTATTACCCATACCTCTACACTCACCATAGATTTTAAGTATTTCTATGTGTTGAGCTTTGCGAGCTTTACGCTTATTAGCACTATACTCACATAATTCTTTCATATTAGTTACCATGGTAGTTCAGTTTTTTCTATAAATGTTAAACCTTTGTAATTAAACCAGTGTGATTTACCATATGACTCTTTATCTTGATTGTAAAGAAAACCGAATGAGTTAGGTAGTTCACCGACTAAATAGCCTTTGTAATTAATACCATTTAGTTTTAATGTAGTTTTTGATGTAAATTTAATTGTATTCATATTGTGATTTATATTATTATCATGAGTTGATTGTATTGTGTCTGCAATTTATCTTACTCTATCATATTTAGATATTGGTATGAGTGCAATTAGTTCTCTTAATCTTTTCTTTTGAGTGTCATTAGGTGCAGTGTATGTACCTATTTCATTTATTTCTTTATATATTTTATTTAATTTCATATTATTTAATTTTATTTTATTAGTCTCCTGTCCAATTATTATGGTTATTATCATACATATGTTGCATCGCTTTATCACTCAGTTCTTTTAGTTCTTTGTAGTAATCTGCATTGATTAGCTTATCATCTCGCCACAGTTCAACTTGCTCACGATGAGGAGATGAATAAGTTTCATTTTTAATCGTACACTTGTACCAATCCTTCTCAGGAAAGTAAGAGTTAGTAAATTTTATTATTCTCATAATTATACTACTTCAGGAATTATTACTTCGATTACATTTCTAACACTTACTGGAACATTAGTTGAACTAGTATAAGAGTTGTATTTGATAAAACATGGAAGTGTTTCAAGTGTAGACTTCATAATGTTATACACTTCGTCATGATTATAAGTACATGATTTACCATTTTTAAATTCAACATTAATTGTAGTGTCTTTTCCGATTAGAGATTTGCGAATTACAAATCTTTTAGAGTTAATAGTGTTTGTCATAATTTTAATTTTAAGTTATTATTAGTTATTAGTTCTTTATATTATTATCATTAGTGTAATGTATTCTGTCTGTAAATAGTTAATGAGTGTATAATTGTTTAGTAAATGAATATGTCAAGATGTCATGACGCAATGTCTCATTGTATGTCAGTATGTCATATAAATATCTCATTGTTATTATCTTTATATTATTATCATTATGTTAATGTGAAGTGTCTGTAAGTAAAAGTGTAAATGTTAGGAAAATAGGTCAACGCGTTTCGCTATGGTATGATCGAAAATGCTAGGAAAAAGGCGGGGCCAGCCAAAAAAAAACGGTTTTTTTATAGTTTGGCACGGTTTTTGAGGGAGGGGGAACACCAACTCTCTCTATACGCTATATTTTTTAAAAAAAGCTCTTCCCCTTATGATATTATACTACGTATAATATCTAGATAGGAGTAATATATATATAATATATACTATATATACCTTATATAAGGGAGGGGAAGTTGTAAAAAAAAGAAATTATGTGTAAGTATAACTAATATACAAGAATCACGCAAAACAAACACAAATGGCAATAATTTACAGCTACCCTACAGCAACACCTCAAGCAGGAAATTACTTATTAGGCACACAATACGACGTTGCTACAGAAGAAAACAAAACTGTTCAATTTACTATTGGTGATGTTAATAGTTTAGCTACTCAAAATTACTTAGAAACTACAATAACAGTAACTACAGCGCAACTTCTAGCTTTAAATGGCAGTCCTGTCACCCTATTAGCTGCTCCAGGAGTTAACAAATATATAAAAATATTATTTGTAACTACTTTCTTAGATTACAACAGTGCTGCATACACAGCAAGTCAACCTTTAATAATTTCTAGTGGAGGTTTTAACTATGCAAGTATTCCAAATACACAAATAAACACAAATGCTGATAAAGTTTACTCTGCAGCAATTGTAGGAAACACATTAGCTGCAAATAATGCTGTATTTTTATCCACAGACGCTAGTCCTACAAACGGTAATAGTCCTTTAAAACTAAAAATACGTTATCAAATACTTGACACAACTGATTTTTAAAAATAACACATGGCAATAATATATACTTATCCTACTGTTTTCCCAGAGGCTTCCGATATATTGTTGGGAACTGAGAAAAACGCTACATTACGCCAACCAACAAAGAACTTTAAGGTTGGTGATTTAGCTAAATACATAATAACAACGTTTGGAGGTACGTCTTTAAACCTACCAATATTCTTTGATGTACAAGATCCTGTAACAGGAAGAGTAGATTCAGAGTTAAGAGACTCAATTATGTCTCAAGACGCTTATCCTGGCGGAAACATACTAACAGTTAAGGGTAATTTAAAAGTTGACGGCTCATTTACAGACAGTACAGGTTCTGTTGGTACTACTGGGCAAATACTAAGCTCAACAGTAACAGGAACAAAATGGGTTGCAGATGCTGGTGACAAAACATTTATTTTTAACCAAGCAATACCATCAGCAACCTGGACAATAAATCATATGTTAGATAAATTTCCTTCAATTACAGTAGTTAGTACATCTGATCAAGTTGTAATAGGAGACGCGGCATATACATCAACAACACAAGTAGTAATAACCTTCACTGCAGGATTTGCAGGTAAGGCATATCTAAATTAAACACACATGGCTTTAAATTATTATACAAGCATTGATTTAAATCAAAATCAATTATTACGACCAAGAATAGAAAACTTAGTTTCTGACCCATCAGGTGTAGAAGGACAGTTATATTTTAACACCAATACTGATAAACTTAGAGTTTACGCAGGAGGTGCTTGGGTAAATATAGACACAGATACTGATACAGGTATAACAGGTGTTACATTGGCAACAGGTTCATCTACAGGTGCACCATTAACAGAAAGCATTACAGGTAGAGAATTAACTCTTACTTCTATGGCTTATGCAGGAGGATCAAATATTGGTTACGTTCCAGCTGGTGGTACTGCTTCAAAAGTATTATTAGGAAATGGTACGTGGGGAGATTATCAATCAGGAGATGTAACAGGTATTGATGCGGGTCTTGGTATTGTTGTAAACGATCCTACTACTGCTACTCCAGAAGTTGCTGTAGATTATGCAGGCGCTAACAACGTTATTGCCTCAGCGGCAGATGGAACAGGTGTTACTCTAGCTGATTCAGACGATTTCTTATTCTTAGATGGAGACAACAATGTTAAATATGGTAACATGTCTCAAATTAAGACATACATTGGTACTCCATATAGTGGTTGGATTTCTAGAGCTGATAGTGGTTCTGACGATACAATACAATCAGGAGATGTTTTAGACTTTGAAACATCTATTGCTGTTCCAAGTAATAATACTTATTTTGAAACTGTACAATCAGCAAATAAAGTAACTTTTCAATTAAATGTTACTACTAATACAAATGCTAATACAATTGTTGGTAGAGATGGTTCTGGAAATATTACAGCTGTTGGTGGTACAATGGATCTTATTGGTGGTTCTAATGGTAGTAGAAAAACAATTGGTCAATACTATACGTTAAACGATGGTGTAATTGCTACAACTCAAAGTTCAGGTAACGATACAACATTAGTTGCAACAACCGCTTTTGTTCAAGATGCGGTAAGTGGTTTAGTAGATAGTTGGACAATATCTGGTGATACAGGTTCTTCAACTGTAGATAATGGTGAGACTGTTCAAATTGCGGGATCTACTGGTATTGATACAGCTGAATCTAGTAGAGTAGTTACAGTTAGTTTAGATTTAAATGAAGTAGCTACCATAACAGATTACGATTCCGCATCTGATCATATAGTAGTTGTAAACGGTGGTGCTAACGCTAAAACATTATCAACTAAAATTCCATTAAATGACTGGGGTATACCTGATGGTAGTGTTGCAATGGGTACAAATGGTGGTACTTTATATAATATTATAGATCTAAAAGATCCAGTAAACCTTCAAGACGCAGCTACTAAAAATTATGTAGATACTGCTGTTACTGGTTTATTAGAATTTAAAGGTGGTTTCAACGCTTCTACAGGGGAAATTACTTCTGGTTCA
>Ga0208158_1000197_pt1 | contig 25059 bp, 42 predicted proteins | sample 8_EtaG_FD_184081 | JGI IMG/M metagenome (GOLD analysis project Ga0208158, IMG submission 184081) | Marine viral communities from the Subarctic Pacific Ocean - 8_ETSP_OMZ_AT15162 metaG (SPAdes) (version 2) | ecosystem: Environmental > Aquatic > Marine > Oceanic | place: Pacific Ocean | collected...
CCATTCTCATTTTTGAAAGCATCTCTTAGCTTCTGCGTTCCTATTGTACTAAATAAAGATGCTGAAGTAGACATTATAACAACTTCATACATTTGAGCTTTTTTAAATACAGATTTTAATTGTAAAGAACCTTCAAATTGTGGCACTGCACCAACATACAATACAGCATCAAACTTTGTTCTACTACTAAAAACTAAAGTTTCTAAATTAACATTATACCAATTTTGAAAGAACTGATTATTGTTGTCTGTGAATGGTAGCTTAAATGTTTGTGAATAACTACCTTTTCTAGTTTCAGGGTTTTTAACGTCTGAGAATTTATAATTTATAGAAACATTTGGTGCTTCTTGTAAATCTAAATTATAAGCGCTAGTAGATGATGCACCACTTGTAGCTTTACGATATGCAACTAATCTTACATTCATTACGAGTTTGTATTTATAGGATTTGCGTATTCTATATTAACAGTATATTGTATTAAGTTGTCATTAGCCACAGTTTTTTTAACAAAGCTAGAATCAGTAATTATTATGCCTTCTGTAAAATCTGTATCTGCATTTTGAACTATTTGTGCATCTGTAGACATTAATAGCTTTTCAATTAATATACCTTGTGCTTCTGTGATCCAATCTGTATTTAATGTTTCTTTTAATGTAGCTGTCACCTGTCTAGTGGTTTGACCTCTTTGAGTGTTATTATAACGATACTTACTTCCGTTAAAAGTTCCTATCATTGTACTATAATTATCTCTTTTTATTTCTGTTGTCTGTGTTGATTTCTTTTTAAAGTTAAAATAGTCATAACCACCAACAGAATTACGCCATGCTAAACGCCTTACTTTAAACCCTTTACAACTTCCATCTTCTTTTATAAAGTAATATGTTGCTGTCTTATAAGCAATAGTACCTGAATCATTACCTGTACCTCTAATTGTATAATACGCCCATCCTGAATTATTAGAAGGTCTTGCAGATGTTTCATCACTCTGTGCTTCTAGGTTACCTGCACCACAACCAAAATATAACAACCTACTAGCATCAGCTATAGAACCATCATTAGGAGGCAAACCACCATTAGCTGATATATTATCTATATAGTATTTACTGTTTATAAGTGAACCTGCTGAATTATAATAAGCAATTTCAATATGGTCAATATCACTAGCAAAATTTGTAAAATCATTTAAGAAAGCAACTGTATGATAGTCGGTGTCTTGTATATAGTTAATATAACCTGTTATATTGTATTCGCCTGAATCACTTTGTAAATCACTTAAAAATAGGTCTGTTGCACCTGCACCATTATATACATTAAAAGCATCAGATTGTACATAGTCTGCACTAGAACTCCTTGCTGTCATTAAAGGGAGTGATGCTTCTAAATAATATAAAGTATCTGTTACTGTATCAGTTGTTACTTCTGCAGGTGATGATGTTACACTTGTACTATATTGTTGATAACCTTTAACAAAGATTTTTTGTATTTGTGTTCCGTCAGTATTCCTGTCACCATTAAAGCTAAAAGGTTTTGCAACAGTATTAACACCTACTTTATGTATCGTTCTAAATGGTTGAGAATTATCATTTTGGTCAAATACTGTTGGTGTTAAAACACTATTTGCAATATCTCTAAGATCAAAAAACGCCCTTGCTTTATTATCGTTTATATCTACACTATAACCATTCCTACGTTGTTTAATCTTAGCAATTATTGTACCTGAAGCATCATCTAATCTAACTTCTAAAATCAATTTATAGTAAAAATATGACGCTGTAGTTGGATCATCTTGGAAAAGCATATAACCAACCATTGGTGTCCAATTAGTTATAACAGGTGCTTTGCTAGTTGTGTTTATTGGTTTCTGTTGAAATTCTAAAGCTGATGCCATAATTATTTTTCTTTTACTATTATTTCTATATTTATATCTTTTAACATTATGTCTAATTCATTTTCTAAGTCCTTTCCAAACGCTTCGCCTATAACATCAATGTTACCTTCTACTTCTTCTTTAAAAGGTTTGCTAAAAAACTGAGTTCTTTCTAAACCCCTTTGTGCTATTGCCCTACCTATTACAAATGAAGCACTTTCTATATTTGCTTTTGTCTTAGCTAAAAACCTACCATCAGAACCTCTTAACTTTAAAGGTTTGTTTTTAATCCATTTAGCTACAACACCTTTTTTAATGTTATTCTTTTTAAATCTAAACGGACTTCCTTTACCTCTTGCACGTCCACTACCTTTAAAACCTCCTGATCCCTTTACACCTTCATCAACAAATTGCCAATACTTTTTAGCTTTACCAAAAACAAACTCTAACTCAACCCCTGTTTTACTTTTATTAACATTATAGTTAAATCCTTTTTCTAATCCTGCACTTTTAGTCCTTTTCTTTTTTTTCTTTAGAATACGTTTTCCTTTACGTACTACGTCAAAACCCATGCTTTGCATTGCTTGTATTGTGTTAGTAAAGTCCATTAGCTATTTGGTGTTATTGGTGCTATACATAGATTGTTAGGGTTATTAACATCAACATTAATAGTTGCAGACCATCCTGTTAGTATGTTATCAAAACGTGCTGTAAACGGCTCTGCTGAAATAGGAAGCTCTAAAACAACTTCATCATCAACCCAAGATGTAGAATATAAAGCGTGTTTAAATTCATTGATTACATCATGCAGTATTTGTAGATTCTCAGAATAAGTATCAATACGCCCTAGTCTTTGCTTATTAGGTGCATCACCTACTTCATCATTAATCATGTCTAAGACATATACTGTAAAAGAATAAGTCATAACGCCTGAATCAATAGTTACATTTCCAGGTTCTGCATACAGTATAACATAATCAGTAGCACCAAGTTTATTAATGTCTACTTCATCAAGTTCACCACTGTGAAAGCTGTTTATCATTAGATGCTTGTCTGCAATGGTTTCTAAAAATCCGACTACGTTTCTAAAAGTTATCATAATTGTTACGTTGTTTATTGCTGTAATCCTGTTTAAAAGATAAAAATGTTAATACCTCCATTACAGGGAGTTCTGTTATTTTATTTATGTTAAGTATGTTGTCTCCACATAAAACATATAGAGTATTATACCAACCCCACTTACTGTTCATTGTTACGCTTTTTGTGGTTTCTTTTCCTGTGCTTTCAAATAGCTGTGCGAACTGTGTGCTAATTGTTCGCCTAAAGTCAAAAAAAAACCTAAGCAACATAACGCTATATCCATTGGACAACCCTTAAATAAATCTTCTTTAAATTCATCAGGATCATAATTTTCAATAGCATATTTATTACCACTCTTAAACGTTATTTTTCTATATAGTATTGACATAATAATATGCAAGTTCTTTATTGGTTCTTTACAGTATTCTTCTAAGTCTATATATTCTCCTGTTGTAAGTTTACTTAAATTAGGAATAAACCCATACTGTTCGCCGTTAAACTCAAACCTTTTTCTAAACTTAGTCTTATCAGGTTCAGCATCAATCATCTTTTTTATTACGCCAATAATATCAATCATATCTTTATATTCCATCTGCTTCACTATATTAGGTTTTACTTCACATAACAAAGACAGTATTTTAATTGCTTTGTTTTTATCACTCCCTTTTGCTTCTTGTATCTCAACGTATCTCTGATATTTTTGTATTGTTATATCACACCATTCTGAAGGAATACTAAGCTTAATCTCTTTCATTACATATAAATATAAAAGTTTATAATTCGTTTTTTATTCTTTGTTCTGCTATTTCACAATACTCTTTACTAATCTCACTACCTATAAAATTTCTATTGTTTTTTAAACACATTTTAGCGGTTGTACCACTTCCCATAAAGCAATCATAAACTAAATCTCTTTCATTCGTCCAACTAACGATATGATCATTTACTAATTGTTCTGGAAAAATTGCGGGGTGTCCTTTTATTTTGTCAAATCCAACCTTATATGTCCATATGTTATTTCGTGGGCTGTATTTTGGGGTTATTTTATTTTTATTTTCTTGTTGTATTTTTTCACCTTCTTTATTGTAGTAACTGTATTTTCCATACCTAGATAGTTCTCCTGCGGTTTTATTCTTTTTGTCACAAATTAAGTTTGCTGTTTTAATTTTGTCTTTACAAAAAACAAACATATATTCAAAAATTTGTGTATATCTGTTTCCATTTCTTCTAGCAGGGAATGATGAAGTATGCTTTTGATATATTATTGTGTCGTGCAATTTAAATCCGCACTCTTTAAAATATAGTGCTTGTTTAAAACTTGTTCCTGTTTCACTACCTTTAATTGTAGCATCACCAACAACCCATACAACAACACCACCCTGTTTTGTTACCCTATATAATTCTTTTGCTATATTTTCAAATTCAAAACTATAACCCTTGTATGTTCTTAAATTGTCATAAGGGGGTGAGGTTACAGTTAAGTCTATAAAATTATCTTGCATTTTTGACATTGTGTCTAAGCAATTTTCGTTGTGTATTTTATTTATCATAATATATAGTATTTGCCACTGTGATTTATTGATAGTTTATTTAAACATAGATACCGCGTTGCGTCAATTAGATGGTCATTAACTTTAACAGGAGTATTTAAAACATCACCATTCTTGTCTGTTGCCCATTTATAACCTCTAAATTCTTTTATTGCATTTAAGCTATCTTTTGTTATATGCAGTTTATATCTACGCATTATATCAATACCTAGATGTATTCCTGCACCTTTCTTAGCAGGTTTTATATTGAACCCCTGCCTGTATACTTCTTCTATTGATTTAGGTTCTGCAGAATCAGCGACAATTTCTGATTGTCTATCTATCCTAAACTCTTTTAGTTTATTTGCCAAATCTCTATTAGTTAATCTCTTTTCATATAGCATCTCTTTAATGTATAAGTTATCATCAGATTGATATACAGCAACTAAAGCAGAAGGTGAATTAGTAAATCCAAAGTCTAAGCCATAACCTATTAACCTACCTTGAACATCATCTACTAATTCAAACTTTCTAAATATCATTGTTTGAACAGAACCAATTTCTCCAAGTCCATACACCTGCCAATAATCAGGATCAAGTTCTCTTAGTCTTTCAATCTCTGCAATAGTATCTTTATCCAAAAAAGGGTTTGCTTTATATGTTGATTTAATAAAAGTACAATCATCTCTAACTACTACTTTATCATATATCCAGGAATAAGGATCAGAAGGATTATAGTCTAAATAGATTTTGTCTGTAGTTCTAAGTATAAGCTGTTGCCAATCTTCATAAGTAAACTCATTAGCTTCATTAAGCCATAAATAATCACGTTTACGCCCTCTAATCTTTTGTGGTTGATCAACACTTATAAACTCTATTAGGTTGCCATTTAAGGCATAAGACAGTTCTGATTTATTATGATTTTCTTCTTTATATAATTCTAGTTCTTTGAGTATATTAAGGACATCACGATATGCTGTTCCTTTAAGTGCAGGGAGTGTTTTTCTGCATATAGTAAATACTTTGCCTGTTTCTTCTAAGCATTTAACAATAAACAACTGACACAGCGAATAAGTCTTGCTAGAACGAGTACCCCCCTGTAAGCACGTTATTCTAGTTTCTGACCTATACGCTTTGTGAAAGACATTTGTTGTATTAATCTTTGCCTGTGTCAATTACATTAATTTTTAGTTCAGTTAGTGGTTTACCACCTGTAGTTATATCTAGCTTTTCTGCATATCCTCTTTCTTTAGCTTTAGATTTTAGATAAAAGATTATACTTGTTTCTTTACCGCTAGATATATTCTTTATTAGCTGTCCTTCTACATAGTCAATCTGTGCTTCCTTAATGTCTTCTACTGCCTGTGCAAAATCTTTATCTTCACGCATATACCTATAGTATGTAGAACGGCTTATATTACCTGCCTTTTTACAAGCATGATAAATAAGTCCTTGCGTTTCTTGTAACGCCTTTAATAGTTTCTCTTTTTTATTCTGTGCCATTTGTATTATTTAAAGTGGTGATATATAGATTTAACTATTACTTTTAGTACACTTATATTCACCATTATTATTGTCCTTATTTTTAAATAAATCTCTTTCATTTAAATCTTTAATTTTCTTTCTAAATTCTTTTATCTTCTTTTTAGTGTCTATTTTTATACACCACATTTAATTGCTTTTTGTCCTGTAAACTGTTCCCATCTTTCTATAATTACATCACAGTATTTAGTATCTAATTCCATACCATAACAAGTTCTGTTTGTTTTTTCACACGCTATTAATGTTGTTCCACTTCCTAAAAAAACATCTAATATAGTTTTAGCGTCTTTTTCTAATTCTATACACCACTTAATAACTTCTAATGGTTTCTGTGTAGGGTGTTTCTTTTTCTCTCCCCCCCAATGGTGTGATAGTATTCTACAGTTCTTTTTTATATTAGACCAAGCTAATTCAAATTCTGAAAAAGAAAGTCCGTCATTTTTTTTGTGCCAACATAACCAATCATTAGTTACAGGCAAAACATCTGCAAAATAATTACCACCCCAAATTATCTGTTTATCACAATACTTTAAAAATAATGTTATATCAGGCTTGTCATTATCCCAATCTCCTCTATGAAATTCTTTTTTTCCTGTCCCTAAAGTCATTTTAGTTGCACTTATACCATAAGGTGGATCTGTTAATAACAAATCTGCTTTCTGTCCATTCATTAGTTTATTAACATCACTTTCTTTTGTGCTATCTCCACACATTAATCTGTGTTTTCCAAGTTGCCAAACATCACCAAGTTTAACTCTGCTTTCTTTTACTTCAGGTATATAGTCATCTTCTGTGTTGCCTTCTGTAATTTTATCAATGTTAATATCTAAGTCAATATGCTTAAAACCCCAATCAGTAAGTTCATCAATATCAAATTCATTAGCCAGAATATCCATGTCAAAGTCACCTGTATTTTTATTTAGCCTTATATTTAATTCTCTTTCTTCTTCTTTTGATAAGTCTAATACTACACAATCAATCTCAATGTATTTAAGCTCTTTACATATCTTTAATCGTTGGTGTCCACCTATTACAGTATTATCTTTATTTACTATTACAGGATCAACTAAACCAAACTTTTTAATTGATTCTTTTAAATCGTTGTACTGCTTTGTACTAATCTGTCTAGGATTGTATGTGGCAGGTTTTAATTGTGTTGTTAATTTACTTTCTATTTTCATATCTTCTTTTATATTCTATTAGTGCATATACCTGGTTAGTTACATTCTCTAAATGTTGTATTCTGCAAAACATATTAAACATACTGTCTGATTCTGCTTTAATATGACAATCACGACACAATCCAACGAGGTTTTCTACAAAGTCATTAGTTACTTTATTTCTAGTTCTGCGTTCTATATGATGTATGTCCGTTGCTTTTGATCCGCACATCTCACAAGGAATAAAGTCTTGTTCACCATAATCAAAAAACTGCATATATACTTTAGTATGTTTCTGCATTAGTCTAATTTACAACTGTTTTCATATACCTTTTTAAGTTTAGATAAAGTCTGTTGTACACAACTACCGCAACTAGAAGGTTTTTTATTTTCATTAAATACTTTATTATATAGCTTTACTAATACCGCCTGTTGTTCACCTTTTATTGTACTTCCTTGAATCTTAGATATAGTATCTTCATATATCTTTATTTCATCTTCTGTAAACTGTCTTATAGTTTTATAAGGAAACATAGCATTAAGTTTCTTTTTACGTTCTTCACATCCACAATCATCACCTAAGACAGCTTTAGCAACCTTATCTATACCTGTTGCTTTTAACGCCTTTTCTATTGAATCACCAAGTCCTTTTGATTTTTTCATAGTTCGTTTATTAAATAGTTCTTAACATTCTTAACCGCTTTATATATTGTTGCTCTTGATATTTTAGTTTCTTTAGCCATTTGATTAAGACTAAAACCCTCACGATAATATATTCTAAAAATCTCAGCATCAAACCAATATAAATCTTTTAGCTTTTCTTCAATCCATTCTAGTTTTTCTTCTACTTCTTTTTTGTCTTTTATAGTGTATTCTGTGTTATCGGCTGTGATATTTTCTATTGTAGTACAAGTGTGATACTCATAGTATTTATCATACTTATAATAGTATCTGCTAGTTTTACTGTGATATTGATTAAGCATTATTCTCACTACATAAAAAGTCATTTGATCTTTTTCTATAATTTCTCTTAATCTAATCTGGTCACATTTATATATTTCTTCAATAACAAAACTTAACAAATCTTCACCTTTGCCATTAGTTATATTATAAGATATATCTTTTAGCTTATCGTAATTATTTATTAAGTATTGATTTAACATACTTTTATTATAGATGGTACTTTATATTGTTTACAAAGGTTATATTCTGTGTGACTTAATTTGTCTGTATGTATTTCAGCTATATTGCTGAATCTCTTATGCAGTTTTTTATAAATATAATTTAATATATTTTCGTTTTTTTTCAAATCTCGCAAAACAAAACTTAGTTCTGCACCACTTTCAAACAAAATTATAAACAAGTAATTGTTAACATCTGTGTAATTCCAATACAATCTTTCGTTTCTACTATTGAAAAATGTTCTTTTAACTATCATGTAAAAAATTATTAATTACTTCTAGTGCTTCATCTATGCCTGTACATATCTCTGCTTTATATCCTCTTTTAATAAGTTCCTTTTGCCAATACAACTGTTCTTTAGTTGCTTTATTATATCCAATCTTTAATTCTATTGCTAAGCCATGATATTTACCTTTTGGTTCATATATAAAGAGATCAGGAAAACCACGCTTATATCCGCTATTTTTAGCTCTAATTCTAACAGACATATGTACTTGATAGTTACCACCCATTGATCCACAGTATAAAACATTTTGTAAGTCTAAGTATTTACATATTGCTTTTTGTAATTGATATTCTTTCATACCTTATGTTTTTTTCTCCAGGTTGTTCCTGCTGTTGGTGAATATACACTTTCAAACCCTAGTTGTTTTAAATGTTCTAAGTATTCCTGCCTACCTGTATTGTCTAATTTACTGTAAGCAAACTTGTCATAGTAGTCAAGGTATTTAGCTTTCTTATTTTTATTAAAGCCATTAGATGACCACCTTTTAAGTCTTAGGTTTATATCAAAGGTCTTTTGCATCTCAGCTCTAAACTTAGTACCACTTTTATTTTTTTCTGTCCAATATGCAAAGAAGTCGTTTTTATCTTCATTACTAATATCTTCTATTGCGTGGATGGATTTTTTAAAATCCTCTATTCTTTTATTAATACTTTTACTTTTACTACTACTAATACTAATACTAGCATTGCGGTCGCATTGCTTTGGCATAGCATTTGCATTATTCCATCTTTTAGAAGCACTTTCTTTTGCTTTATTAGACTTATTATTTATTTCTTCTATATGGTTATTTAAACGCTTAGAATAAAAGCATCCATCTTGTACTACAAATAAATCAAAATCTTCTATAACAGCTTTAAGTTTATCTGCATCACATTGTAAGCTATAAGCTAAGGGTTCATAGTCATCAATACATAATTTATTTTCTTCAGTAAATAGTAATTCTAATACCGCCCAGAAGATTCCATACCCAGACATACCGAGTTTACTACGCATCTTAATTATCTTGTAATCATAAAAGCTATTTGATTGGTGTAAAAAGTAAGTTTTTTTCATATTAGTAAATTTAAAGACAACGCCCATATTACAAAAAATACAGGCATTATCAAAAACATAAAATTAAAAGGGTGCTTTAGTATCTGAATAAGAAGGCGTTTCTTTTACTTGACTTTTACCATGTACCCAATCAACAAAGCTATTAGCCATCTTTTCCCATTCATGAGGTTCAATCTTTTCTGCTACTACTAAATCAATAGCACATTTTAAAGATGATTGTTTTATAATATACTCCTGTACATTAGAATCTTTTTTAAATGATTGCTTAGGTGCAAAACCTCCGCCATCTCTTTGTATCTTTATAGATCCTCTGTCATTTATCTCATAAGTAATATCTTGACCTACTTCTACATATGGATTATCTTTTTGTTTAAAGATAGCACCCTTATCTCCGTTGTCAAGTTCTAACTCAAAGACATATAATGTTTTACCATCATTGGTTACAAAGTCTTTTTTCTTTTCAATGTTTGTAATTTTTGCTGTTTTCATATTTATTTATTTATTAATTCTGTTAAACTTAGATTAAGTATATTACATAATCTTTTAGCATCTCTTATCTTTAACGATCCAGGATCATTAAGATACTTTAGCATTGTTGGATATGAACAGTCCATAATATCAGATAAGTCTTTTTTACTTAACTGATTCTTGAACATAGCATACTGAATAGCTGTTTTAAATTCTTGTATCATAATTTTTAATTTAAAATAATACACAATAATAATAAATCTTTTTTAATACACAATTAAATTAATTTAATAGTTATTAACATTTAATTTGTTAATAAGTAAAAACAAAACTTTATTTCGTGTTAAATTTATTTTATATATATTTGTTCTATTAAACAATTACAATTATGACAAAATTATATTTAGAACCAGTTGAAAAAGTTACATTAGAATACTCCCTTATGGAGAGTAAAGTAAATGTAGAATATAGGATTGAGTATTATACAGAGAAACTTAATTCATCCACAACTACTGAGGATGTTAATTTACATACTTATTCTTTAAGAATACAGAAATCAAAATTAGAATTAATTAATAAACTATTAGATAAATTATTATGAGAACAGTACAATTAGATACAGCAGACCTATCTACTAAAGAAGGTCGTATTAAATACCTTAACTATAAGAATAGTAAAGAGTGGACATTATTAACAGATTGCATGGGTACTGAAGCAGTCTTTGAAAAGATTATAAATGAATAAGACATATATTATAGCAGGTAAAGGTTATTTTCCTGTGAGACATCAATTAGATTATAGTGTTGTTGGAGTAGAAACATCAGATATATATTGGACACATGATCAAATCACCTTTAAAGGAACAGAAGAACAATTACAACAGTTTCTTAAAAAGCTTATGAAAGATGAAAAATACTTTAAAGTTATAGGAATACATGAACACAATGAAGAAGAAGAACAGTATTATAAACAACTATTAACTAAAAAATTATGAAACACTATAAAATTAAAAAGCTAGTAAATGGTTACAGGGTTTCTCCATTGCTAAAGACTAGAATCCTAGTAGCACTACCATATATAAACACATCAGAAAGCATCAGCGTTGTATGTGGCAACGAAACAATGATTGTAAATAGAGAAACACCACTACTGCACCAGGAATCTTTTAAAGACAAGTTTGGCAGAAATAGGAATTATACGTTGTATTATTATGAATGGTGTCCGAATGAAGATCAACAAAGGTTATTTTAGAGAATAGAATAGCACCTGTATTGAACACAATATACAGGTCTAAGGAGATTCGCCTGTTACAGGTGCAATCCTATTTCAAAGTTTCAAGAATGAAATTTAAATGTTTTTTTACTTTTTTAGTATTATAAACTTTATTATAATCTTTATCATAAGTATACTCAACTTCTAAATTTATATTCTTGCTATATGTATTTTTTAATTTACTCATAGTTTCATTAACAAATTTATAGGTAATTTTCCGTTATTCAAAACGACAGCACAACCTATTGCTGGTTTTTTTCCTGCCTTAGCGTATGCAAAGCTATATTCTGAAAAGTTTATACCGCAACCAACTTGAACGCCAAACACTCTAAAGTTTTGACCAACGTAATGTTCACAGTATGCTTGTGTATGTAGATGTCCTTGTACTGTATTCATCATATCAGCTCTACATTTTGTTCTTGCAGTACCGCCTTCACCATGTAAATACTGTACACCATCTTTAACATACCTTTCTACAAAAGACCAATTAGGCACTTCTAAGACTTCTTTATAAGACTTAATCCATTTACTAGGTATTGAAGATGTTTGTGCTTTACGCATCACCATACGATCATGGTTGCCAACCAATACAGTTGCTATAGGAAAAGCTTTATACCATCTAGCAATACGTTCTATTGATAGCTCTAATTCATCAGCACCACCCATACCATCAGCAGAGGTTTCATGATATGAGCTATAATGATTGTCTATAACGTCACCAATAAAGACAACTTCATTACAATCAAATTCATCATATTTAGATATGCAAAATTCTAGGTATTTATCAAGACAAAAAGGTTCATGTAGATCACCAATTACTAACACGTTATTCATGCCGTTGCCTTCAGATTGGCGTAATTCTTGTACTAAGTCATGTTCTGACTTTGTTAGTCTAAGTCTATATTCTTTTAGTTGTTTTATTTCTTTTTAAATTTTTCAAACGAACGCCCACCAAAGTAAGCTCCTATCACCGTTATTAAAACCAACTGCAATAAATCTATCCAATTATCTTTGACTTCAAAATCAATCATACCCGCTTCAATAAAGATTAATATAATTGTTGATATGACTAAAAACGCAAGAGTTAAAGGTCTTATATTTGCAGGTAACCATCCTGCTTTTGCGTCTGATTCCCACCTTCTAGTAATCTGTTCTTCAGCGTTTGCCTTAGCATCTAAAATCATTTGCTTAAACTTAATCTTTAATTCTTTTCGTTCAGCATCAGTTGTTACAACATTATCAACAAGTTTATTAACATCAAGATTAAGGTTTCCGAATAAGTTTTTTAAAAAGTTCATACGCTATTATAGTTAGTTACAGTTCTATATTTTGTTTTATTATTTATGTCTTTATAAGCTACAAGCTCTTGACATCTATTGTCATTTATAGTATAGCTTAAATGAACCCAAGCAGGGTTTTCAGGATCAACATATTCTGTTGCGTCTCCAAACTCTAATATCACCTGGTCAAATGGCAACCCTAGTTCTTTTAGTGCCTGGTATATTTTTATATTATCCATTTTACCACGCTTAAAGTATTGTAAATCTACTGCTTCATATTTACAATGTTGTGATACAGGAACATAGTTTCCGTTTTCATCTGTTCTAAAACTTCCGCCTATAGCTTTGTTTAGTTCAGGTGACCTGTAGCCACTCGTAACCCTCAAAGCCCCAAGACTATCACGCAGGGACTGGAGAATTTGAGTAGCTAATAAGGTCAGTTTATATATACCTTCCTTAGAAGGTTCGTTATTAATGCCTAAACGTAAAGCCGTATTACTTCTTGTAAGTTCTTTTAATGTAAAGTTCTTAGATAAACGCATTATTCAAATTTTGCTAAGTATATTTTGTCTATTTCTTTTTGTATCTCTTTTCTAGTAGCTTCTAATTGCATCATTATATTAGCTTCAAATCTTATAACTTCTTTGCCTTCATCAAATATAATAACTGTAGGTACAGATATAATCTTATGTTCTTTTTTTATTTCAGGGTTATGACAAATGATAACACTATCTAATTTGCATTCTTTAAGCTCTGATATATTAAAACTATTATCTGTATTCCAACTACTATTATATTGCACTACTGATACTTGACTAAAAGCAACACCATAGCAAAAAAATAAAAAACCCATTAACACTAATAATATATTGCTCATGTTCATTATTTTAATTTATAAAGGCGTTCATCCATTATGTCTAGCTTATTTTCAATAGCATCAAGTTTTTTACTGTTACCCATAATTGTAGTACGTACTAATTCATCTTTTAATTCATATTCAGTAGCACTTACCCAGTTGCCCTTTTCTAGTGCTTTTTTATTAGCGTCAATATCAGCTTTTAAAGTAAAGTAAGTTCCTGAAACAGAACCAACTAAAGTAATTATTATTCCTAAAGTTTTAAGGTCTAAAGAAAATTGTGACTTTTCGTTTACTACATTCATTTGTTACATCCTTTAAAATCTGCAACTCCTTGACTAACTATTAATGCTATTAGTACCCATATAAGATTACCCATTTCGCCCTCACTAATTCCTATTGAAGATCCACAAGTAATGATTAAAACTGTTACTAAAGCGTAATAAAATTTCTTTGATTTTAAAATTGATTTGATTGTATTTAAGTATTCCATATTATATAATTATTAAATTAATTCCTAAATTGATTGTGTAATTTTCTCTATTAAAATACCTAAGATATTCTAATTGAGTATATAACGATAATGTCTTAGTTAATTTGTAATTAGTTGTTAAACCAAAATCATAATCGTTTGTTTCTGATCCATATTCAGTTAGTTTATGATTAACAAAGAAATAGTTACCATAAGCTAATATAAAAAAATTGTCCTGATATATGTAATAAGATAAACCAACAACACCAGAAAGCGTGTATTGGTTTCCTAGTTCTGCTAGTTTGTTTCTGTTATAATTTGCAGGTATTGTAGAATAGTATTGTTGAAATTGTGCTGTATTGTCTGCAACTATATTTCCGTTTAAAGTCCATCTATAAAACGATTGCTCTAACCTATCTAAATAACCATTGTTGTTAACATCCATATACCAAAATTCTTTTTGATAACCTAGACTTTGAGCAACAGCTTCAAAATCATTATAATTAGGATAGTCTATTTTAAAAGGATTTAAGCCATAGATGGGGTGATAACGCATGATTCCCCCTATTGTTGCACGAAAGTTGCTTAGATCACGTTTAAAGCGTAAATCTAAGGACTTATATTGTAGGTCTATATAACCATTGTTAGAAGATTCTATTTTTGTGCTTGTGTGTTCTCCAATATATCTAAACCAAACTTTGTGATTGTCATACTCCCTGCCAAATTGTTTTATTCTTTCATATTGTAATAAGTATTCAAACCTATCAACAGGCGACCTTTTTAGACTAGCATTCTTTTCTGTACCATCATAATAGAACTTAGGTTTTTTCTCATACTTAAAGCGACTTAGTTTTTTTATTCCTATAAAGTATCTGTAATTAGATTCATCAGTATTAGTTGTTTCTATTAGCTGTCCATTATTATATGAATAAGTTTCTATTGGTTGTATTGTGGAATTAACAGAACCCCCCAAATAAATAGTTGAGTATTTATAGAACTGACCAAAAGACAGTAAAGGCAACAATAATAATAATAATCTAATCATTAGCCAAGTTTTATAACGTGGTATGTAATATATACATCTGCTGTAAAACTACCTGTAAAATTAGCACTTGCATACATTCTTAAAGGTACATTATCAATAGTAGTACCTCCAGGGTTATTAGAAGCAACTAAATAATAAGTAACATTAGTTCCTATATTACGCATATATCTATCTTCTTTATTCCAATAGTATGTTGTTTGTGAAGTATCATAACCAATCAATAAATTAATTACACTTGATTCTGTTGAGCTGTGAGTATTAACAATGGTACAGCTTAAAGGCACTATTGCAAAACCTGAACCCTGTGCTGATACTAAATCTTTAAAAGTACCTGCACCACCCGTCGCATCCATAGCTTGGAACTCTGCTGTTGATACAGAAATTTTATCTGTTTGAATTAAGAATTTAGAATCTAGTTTTTTAGATGTTCCTGCACTACTACCTGTAGTGTCGCTTACATCTACAACCATATATAAATCACCTGAACCTGTATGGTTATTTAGTGCTGATTTGTCCGTTAGTCTTTGTCCTGCCATTTTTATTTATTTTTTTAATATAATTTTTTAGCTTTTTAAAGTTTTCCAAACTACTAGGATAAATTCTTTTTTTAACATCCATATATAGTAATGTCTGCACCCTGTAAAAAACTTTTTAATCTATTGCTTCTAGGTACGTTAATATCTAAGTTCATTCCTGCATAGTAGTTTCTAGTTGTCGGATCAAGGTCTGCACCTGTATTTGTACTATACTCAGGGAATGAGCTTGTATTGTTTCTAATATAGTCAATTAAACGCTGTCTGTAAAATTCACCTGCATCTTTTGACCTGTCAATCAAAGGTTTTATATCTTCATAAGAAGCACTGTCTGATTGATCTGTAGCACCCATTATAACTATTGCATTATTTACAAATCTAAGTCTTAGGAATGGTGCTAATTCTTGAAAAGCAAATTGTACTAAAGCAGGTTGTATATAAGTTTCAACTAAGGTTTTATAAGCACCTGTTAAAGAACCACCTTGTATATCTGCTTTTAGTTTATTATCTAAATCAGTACCTAAGACAGGAAGTATAAACATATCTTGTGCCAATAGTATATAAGGCATAATGATATTGTCATCTACAGAACCGCCAAGAGCTGTATCTTTTTTTATTCTTGTTGCTGATATATATAATGTATGTTGTATTGCCATAGTTTATTTTATTTTACTCCTGGATAGTGTCCCTCATTAGGCATATTTACAGGTGCTATTACTGCGTCTTTTATTCCTCTTGGTGTTGGTGTATACGTTTTAGGTATACTATTTACTTTATTATAATCATCTAAGCCTTGACCATCTTTTAATTCTGTTCCTTCTTTTAATCTATATAAGATTACTTTCCAGGCGTGTCTACAATATACACCGCCTTTAAATTTAAATAGATCATAAGCACGTCCTTTATGTCCTAGTTGTTTATTAACTCCTTCACGACTAGCTTTGTCAATATCTTCAATCCTATATACAAAACCTGCTCTTGCTAAAGACATCATATTTTTACAAAATGTTCTAGTTGACTTACTTGGTTTTCTACTCTTTTTAATATATTTAAATCTCACTCTGTAGTATGATTTATCTAAGTAACTAAAAGAATCTTCTTTGCTTACTATTTCATCTGCAAACTTTTCTTTATCTAGTTTTTCAATTAAAGCATCCGCCCATTCTTCATAATCTTCAATATGTCCTTCGTCCTGTTCATCTACAATTTCCCACTTGTCTAAGTCTATTTGCTCACCTTTTAAAGCGTTAAATACACCATCAAATTCTTCATCAGATAAATCAGCTCTGACGCCTTCTATTTCTTTAACTTTCTTTTTTGCCCAAGATTGACCTGCATCACCACCCCATAATGCCCAAGCTATACGCCCTGCACTAGGGAATCCATCTTCACCTGGTTTAAAACCCTCTGCTTTTTTATCTACTTCATGCCTAGCAAAAAAACTGTTCATTCTACTAATAGTATCTAGTGATAAATCACCATTAATTATAGACCTTGCTCTAGCAACTGCAACCTGTGTGCCACCACGTCCATACTCTTTACGCCATTCTAAACCCTTTTTAGCTTCTTCAATCATACCCTCTGTAGGTGAAGTGTCAATATCTTTTAAATCTTTAAACTTCTTTTGGTTTCTATTTTTTTTTTTACTTATCTCTTCAGATAATTTTTCTACTGCATCACCTGTATCAGCAAAGAACCCTTTAGCTACAGCAGGGGGCAACTGTAAAAACTGTATTAAAAATACTGTTGCCTGTTCTTTTGTTAATATACCTTCCTGTACTTTTGCAATAATATCAATAGCACTACTAATCTGAGCACCATTATAAGATGCTTCACTTTCTAAAGGTTCTTCCATAGCTGAATCAGTTTCTTCTGTTTCTTCTTGTACCGCTTCAGGTGTATCTGCATCAACATCTTCTTTTGAAACATCTTCTTTTGAAACACCTTCTTTTTCTTGATCTTCTTCTGATTGTGTTTTTGTAACTTCAAGATCAATGAAATCAGCAGGTTTAAGCGATTCAAAGTACAAGTCTAGATTTATATTGTTAACTGCAAATATCTTTTCTAAGCCTTTTAAAAGTATATTCTGAAAAGGAATAATAACAGTATTGTTAAATAAGCTATACGCATCTCTTAATTCATCTGCGTTATTACCTAGACCACCACCTTCTGCACGTATTCCAAAGAGTATCGGTGATGTTACTCTATGACCTGCTAGTATTTGTGATACAGCTTGTTTAGACATACCCTCCCATGCACTCTGTGCATCATTCATTTGTATTGGTTCTATGATAGGTTGTGTATCTTTACCATCATTAAATGTGATAAGTATTTTACCTGCGTTACCACTACCTGAAAACTTTTGGTTTAATTGTCTTTCTATAGTACGTCTTTCTTCTTCTGTAGGTACGCCGTTACTAAAACCAACGTGCATTGAAGGTGTCATACCTGAAGTTATATTAGATAAATGAAATTGAGCTATCTCTAACTCCATTTGAATCCAATCCGTTGCAGCTACGTAATCAGGTGCAAAGCCATAAAATAAAGCAGGGTTTTTATCTCTAATCATTAAGATTTGACTTGCTTGTGTTCTGTCTTTAGTATTAAACGCTTTATATGGTCTTGGTTTATATTCTCCTTTTTTAGCTTTAGACCAATCAGCAGAGTAATAATAGTTCTCAACTTCACCATCTACCATTTTACCTGAACGTATATATTGTGCAGGTATATGTATCATCTTAGCTATTTTAGTTCTATCTCTTGACCATATTACGTTTACATAACACCCACCGAATAGCTTTAAATCCATTGCTAAGTCTTTTAAGACATCTTCACCTGAATTGTGTAATAATTCATTTAAACGTAAATATGATTCTTTAGTGTCTGTATTATCATCAACATTAGTTGCACTTAAACCTTCACCATAAATCATTGCACCTATTGACTTAATTAAAGCACCATTGATAGCACTTCCTAAGAATAAGTCTAGCAAATAATTAGGGTATAGATTATCTTCACCAAAACTAACCCAGTCATGTCTTGGATCTTCTACTAAGTGAGGTATGTTATAATGTGATAATTTAATTAAATCTAAATTCATAATTAATTTGTTATATATATGCTATCTGTATCAGCATCATTAGTAGTGTATTCTGTATAAACAGGTGATTCATAACCTGAACCTGAAGCTGTCATTTGCATTAAGCCTGTGAAAATAACTGTTAGTCCATCAGGATCAAGATTTGTGTTAGATGTGTTTTGATATATTGTAACATTATAAAAATCAAAAGGATAATCTGTAGTTCCTAAATGTATCAAACCACCTGCAGGAACTTCTGTATTTAAATGGTTTTGAATCCATGTTAATTTAATATATCTATTTACATTTGTTAAGTCCATTGTATTAGCTACTAAATACTTTGTTTTCCCTGTTTGATTACTTGTAAAAGCTAACAAAGGTTTATATGTAGTATTTGACATTTTATCTGATAAATTCAAATATATATTATTAGTAAATTGTGCAAAATTTATTGCTGTCCCTTGTATCATTTATTTAAAGTATTTTTCTAAAACATCTGTTATATATGGTGTTAATGTTTCTAATTCTTTATCAGTAATATCATTAAAGCCATGCACTATTTTGTTTTTATATTCCTCCTTCAGCTCTAACATCTTTATTTTTCTTTTTAGTTTCTTCTTTTATAAACAAAGCATTTCTAACTGATTCGTTAAGTCCTGCTATTTGTTTCTGTGATAGGTCATCTAAAGGTATATTTAAGCTGTCTATACTTTTACCTTGCCATTCTTTTTTTAGTTTCCAAGCCATAGTTCTTTTATTATAAATATAAATATAAGATTATTGTTTTTAAGTGTACAAAAAAAGGGGGCAAAAACCCCCTCTTTTATCTGTTATTGAGTAACGATTAAGAACCTGCTGTAATAGTTAGATTCGCTTCATCAGCTAAACCATCAAATGGATATTTCGCTGTTGCTGCTCCTGCACTAGCAGGAAGCTGTATTAAAGCGTTCTTTTCTTCAGCACTCCATTCTATAGTGTAACCTGTCATGTCGCCCTTAGCTGTTCCTGTTACTACAGTACCACCTGATACGTGACAACCATTGTCAATACCTAATAAGAAAACATTGTCGTTAGTATCTTGTACAAAGATTTGACTTCTTGAATAAGCCATAAGTCTAAGCTCATTAGTCATATCATGGTCAATCTTTTGTAGTGTTACAGATAACGCCTGAGTAAAAAATGTTGTGCCATTAGCATTGTCTGAATTGATAGTAACTGTCATACTTGATAAATTAGGTACTAAGTCATATTTGAAAACTGTAACAGTACCACCACAACAAGACCAATTCGCAAACCCTGCTGTAGTCATTTCAGTAGCATTTATCGTAGCTGTAGCACTAACATTATTACTATAAGACTTAGCTATAAAAATTGCTTTCAAGCCACCAATCTGGTCTTTACAATCTATTAATCGTCCTCTTGTTATATCACAAGCCATAATTATTATTTATTAAAAGTTAATAAAAGGGAGGTATATTACAACCTCCCGTTTTAAAGTATTATTTAAAATATGCAACCAACAACCCCGTCAGTTCCAATACCTGATTGTACACCTAAGCCAAAGTTCATTACAACTCTTATGTTATCTGAACCATCATATTGATATGTCGGTATTAAAATTGCTTCAGTCATATCTGTGCCTAAATTAGAACCTACTACTAAGTTGTCTTTGTAAGTCGCAACAATAGCATCATCTGGCATACCTGGACATCTGTATATTGGATGACCTAAATAACTAAGATTTTCAGGATTAAGAGTTAAACCCAACATATTAATACCTTGACCTGTAGCAGAACCTGCTAAGAATTGTGCATAAAAGCTATACATTTTGTTGTTCATATAGAATCCAAACCCTTCTTTAAACTCAAGTCCTGGATGAGTGCCTGTTACACTTGCGTAAACAGTTGCTAGAGCATCATCTATATTAGCCGATGTAGTCGCTGCCCCTGAGTTCATAGTAACCTGTGTAAAGTCTGCAGTAGCTGAAGCATTTAAACCATTTTGGTCAAACACACCATCATTAGAAAGGAATCCTGCACCAAATATGTTATTTGCATCTGCAACCCAAATACCATTTTCAATTTGTGCTGAAGCTTGACCTGCGACAACTTGTAATAAAAAGTCCTCAAATGATTGTGGCAAATTACCATTTTGTGTCATATTTTTTCCAACCCATGTTGGATAAAGTGTTTTACGACATACCTCACGATTTACTTTTAAATCAGTTACAGTAAGGACTCTTTCACCTAAAGTAGTAGTACCTGCATCATTAAAAGCACATGCCGCTGCTACTATAGGATCAGTAGTAACCAAACTACTAATTACCGCTTTACTTGTTAAACCATCCATTTGTCTCACATAACCTTTAGCAATCGTATCATTAGATTTGACCGCAGCCGTAACGTAAGGCAAAGCTTGTTCACCTGCGTATGTAGTAGCAGGATTTACTGTGATATCAAAATCACGTCTTTTACTAATGTTCGTTGGAACATATTTATTTTTCGCCATTTTTAAAATTATTTATTGTTAATATAATACGCTGCCCTTTCACTAATTGAAAGTTTAGCCAAATCCATAGTTGAATCAAAACTAGAACCTTCAGGATTGTAATTAATACCTTCCGTTGCAGGTTCGCCACTTAATTCTACTATTTTACTTTTAAGTTCTTCTATTTGTGTCATAAGATCACCTATAACTTCAGATGACATTTCAGTTTTTTCTTCTTCTTTAACTTCTTCAGTTTCTTCAACTACTTCAGATGATGCTTCTACTTTATCAGCTTTAAGATCAGCTACAGCATCCTCTAAGTTTTTTATTCTTATCTCCATGCCTTTCCAATCTGCAACATCCGCTTCTTCTGCTAGTTCTTCTTCTTTAGATTCTTCAGATGCTTCTACATCTTCAGCTTCTTTTTCTTCGCCTAAGTCTAAGATTTCAGATGAATCACCTATTGTCATCTCGTTACCATTTTCCATTTTATAGTTGCCTGGTTCAAGTTCTTCAGCTTCACCATCATCACCAACAGCAAATACTTTAGAACCAATCATAAATTGCTCATCTTCTGTAGCAATAGTACGACCATCATCTAATTTCATTTCAGCGTATAATTTAACGCTATTTGATTTTGATTCGTTTTTCATTTTTATAAGATTTAAGATTTTTTCTAGTGTACCCATAACATGTATAAATATAAATTGATTATTATTGTTTACTTCTTTAACGTTTTACTGTTCTATTTTTGATAGCAGAACATACCTTAGCCGCCGTTTCTTTGTTGCCGTATTGTTTAATCTGATCACGCATACAATCATCCCAAGAGTACTTTAACATTGCTTTTCTTTTAGCATAAGCAACATACTCTAACATCTTGTATTTCTTTTTGTATTTACGTTTTTTCTTTTTATTATATAGTTCTTCTTTCATTGTAGCTGTAGAATGATCTGCACAAGGCATATATAGTTTTTCACCATCTACTGTATGAGGGTGTGAACCTATACAACCTTTAAACATTTCAGCATATATTTCAGCTTCTTCTTTAGTTCTAAATAAAGGTTCACCATCTAAAGATGCTACAGGGTTTAATTCATTTTCTAAAATGATGTTTTTAATTTTACCTAGCATAATATCATCAGGACAATCTTCACATACTTCATCTAGTATATCTTTATTCTTAGATGCTTCTATTAGTTTGTCTGTAAAGTAGCCTTCAATGCTAAAGCCCCTCACCTCTTTATTTTTAATTTTTTCCCAAATATCAGGATTATTTTCTGCACTTACTTGTACAAACCAAGTACCAACAGGCATATTCTTGAATCCATACATATTAGATTTGTCAAATTTTTCATCTTCTTTAATCCACGATTCTACGACAGTTAAACCTTCTACGGGTTCTTTGTGTTCTAGTGTGTGATTATTGTTGTTTAAACTTGACATAAATAGGTTTTGTGCCTGTTTAATAGTTTCTTTAGTAAAGAATACATCATATTCTTCGTTAGTGTCTTTATCTAATCTTGGTATTCTTTTCTCAGGAATAAGAACAGCACCTATTAATTGTTTTTGGTCTTCATCTATTTTTGCTAGACTTAGAAAGTCTTGATTAAAGAATACAAAGTTTTCTTCTATTGCAGGAAACTTGACTACGCTTATTGCATCAACGCCAAAAAAGTCTGCTGTTTCATCAATAATTAATTCTATTAATTTTCTTTTTTTGTCCATAATACTTATAAATATAAAGTTGTTAATTTTGTTTACAATGTGGCTTGTATTTCTAGTTCTTCTTGTAGTGCCTGAGCATCAGATATTTCATTCTCTATTACAAACGCTTGTACAGGTTGCATCTCTGCATCAGGTGAAATAGAGTTTATATTAGGTATTGTGCCACCAATACCACCCATAGCAGGAGTACCACCTACTGCACCAACTGAAACATCACCACCATCACCTGCACCTGCTTTTGACAGTATGCCTTTAGCTGTTCTTAAATTAGCCATAACTGTTGCAATACCTGTTGCTACTGCAGCTAAGTTACCAGGAAAAGGCATAGATTGTGCCGCCTTTACTGCACCTGAGATAGCTAATGCTGTATCAATTAATATATTAGAAACAGCCGCCGCTTTTGCAACTTTAGAACCTTCACCTGCAATAGATTCAATTGCTGTTAGAGTATCTTTAGCTGCTTTTATTTTAGCATTTTTAATTTCATTTTCATCATTAATAGCTTTATCTTTAGCTTTTTCTTCTTCTTTTTCTTTTGCTTTTCTTTCTCTTTCTGCTTCTGCATCTGCATCTGCTTTTATCTTATCTTTTTTAGTTTGTGCATCTTCTTCTATAAGCAATAGCATTGCTTGTAATTCTTCTTCATTTTGTATTGTTCTTTGAGCTAATTCTTTTCTTTTTTCTGCTTCAATATCAAGAGCATTTAAAGAAGATTCTAGCTCAGTTTTACCAATAGCAGACAGCTCCGCCATGTTAGCAATCCTTTCATCATGTAAAGCGTTTTCATTTGTTTTTTGTTCAGATTGTTGACCGATAATTCTTTCTTCTATATCAATTAATTCTGTCTTTGCATTTTTCAAAGCAACTTGTAGATCTATATTTTCTTTATCTTGGTCAAGTTCTTTTTGTGCTAAATCTACCGCTAATTGTGCATTAGCCTTTTCTGTCTCTGCTTGTTTTTCTAATACCTTACCTAGTTTATCATTCGCTTCAATACGTTCATCAATAGTAAGGCTTATATCATCTCTAATTTGTCTTTGTATCTCAGCATCTTTTTGATATGTTAATTGTAATTGTCGTTGTTCAGCATCAGCTAATTTAACTTCATTTCTTAATCTAACAAGAGATTTTGAAGTTTCTAATATACCTTCAAAATTCTCACTACTATATAAATTTTTAAGTTTCTCAGCATTTTCTTCTTGTAGTTCTCTTATCTTAAATTCATCTTCTACATAATCTTTAAAATTATCTACTAAGTCTTTTCTGTTTTGTTTAGCATCATCTTGTAAACCTTTTAGTTCATTACTTAGCTTTTCAATTTTTTCTGTATCACCACTACCTAAAAAAGATTTTTCCCAAGTTAACTGAGCACTTTTCAAACCTATCATAAAGCCGTTAAGGTTCATAGTTAAAAATTGCTTAATTCCTAGTCCGACTTTCCTTACTTGGTCAACTTGTAATTCTAATAAATTACTGTAATTTATCGCAGCATTAAATACTTCAACCATTGGGTTTACTAGCTTTTTAAAAGTTAGACTTAAAGCCTCCATTCCTATATTAAAACTATCTGCTATTTTTTGATTACCCATAAAAGCGTTTGAAAGACCTACTAAAGCAGAGATAACAATACCAATACCTGCACTTTTTAATGCAAGACCTAAAGCCTTTGTGCTTAAAGTCATTCCTAGTATTGATGCTTGACTATTTTTAGCACCTTTTCCAACATCTTGAACTCCTTTTTCAAGACCTGATAATCCTTCTTTAGCACCAGATGTATCTGTTTTTATTACAATAGTTTTTTCTAGTTTCGCCATAGTATTCTTTTTAATTGTTTAAACATTCTTTTAAAACTAGAATGTGATTCTTCTAAGCCATAAACAAAGTCATAATGTTTATCTTTGTATTCTACTAGCTGTATATGGTCTATACTAAGAGGTATCAGCTTTGCAGTATGTTCTATATATTTTTTTAATTCCATATTAAATAATCTCCGTTTTGTAATTGTATATTCCTAGAGTTTTGATATAACGCCCAATTTTCACCATGACCTAAAGTCATATTATTAATTATATTAACATCAATATCTGCTGATATTTGCCAAACCCTTTTAGTATCTGATTGACTATCTAATAAGCCAAAT
>Ga0208158_1000198_pt1 | contig 25049 bp, 41 predicted proteins | sample 8_EtaG_FD_184081 | JGI IMG/M metagenome (GOLD analysis project Ga0208158, IMG submission 184081) | Marine viral communities from the Subarctic Pacific Ocean - 8_ETSP_OMZ_AT15162 metaG (SPAdes) (version 2) | ecosystem: Environmental > Aquatic > Marine > Oceanic | place: Pacific Ocean | collected...
ATATGAGCAAGGCGATCCTTTCAAAGGTAAGCCAGCAGAAGAAAAAGAGCCTGCTTGTGGTCTACCTCCAACTAAGCGAGATGATTACGGGGCGGACACTGATATCGCGAGTGCTTCATCTAACAAAGATGAGATTGGCGACGACTGGAGCTGACCTATGTACCTTTTATACATACCAAATACAGGGGCTAGTATTGCTAGTTCCTCTGTGTTATCTTCAGTTACCAGTTACGTGAGTCCTATCTCTCAAGGTAAGTAGATTGAAAGAACAAAACAACTTACCTCCTGAGGCAGCGATTCACTTCAATCCTGATTGTCTGTACACCCTCCAGCAAACGCCCTTCTTTCCTTTGCCGGGCGATAGTCTTAAATGCAAAATTGTTGAACTTCCATATAAATATGCAGATAACTGCATTTCAATAGTTACATGGACGGAAGTTCTAGAAGAATTAAAAGAAGATCACACAATTATTTCTTATAAATTTTTACCAGAACAATTGCCAACTTCTATCCTTGTCGAATACCCATCATCCAGTTCTTGCAGCGCTTCAATCGGCTAAAACTAGTAAAGAAGTCAAAGGACTTCTAGATGCTTACGGACACCAAATATGTAATGCTGCATGGAAAGAACTGTCCGAAATTGATAAAGCATCTTTACTTTTAGCAAAAGAATTTAACGGAACTATTATTCATGACATCAAAGAACAATGATGATCCAAAGAATCAGTATTCCTTGCATCTGGAGCAGGTAAAACTGCAACGTGAGACTAACCAATTACTAAAAGAATTAGTAAACACACTGAATGGTTTCACAAATAGTGGAGCTAGCTTGCAAACTGTAGTGCCAGATAATGCATTCCTTGCATACTTAAGTGTCGTTGGCCCAGCACTTGCGAGACATTTGGATAACACGATTGGTGCAGAAGAAATTAAAAAAGGTGGAGTTCATTTAGGGCAAAGCCTAGTAGATGAGTTCTCCGCCTTCAGCTCCTGCCAAAAGCCAGAAGATCAGATTTATAAGTCCCTTGAATTCCTCAACAAAGGAACTGACGACTAACTTATTGGGCTTCCATTTATAGGGTTTGCATGGCCTAAACGTATACCTGCCTTATCAGAATGCCTCCTTTAGATCCTTAGTTATTCGAACCGATAATTAAGCTCAGTCACATTAGCCGTTTCTAATGTTGATCGATTGGAGCCAAAGTATTTGTTGTTCTGATTTGTGTTCTGTTCGCGGATAGCAAGTGGTTTCAGGGTTGAGATCCCCATTAGGGGCTTGCTATAAGGATGCATTAAATGGAGTAAGTCCCAACTATTATTGACTACTAATCGTTACATTCTGTAAGAAAGCGTTACATTATATGTAACAATTGTCTTGCAATATGCCTGCTACACGCTTTGAGATTAATGGCGAACGGCATTATAGAACTGATAAAGCAGATAAAGCATATCCTTCGGTTACAACAATCCTTAGTAAATGCGCCACTGAAAGTAGCAAAAAAGCTTTAAAGAATTGGATACTTAAGAATCCTGGGGGTAGCGCAGCCGCAGCCAAGCGAGGTTCAGCGGTACACCAAGCCTGCGAGGACTATATTCGAGGGAAAGAAATAACAATAGAATCAGAATACCAACCATTTTGGAACGGAATTAGCCAACATTTAGATAAATACGATTCTTTTATTTGGAGTGAAATGCCACTGCGACCAGAGTGGTCTTATTGCACGGGAGAAGATGGAATTTCTAGAGTTTGGTCTCACAAGTATGGGTATTGTGGTTGCCCTGACTTGGTTGGAATTAGGAATGGAACTTATATAATTGCTGACTTCAAAACTAGTAATCAACCCTATTCTCGGTATTATCCCAAAGCAAAAGCAGATCGTTCTAGGTTTACTGGTTGGAATAAATTCAATAAATGTGCAATGCAATTAGCAGCATATGCACAAGCACTAGATGAAACTCTTGGTATCAATATTGACTGCGCTCAGATTATTGTTTCCACTCCAGAAATCGATCAAAGTTTTATTCTTACAAGAGAAGAATTAGATCGACATAGAACTAAGTGGTTGCAAAAAATTAGACGCTATCAAGAGATAAAAGAGGAAGAAGAACAAGCCAAACATATTCTTAAAGAACTAAAACAAGAGTTAGAAGATTCCGGGGATAATCTGCCCAGTAGTGAGGTAAGCACCGAGAAGGCCGATAAAACCAATCATTGCCCAGCGACCGTTAGCTAATTCAGCTTCCTTGATATAACCCTTGTACTCTTCCACTAGTTGTGGCTGAGTTTCTTTGCCAAATATATTTTGCTTGCCGTATTCAGTTGTAATGGAAGAGTCAGTCATTAGAAAACACCAGGAACAAGTTGACCACTAAATACGTAAGAAGCTGTCAATATCCAGAAGATCATCATGGCAGCACGGCCATTAGAGCGTTGCCAGATTTCTATGTTTGTATCCTTCATTTAAAAAACTCCTGGGATAATTTGACCAGTAGTTACATATGCTCCGAATGCTGCAACGATTCCAAGCATTGCGGCCCAACCATTAAACTTTTCTGCTTCAGGTGTCATTAGACCCATCCTTGAATAATTCCTTTTTATTGTAATAGGTATTTATACTGTGTCGTTAGTCTTGCAATGTGAAAGCCGAACTGTTTAATAGAATTAAATTGACATCCACACAGTATTAATGGACAAGCCAAAGCTTCTATATACAACTGACAAAGGCGGAACTGTTCATACCTATCAACTCACAGGCGGCAAAAGCGATTTCAACCGTTACTTAAGTTGCTATCTAGGTAGTTGTAAATTCAATAACGACTTAGATGAGGCAGCTAAACATTTAAGCACCGTTGAACCTGAGTAGTTACGAAGATATTTGGTTGTGTAATTGTCCAGTTAATTTATAGCAAACGGAATTCTCGATTTTGTCTTGCAGTCCGACCAACTCATTAGGCATAGGTGTTTTACTCATTACTCTAAAAGTAGCAACTATGGGGCATCTCCCATAAGCAGCGCCAAACTTTTCAACGATCTTTGCCGTTACAGGCATCTCTCCCGTGAGAATATCTTGTACATCATTAAGGTCATCCTGTTTGATACCCTTCGCGTAATCTTGATCAGTAAATAATTGCCATACCTCTCTTGTGTTTAAGACCTCGTACTTACGTATAGCTTGAAAATGTTCTGCCAATAAAGAACCGAATTTCTTGAGTTCTTTCGCTGTAGGAACAGGTGGTGGAGTAACAACCTTCTCTTCTTCTTCTGATTCTTGCTTCTGGATATTCTTCTGACTAGCAGACAATGCTGCAAGTATCCGAGGTAGATCTTTTGTTTCGCTTGTGCTCCTAATCCAACTCTCTACATCCTTAATAGTAAGAGTGTTTTTGTACTCACCAGTATCGTAATAATCAAAAAGAGCATCAGGTGTTATTCCTAATAATCCAGCTAAGTTTCTTGTAATTCTTGTCCGTACATCAAAAGGATTAACTTCTCCTCTTAAATATTTAGTAACAGTACCAATCGATACTCCCATTCTATCTCCAAGTTTTCTTTGTGAGATATCATGCATAACCATTGCTTGGTTAAGAGACTCAATAAATCTTTGAACCTCTTTTGAGTGGTCTGGATTTATAAAGTTCGCATATTTATTTTTTGCTTTAGATATGCGTTCTTCTTGTTTATCCCCTTGGGGTGATTTTTTTACTTTTTTAGATTGCATGATTAGAGAAAAAGAATGTGGTGGAAATTGTTCTCCTCAGGTCGAAGTTCACTCCGTAGAAGTGACAGTTGGAGTATGCAATGTGCGACCTTCATGTACGAGCGTATAGCACCTGTACACTTTTGTACGATTTGCTACACACTATCTACATAAAGCAGTGTACGTGTTCAATAATACGGAAAAGCTAGTCATAGCGCTAGCCTAAGTGTGCAAAACTAGTAAATATTCTGTCATTAGTAAGAAAAATTTATATTTTAATGGTGTTTTCCACAGAAAAACCTTCAATATTAGCGATTTAACATGCGCGTTTATACTTAATTAGTCATAATCTGTTACTTATAACAGGTCTCAAAAAACCTTAATTTGTTCTTTTCACGTACCGAATACCATAGAAGGTGTTAAAACTTGTTGTACCTTTTTGACAACCAAGGCACACTAAGTATCCGTAGAGCATTGTTATCCGTGAGCGAAATCAGCTTCAGTATTCATCCTTCAATAAAAAATAAGCCGCAACATTGGGAAAGTAAATTTGCTTTTAACTGGCAAAGACAAACAGGAACATTAGAAGACTTACGTAAACAAGTAAGCAACGGATCTGCTTTTGTTGCAGCAGCAATGAAAGGGGATCATCGAACTAGTGCCGCATTTGAAGGAAGTTCTCTAGCTGTTGTTGACGTTGATGACGGTCTAACTGTTGAGGGTTTTTTAGCTAAACCATTAGCAGAGAAAGCAGCTTGGCTCTATACAACAACCAGTCATGATCCTTCTAATAGCAAGGAAAGGTTTCGTGTCATTTTTCAACTTCCAGAATTTATAGAAGATCCCGACTTATATAAGGAGATAGTTACTTTACTTGTTGCTCAAACTGGAGCAGACAAGCAATGCACTGATTGCTGTCGTACTTTCTATGGCAACGATCAAGCAACTGAACCTCTATTCAATCAAGATGCTGTCCTAGATAGCAGCATTATCGATGAAGCAAGGAAAGCATTAGTCATCAGACGTAATACATACGACCGCCGTAAAGAAGATATTGATGATCATTCAATTCAACTTGCTATCTACTGCTTAGAAAATGTCATTGAACCAACTAATGACGGTGAACGTGATAAGTTCCTGCGAATCACAACTGCTGCTCGAGCTGGTGGTGATGAAGTATTTCCATATTGGTCTGACTGGGCAAGTCGAGGACACCATGGAAGAAAAAGAGGACAGACTAGTGAAAAGTTTTTCCGTGGATTCAGAGGTGATCATTTAGGAGCAATCTTTACTGCTGCTACCGAAAGTGATTCCGAATGGAGAAAAAACTTACCGCCTGAACTTAAAAGTGATGGCAGTAATTATTTGACCGGTGTCTACGGCAAATCTTTTGCAGGCTATGAACACTCTGCTTTCTTAGGACTAGATGAAGATGACGACTTCACTCCTGCCGATACTGCTACTCAAGGTTTATTTAGCGAACCTGCTTGGAGTCGGACAGCAGTTATCGAGACAGAGGAATCTAGTGAAGGAATGGATTCATTCTTCGAGAGTCAAGAAGAAGATCCAGATTCTTTCGATCCTCCAGATGCAGGTCGAGGTCGTCGAGGAGAAAACCAAGTTGATCGCATAAGAGAAGTAATCACTAGAAACTTCAATGGCTTAAGACTTAATGTCATGAACCAGCAGTTGGAGTTCGGACCAAAAGGAAGTCCACGTCCAATCCATGACCCGACGTTGATGTATCTCAATGTCAGCAGGACAGAAGGAACAGTCTTCCCGAAAACATTAGTCTTTGATATTGCTACTGAGATTGCTTACGAAAATAGATACCACCCAGTTAAGAAGTACCTAACTGCTTGTGCTTCTTCCACTGATCCTTGTCCTTACTTTGACCGCCTAGCAACTGAGATATTGGGAGTCTCTCCCGATCCAGTACAAAATCCACTCATGCCTTGTGGTACTCGATTAGCCGATCTCATTCTTAAACGATTCCTTATTGGTGCTGTTAGTCGAGTGATGTCTGAAGGCTGCCGTCATGACTGGATGCCAATTCTTATTGGTAGTCAGAACTGCGGTAAATCAACTTTCTTCCAATACTTAACTCCACCAAATCCTATGGACGGAACTTATCCATGGGTAACAACAATGCAGCAGTCGATCGAGTATCTAAGTTCTAGACCTCATGCTCTTCATGCTGGCTTTATTGTTGTCATGGATGAATTTGAAAGATATACCAAACGCAAATTCTCTGAGGAATTAAAGAACCTTATCTCTGTCAGTGTCGATAGATCTGCTCGTAAATATGAAAACGAAAAGTCTTATCCCAGAGCTTTCGTATTAGCTGGTGCTACTAATAGTCCTGACTTCCTCTCTGATCCAACAGGTAATAGAAGATTCCTTCCTATTCAGGTGCTTGGTAAGGTTGCTTCTAAAGAAGACCCCAATATTAAGATCATTGATTTAGATCGTCTCAAAAAAGATCGTGATGCTATTTGGCATGCTGCTTACAAGCATTACCTAGATAAACCAGAGAATGTATTTACCAGTCACGAGTTAAGTCACATCTCTGAGTACACCGATTCATTTACTAAGGACAGTCCTGTTGAACTTGCTGTATCAAATGTACTAGCTAGGGAAACCAGTGGTTGGCATCAGGGCGCACCTTACGTAACTCTTGCTGACATGTTTAAACATTTAGACGTTCCTGTTACTCAGCATGGTCAGATGACTCAACAAATTACCGATTGCATGAAAAGAATGAACTGCAAACCTAAAAGAATTAAGGAGAATGGCTCTCCAAAACGAGTTTGGATGAAGTCTTAGTCGTCCAATATCACTGAGTCCTAATATTGTTTGCTTTAAGACTGCTGTAATAGTGGTCTTTTTTATTGTCTCGGTACCAGGCTTTTATCTTCAGGTACCACTATCGCCTCCTGAAAAGAGTTAATACAACATGAGTCTCGTTTAAGGTGCCAGAGTTCCAGACTTCTCTTAACCTTTATTAGGGAAATAAACAATCTGCTTTCTCTTTTTACCCTTTACAGATCCTCTATGATTAAAGAACAAATCGAACAGAAGGAATAAGAAAAGGAGAGGGAATTACTCAGAAAGGTTAAGAAAAGCACGGTACCCCGGTTACCCTGGTACCTTTTTAGACAAAATGTAAGATATAGCACGCACTAAAAATGAATGGTTTGGCTTCTCATCCTATGCATCTTTACGATCGACCTCTTGTTGAGGAGATAGTTTCTAAAAGCCTCAAGGATTTAACCAAGCAGAATATCGTTGACCTAGCCAGATTGCTCAATCGCTATAACCCAACGAACGATAATCTCAAAGATATCATCATTGCTTATTTGCACGAGAACCATAAAACACCAGAGCAGCTCCACATTAAATCAAGGGAAATCTGGCAAAGCGGCTGGCGACCTACCTCGCTTGATTCTGACGAGGTTGGATCTGGTGCTGATGTAGAAGCCGGAGCTGGCTAATGTTTGTCTATTTCTAGAGGAGGTCCAAGAGATTTATATTCCAATTGCTTCTTTAGAAAACGTACTTCTTTTTCAAGTACATCATTCTCTTTCTCCAGCACATCAATGTGCTCTTGATAGATAATAATCATGGACCTAGTCTACTAATTAGAAAAGGCCAAAATCTTTTCTTAAGCTATTTGGATTTCAGACTATAGATTTCGACGTAGGATTTGCAGCCTTCGCAAATCAATGTTGTATGTAAATTGAATTCTCCATCGGGAAAATCTTCGGCACAATTACTTTCTGCTTTCCAGATTAATTGCCCCTTGCAGTGATAACAGTTCATCTTCTTTTAGTTTCTAGTTTTCTCAGCCTGACCTCGTGATCTCTTAATTCTTCTTTTACAATAACGATATCTTTTGCTACTTCACTTCTTAGTAATTGAACCTCTCGAAGTATTGCCTCCATTCCTCTCTTCATACTTCCTTGCGTGAAAGCAATCCGCCAGAGAGCTCCAGCAGTGGCGACACCAACAACAGCAATTACTTCAATCATTAATTAACCTCCCATATATATTCTATGTCAAACCTGAAGCCACCTAAAGCACCAGCTCATTGGGATCAACGATTCCTTGTTCTTGCTTCCAATATTGCTGGTTGGAGTAAAGATCCAAGCACAAAAGTAGGAGCAGTTGCTGTTAGAGATCGCAGAATATTAGCCCAAGGTTTTAATGGATTACCAGTTGGAATTACCGATAGCAATGCTCGCTTACAGGACAGAGATACTAGGTTGCTAATGACAGTTCATGCAGAGATGAATTGTGTTGCTTTCGCTGCTAAATCTGGAGTATGCCTAGCAGGAGCAACAATGTATATTTGGCCTCTAATGACTTGCAGCAACTGCGCTGCTGTTTTAATCCAAGCCGATATCAGCAAGATCGTTGTTCCTGATTTTGTAGAACCTCTTCGCTGGCAGGAATCATTCGATGCAGCTCGTGAAATGTTCATAGAAGCTGGTATTGCGGTACATCGAATTCCTATTCGTGGCCCCTTAGAACCAGAGGAAGATAACGACTGATGCTTGCGAAATCTATTAGATTGCTTACTATATCTCGCAAGACGCAAGATCAGCAATGCAATGACAGACTTTAAGCTGGGGCATCGGGTTAAACATAAAGCAGATGGCCGCAGAGGAATGGTATTTGGACACCATGAAAGCACGGGTGTAAAAGATCTTTTATTTCCAGTTGCTTTAGAAGGTTCAACACGAAAAGAACTTTGGCCGATTGATCAAATCATTTTGATGCCAAAAGATCAGCAGCTAATTGCATTAGGTGGAAAATTTGATCCACCAAAAGGGTTTCCTCTCAACATTAAATAACTATGGCTCAATGGGCTCTGCCTCCTAATCTTCATTCGCATATTGAGGGTGGCCCATTATGTTTTCATTCCGATCACAACATCGGATCGAAAGATGGCAGAATTCCTCGCTATGCAGACAGTCATGCTTGCGTTAAATGTATTAGTGCATTAACTGAAGGACGACTAGCTCTAGATGTTCATCGCATTGAAAAACTATATAGAAGACGCTTCTTAGAATTCTGGTCTTTTGTTGAGATGGCTGGTCCTGACGAATGCTGGCCCTGGAGAGGTAAATATCATTCGCGTTGCAGGTCAAGTTACTTCTCAATCCCTAGACATTGGGGCTCTGGTCGTCAATATTCAGCAGCTCGTGTTGCCGCTTGGTTTACTTGGGGTGACCTCGGAAGACTTCCAATTAAAAATGTATGTGGAGATAACAACTGCTGTAATCCATTGCATATCCGCATTAAAGGAGTACCTCATTATTTCCATAGGAGAACGATTGATTCAATTGATATTGACTTCAGTACACGTAAGTTAGAAAGCGAAACTCTATGTTTCCTCGAAACAACAGCCGATAAAGATCCAAGAACATTTGAACGATTAGAGAAGACAAATAAGATCTGGATCGATTGGCGGATGGGCAGCAACGAACCTGTTAACTCAATGATGGTTCCTAAATTTATGACTGAAAATAATTCCTAAAATAAAACTATTACTGTTCAGTTCAAGTTAGATGACGTTCACGAAAGACAATGAAGCATATTTAAGAAGTAAAGGATATTCTGGCACAAGATTCGACTCCCCTAGAGATGGTGATTTAGTCGAAAAAAATAAACATTTATACGACTCAATCATCAAAGCCGCTGGCGATGACGGTCAGTTAACACAAGCAGAGTACGAGACTATTTACAACGACCGTGGTCCTTGGGGTAAATATGCATACAATCAAGATTCAGTAACAGATGCTTTGGCTAGGGCAGCAGCAGATAAAGGCTTTAAAATTGACCAAAATACTTTAGATAGACATGACCTCGCTTATGACGGCGATGACATCATGGCAAAAATCGAAGCAGGTGATTTCGCACCTAGCATGCAGGACAAAGACAAATATTCCTACGAAAGAACAATTGAAGATGGTGATGATCCTTACAATGTTTTTAGATATAAAGCACAAGAACAAGAAGAAGAAAAAGAAGATGAAAAACCTGTTGAACCAGAAGTTCCAGAACCAGCTTGCCCTTCTGGACAAGTAAGAGGCACATCAGGAGCATGCATCGAAGACAAGGAATATGCAGATAATCCTTGGGAAGAACCAAGAAAGATTCCAAAAGCAATAGATGATTTAAGGAAAGAATTGGATTCGTATTCAGGTACTGGAAGTATTGACTACCTCACTCCACACATGAGCGATCAATACAAGCCTAAAGTTGGTAGCGGTAAGTTCTCAGGCTTCTTAAGAGCTAATCAATATCAGCAAGATCGATCTAACTAGAATAAGAAAAAGTATTTAATTTCTGTAGATAAATAATGTCAGCAATCAAGATAGACCCCGAAACCGAGAAGAAGTGGGCTAAAGAAAGAACCAAAACGTGGCTTCAAGAAACTTATAAAAACGAGCTTGGTCGCGATCTAGGTGATGAAGGAGAAAAATATTGGACAGCAGATATCCATGATCGAGGTCAAACAGAAGATCAAGTACTAGCAAATATCAGACGCAGTGATGAATACAAGGCATATCAAAGAGGCAAAGGAGAAGGAGATGCAACTCTTCCTGTAATTCCAGGTCCAATTATTGATGATCCAACAAAGCCAGTTCCAAAGCCAAAACCTCAAAAACCAAAATACGATTACACCCCTGACCCAGACAGGAAATACAACAAGTATTGGGATTCAATAGATGCAGCAGCAGACACTGGGAATCAGATGACTGATGATTATTATCGTCGCTTCCTGCCCCAGATGCGTAATGAAGTGCTTCTTGGAATTAATGAAATAGGCGCGGCTGATCGTTATCACGGAGATAGGTACGAGGGAAAACCTCCTACTTATTCAGATCCAAAGGAATTATTCGACTACTACAAAAGCAAAACAGGTGACTCCGACGACTCCAGCAACGATACAGTTAAAGAATTAGAAAAAAGAATTAAAGAGTTAGAGGATAAGTACACCATCAAGTAATAATCCTTGTTAAGGTTTATTAAGTATCTTGCGGAATGTATGACTAAGCAGACAGTTTCGAATAAAGAATTTGTCACCGAATCATATCGTAGTTTGCTGAATCGAGAGCCAGATTCTGAAGGATTGCAGTACTGGATTGATGATATAGAAAAGCGTGGGCAATCCCGAGACGATGTTGTTGCCAATATCAAGCTCAGCGATGAATATCAAGCGATGGATTCTTAAGGATCAATTTATCTAATTTGCAAGATACAGCTTGCACTAGCTAACTAAGTGGTCTAACTTCCGCATAGAAGTTTAGGCTGTTCGTCGTGTCCTTCGATCAATTTGCTGTCCAAAGAATTGGTGGAGAAGAACAACCACAGAAGCTTTTATATTCAGTTTTTAAAACCTTAACCGATCGCACCCATAAACCAGTTGCAAATCTTCTTAAGGAAGATGACGAGACCTCCTTAGCAGAAGATGAAAGTGGTGATCTTTTTATAAAGCAATGGGCACCAGCAATTAAAGAACAGACGAAAATAACCCAAGAAGCTTTTATCCCTTTCGATCATCCTCACTTAACTCTCCATATAAGAGGAGATAGAACCACATTGTCTGATTTGAAAGAGATGTCTCAATCTCTATGTTTTAATTCCCAGTCGATATATGAGACTGCTGATAGCTATCGTAGACCTGTTAAAGACTTCAACCATTGCCTCGAAGAATTTGTTTATTCAAGAGTGGTTGGTTTTTACTCGCCTGAAGATGAGGCTGATTTTAAATGGACTGAACAAGATAGAAATGAACAATTAGCAGCCTCCTATTCACAATTAATTGACTTCAATGCCGCACGGGAGAAAGGGATTGCTAAAGAAGTCGCTCAGGAATCTTTGCCACAAAATTTGTTAATTAACGCTACAGTAACTGCAAGTCTCGGCGATTGGCTACGTCTACTTGAGCGAGCAAGCTTGATGCGTAGCAGCTTCGAAATGAAGACGATCGTTGACAAAATTGCAGAAGAAATTCGCAAGTGGGTTCCCGAGATTTACAAGTGGTGGTATTCAGGATTTGAAAAGAAAAGAGCAAGGAAGAAGCAATCTAAATCAATCGCAGCATGAGGCTTTCTCTATGGAAAGCACCAACGATCTATTTGAATTACATTCATCCATCAGTTTATTAATTGATTCTTTTCTAGAAGATCCAAAATACAGGCAATACGTTCCCCTTCTAACCCAAGCGGAATACATAGCAGATCATTTGTTAGTTCAAACGCAGAACATGAATTTGCATGGCAAGACCGAAGCCTACAGAACTTTTAGTCAAGTTCTTTCCAGAACTCATTGACAAGTCTGTACCGACCAAGAATAAAGAAGCATCTAAAGAATTAAACGTCAGAGTCTGTGAAGCAATTATTTCTGATCTGATCGGGAAGTTTGATTCCTTATTTAGTTACATGGGCGAAGGGGCTTTGATCGTCAAGCTCGCTACTCGTCACGGCAAAGAAACCATTCAAACGCAAAACTATATCAACCGATTCTCACTTGAGAGAGATCTAGCAGAAGCAAAGAAAGCAGGCGATGCAACGGTTGAGGAGTTCTTAAAAGATGTCTTAGCGAAAGTCAAGAAGTGCAAATTTGACGATGAAATCTGCATCCTCCTACTAGACAACTCTGGAGGATCTGCTGCAATTCTGCCAAGAGATAATCCGGCGAAACGAATACAAACAATGATTGATGAGCTGTAATCATGGCTCAGACAGAAAGACTTTATAAATGTGACTTAGCCCCACCAGCCCCAGTCATTCAGGGAGCTCGTAGTGTTCTCGGCACGATTGATCTTGACCCCTACTCAACGAAAGACATTAATCGTTCAGTCATGGCTGCTCGATTCTTCGACCGAGATAAAGAAACCTTAGAAAGCATTATCCATAAAACATGGGATACGCCCAATGAAGGAAGAGTCTTCGTTGGGGCTCCTACGGGTGCAGCCCTAACAAGAAGACTCATCAATAAGACACTAGCTGAATATAGACAAGGTCGGATCAGTCATGCCGTGATTTGGATGGCTCATAACGAGGCAATCATTCGAGCGCCTTGGCTATGGGACTTTCCAATGTGCATCCCATTTAGAAGGCTTCGACCCCAGTGGTGGGATGACGAACTGGAAACATTCAGAGGGGTTTCTCCTTCTGATTGGTCCGCCATCGCGTACCTACCACCGACTGATCCAAACAAATTTCATACTGCGCTATCGAGATTCCATAACGTCTTTAGCCCAATCGGCAGAGTTGTTTTCAACGAATACAGCGGTGAGGGTGACTGGGATGAGTCCTACAAAATTGCATTCGGGAAAAATTATGATTACCGAGGTTGATACAGACAGAACGGAAGTAGATAGTTTCCTTGCTCCAGACGGAAACACATACTTAACGATTCGATCTGTTGTTTACGATTCGTGGATTATCTGGCAAGACGCGATTCCTTTTGAAAAAGATTTGCGCTTGATGTTAACTCAAGAGATCTACGACAACATCGTTGAGCTTGGTACTCGTGTGCATAAACTACATCAATCGCTTCCTGGCTATAAGGCTCTAACAGAATCTCCATTCGACTTTGTCTTATGGTTCGATCCTCTAGACTCAGATCCAGATTGGAACGAAGGTAAGAAATGTAGATTTATGATTAAGGATTTCACAGCAGATGAACTCGTCTACTTCAACACGCTAAAGAAAGCAAATAAACTAGAAGTCAAGCCGATGACCAGTCGTCTGGTCGAAGCAAAGATCCCTGTCAAGTAACTATGAATTGCTGGCATTGCAATACGGAGCTGGTCTGGGGAAGTGATTCGGATCTTCCAATTCCAAGCGACGAATATGATTTCGTTACTTTTCTGTGGTGTCCAAACTGTGAGTCAGACACTGAGGTTTATCACAAGAAACAGGCTTAATCAGGTTCCTAAATTTCCATACCTTGCTTCGAACAAGGCTTTTCTTGCGCCGTATTTCTCCAAGTCTTCTCTAAATAATTGATTATCTTCTCCTTGCTGAGCAGTTCGTTGATTCATAACTCGGATGCCACTTCCACCATCGAGAGATCTTCTTCCCCCAGTAGAACCTCCATAGTTCTGAGAGTCATGATTAAACTTCCTAGCCTTAGCCAGATGCCTTTTTACTAAAGCACTTTTTCTATTAGTCAATGCCATATTCAGCTCCTAAAAGTAAAAGTTTTTCCGGCCATTGATCTCTGGGGATGTACTTGATCATTAAGTAGAAATGAAAGTTATGGATCAATGTGAACATAACAATCACCAGCGTTGGATTAATCCCTCTTGATTCATTGAGAAGAGCATTGCATAACGCAAATCCCTCTAAGAGTTGACGCTCCATTACAGCAAGAGTCAGAAGCTTTTTCCTGTCTTTGTGATCTATGTCACTCAATACGCTTGATCTGTCTTACACTTAACACTATCCTAGGCAGAATAGAAGAGGAACTAAGTGAAGACTCGTTTTGATCTTGTGCCTTGGGATGCTGTTGCAGACATCGCTGATGTCCTCCAGTATGGCGCTGCAAAGTATGGGGCGCATAATTGGTGCAGAGGTGCCCACTGGAGCAGATACTTCTCGGCTCTATGCAGACATGTATTCGCATGGTGGAGAGGAGAAGACAGGGATAGAGAAACAGGGAAAAGCCACCTTGCCCACGCTGGATGCTGCTTGCTCTTTCTAATGGAATACCAGCGAAATAGTTGGGGCACAGATGATCGTTTTACTGGTCCAGATGATCAGATATTCAACAAAGATGACGGCCTCTCGAAAGATACATTTAGCATGGAATTATACGAACAAATTAGCAAAGCTGATCCCATCGATTTAGGTTTGGAGTAACCATGAAATCAGATCATTCAAGCTGTCAATGTACACATTGCAAGGAGATTGTATGCCAACAAAAACGTATGGAGAACTGGCAATTAACTCGCAGAAAATTTAATTCATTCGTAGAAGAGAAGGCACTATCAGTAAGGCCAGATATTATTGCTCAGCTCTCTTCTTAGAGAGTATTTGTATTTGTTTCCACCAATAATCTTTCTCGCCTTCTTCTATCCAGGGTGAATGGTACATCACGTATGCATTCTTTATCTGTTCGTAAATATTGGATTCTTCTTTCACTTCTTCTGCTTCCTAATCTCCACAGAAATTGGACTATCTAATATATTGACGATTTTCATGTACGCATAGGCAGTAAATACCTGTGGAACGATGAAAGCAATCATTGCGATCACCCAAAACACGTAATAATAATTCTCCTTATTTTGTGTTCTCAATGTTATTTACTGGCGAGGCTTTCTACTTCTAGGCTTCATTTGCTTCTGTAACGCCTCCATCTGGGGAAGACTCATCTGTGTCTGAGCTGGTTGCTGGATTGGAGAGGATGCTTCTTGTATACGTGCCTCTAGCTCTTTCATTTTTGCTACGTTCTGCCTGTTTAATTCTTCGTATGCTGGCGGCATTGGAGGCATCTGAGCAGGAGCTGGTGGCTGCTGAACAGGGATCTGTGCAGTTAACTGAGCAGCCATTGTTGTTAGTTCTGACTGAACTTGCTGAGCTACTAAAGGAGGAACTTTGTTAATGACATCTTGTACTTCAGTTCTAGAAATGTAATCAGGTAAAACCTTCTCAACTTTCTCTATCCTTCTAGCTAGTTCTGGATCTTGCGTTGATCCTTTAAGACCGATCGTGACGAATTGACCTGTTGCTAAGCCAACAACAACCGCTGCCGCACTGGCAATGAGTACTTCCATAAACTATGTCTTGCAGAATGTAATCTAATTGATACGCGCTCAAACTGCCACTATTCGTCGTTTCCTAGGACAATCGCATCCATGTCTAGCTCAAAGTTGGTCGAATCAATAATGTCCTGCAACGACTCTTCCTCTTCTTCACAGAAGGCTAAATCAGTATCATTATCTTCCATTATTCTTGACGGCAAGGAAGCTGTTCCTTCTGTAAATTTAAAAGCAAAACCAGCGTCCTTGCTAGCCATAAGAAAGACTTGCTTCTGTGTGAATCTCCCCTCCCAACAATCTAGTAATGCTGCGATCAAGTCTTCCCTCGAGTAGTCCCTGATCTCGATTGCAATCTTTTGAAGCAGGTATGCTTGCTCCATCGTTAGATCTGGGTTCATAATGAATCGCTCCTGATAAACACCATAGATCAAATAGATCGTTATTCAGAGGTGTAACCCATTCCTTAATTCTGTCTGCTTTTTCCGAGCAATAAAAAGTTTGCTCTTTATACCAGACCAACCAATCACGTTGAGAACCTTTTGCTGAATTACATGGTAGACATGCTGGCACAAGATTAGTGCGTAGACTGCTACCACCAAAAGCTTTCGGTTTTAAATGATCAATCGTTAAGTGAATTTTAGCCCCTTTACTATCTACCCCGTTTCCGCAATAAGCACAACAGCCCCATTCGTCTTTGATTGACTGTCTAAAACGTCTCAAAGCAGCACCTTTGGAGATCTCTACCAACCCGAAACGGTAGCTCTCCCAACGATCTGGTATCAAGGAAAATATTCAGTTGATTCAACAATAACTAGTTTTATACGTCTACTAATCGAGTTTAGATTTTAAAACACCTACAATTAAAAGTATCGCTCTAAATAGCATGAAGGTTTTAAAGATCGTTGCTATCACTAGTATCGCCTTTAATATCTCAATTATTGGTGGAACTATTGGTGCATACTTTTACGTCAAGACACCAGCCGTTCAAGAAAAAATAAAGAAAGCATTAATCAAAAACTTAACGCCAAATATCGAAAGTCAAATTGGCAAAGCAATGCCAGTAATACCTGAGATTCCTGACTTTACTGGAGGGGTATCACCGCTTAAGTTCTAGTCGTGTCTGAGATACGAGAGATAAAGCTTAGAGAAATTGACGTTCCTGAAATACCTAACTGGGCAATAAATGTACCGGAGAGCATTCCTGTCTTTTCGCCAATTACTCAGCAGATTATTACAGGACAAATAGGTTTTCCTGTTATGGACGTTCCAGGCTGCGTAGAAGCCAGAGAGACGGCCAATAACGACAACCTAGTAATAGATGCAGAGAATACAAATCTTTTAGTCTGTGATCCCGGTCAACAGCCATCGTTTAGTGCGATGAACTACAACCCTGACAGCACACCGCCAATCGGTAAGAACGTGATGCTGCCGCCCCCTCTAGATCAACCAAAGTCAGAGAGTAATCCAACTAATAGCAATACTTCTACCGGCGCTCCTGATCCATCTGGAGGACCACAATTACCAGCACCTAGAACCCCCGAGCCATGTCCCCGCCCAGACGATCCTCCAGTAGGAAGTAAGGGGAAGTTTGGTACCGCTCGCGTTGAGTCCTATTACCGAGATGCTTCGGGAGAATGCAAAATAAAATGGACAGCAGAGAAGCCGCAGGACGTTGCTTTTACATATTTACCCCCACCGCCCGTCGCATTAACAACAGCAGCAATTGCAGCCACAGCAGTAACCAGTTCTGTGTTGATTAAGCCCCTATCGGATGCCTTGCTAAAGATCGTGAAACCCCTCACTAAAAAAGTAGTTAAAAAAGTGCTTAGTCGTCTAGGGAAGAAGCCCAAGGTGCTTTCCGTTCGTGAACGCCGATTAGAGCAGAAGGCTCTGAAGAAGTAGATGCGTGTTGTTGTATCTCTGTATCTGGTTTGCTTGATTGGATTTGCTCTTGTCCTGTTATGGCTTCTCCTTTTTTGACATTGATTTTATGTGAATGATCTGGAACCGATGAAGGATAATTAGCAACCTCAATATCCGAGCATACGGCAAAATATTGGGAATCTCTAGAATGAGATATCCCGCTCTGTTTCAGAGTTCCGCAGTGTTTGAGTCTTGAGATTTCGTAGTCCAGTACCTTTAGATTCAGCTCTGCTTTACGAAGCGCAATCTCTGTACTGGCTGCTTCTTTGCACAGTCCTTGTAGCTTTGAATCTAAGGGCTTAGACCATTGAATTGTTAGACCATAGTTAAGTCCGTGATTATCTTTCTGCTGGGTTAATACATTTTTCTCGAATAAAATATTACCCGGATTATCTGGAGCACCGTCACCATCGATATCTCTCATGTCGTAGACAGGCTCTTTATACGATGTGACGTATGGTCTTTTAATGTTATGGCTTAGTCCTACATAGGGTGACAATGTCATCGTTTCTGCTTGGCATACAACCCCGTTTTGACCAAACGTCGAGTTAATGAAATTTCCAGTCAACACTTGATATGCGTTCACAGTCGCTGACCCTGAACTGTTCGCGACAGGATTGGAAGTAGCAGACACGCCGCCTACATCTGCCAACGCATTTACAGGTAATAGGAATATACTGAGAAGCCCTGCGGCTACTGACTGAATACGCTGCTTGAAACTATCGTGGTTTCTATTTCTTGTGACCTCGTGATGGTTGTGCGGTTCCGAAGTCCTGGTCCTTGATATGAACTCGTGTAAGTAAAGGTTCCGCCCGGTGTTGTTAGTGACCAATTTGGTGCCGTATCTAGATCTAAGCCTGTCCATGTGGACGTACCACCTGAAGTCGTCGTATGACTAATTGTAGTTAAACCCGTGGGATTAATGTGACCAGTACTTGGCTTAATACCTGTCCCTGAAACAGAGTGAACAAATCCAGAATTATAATCTTCTGAAACGATCACCTCCGATATCACTTGGCGTTGAGTGGTCGTGCTATCTAATTTTCCAGATGTATAATTTGGGACCACAGGCACACTATGACTAGGATCTGCCCAGCTAAGCAATAGAAATATTAAACCAACTAAACGTCTCACCCTAACGTATTGTCAGCTCTTGAACGTGTTGAGCAATCGCAGTAGTACCCGCTCCACCACCTACGATCGCTGTTGTACCCCCACCTACGCTGGTCAAAGTTCCAGCCAACGTAGATTTAGTTCCACCAGCAAAAGTCGTAGTCTGACCATATGAAGGAATTGACTGCACCTGCCCAGTCGTTGTGCTTACCGTTGACCCTGCATTCAAGGTAGCTATAGGGTCACCCTGCAAATATGAATTACTAAAACTGAAACTTTGTCCGGCGGTGTGTATTCCATAATTTCCCATAATTCCTGTCGGTGCAGCAGTTGCGGAACCAACAGTTAGTCCTGAGAAGGTATCGTTATTTCCTGAACCCACTGTAATATTACTTCCACTTACGGATATCGTTGACGGCACCCGTGTCGCAACTGAACTAGCCCCATCCACAGTTAATTGAATACTCGATTGAATCCGATGATGAACTTCGGAATTAGCCGGTCCACATATCGACAACAACCCAACTAAAACAGCGAACCGTTTCATTACTTAAATACAACTCTCCCCTACACTTTAGAGAAAAATATTTATCGAAAAATTTTTAGAGGTACGCTTTACTGATGTTAGTAGCAAATCCTACAACTGTGGTTCCAGCAGCAATAACAGCAGCAGCTCCAATTACCCACTTCTCTACGACCTTTAATCTCTCTCGAAGGTCTGCTTGCTTCTCCTCTAGACGCTCTATTTTTAGCTGCATCACTGTGATTTTGACCTCTTGTGAAGCATCAAGATTTAAACCAGAATCAGACATTATTTTCTTTAGTTGGCTTCTCTGATTTTACGAGTTCACCGCCAACGATGTGGATAGGTGTCTGCACACGAATAACTTGTTCGTTACTGTTTTGCATGGCGAGGATTTTTAACAGTTTCTCTTCTGTTAAGCCTCCTCCACCGCCGTTATTCTTCTTCTGATTAGCAGCCTGAATGCCGAATCCAGCTAAAATCGAGCCCAGGAGCGAGGCCGGAAAAGTTGGATCAATATTTCCTTGCTCTGGGATTGGGATAATTGTCTGACCAAACGTCAACTTTTCAGGTAGACGAACGTAGGATAATGTCAACATGGTCATCGACCACCCAAGCACTAAGCATTTTATTGAGGCTGCCAAAAGATCATGCCATAGTGGCTCGTCTGCTTCTTCCTGTTTTCTCTTCTTAGCTTTAGCAGCTTCTGCCTTTTTCTTTTCTTTCTCAGATAGTTCCTTCTTTTCTTCGACTTCGGCCATTTTCAGTTTGCAAGATACTTATATATTAAGAAAGTTGCATTATGCAAGATAAAGCATACACTAGATAGACCAAGAGGTCGATTCAATGGCAGAAGCTTGGATAAGTAAAACGCAAGTATGCAAACATTTCGGAATTTCCGCGAAAACTCTAGAAAGGCGGTTTTACCCGATTGCATCCAAGGGAACTCATTACATCACGAAAGACCCTTTAAATGATGATTCTCAAAAGATCTGGAAATTATCAGAGGTTGAGCGTTTAGTTCGTCAATCGAGTGGCTCATTGCAAAGGCGCTTAGCTAAAAAGCAAGCGGCGGCAAGATGACCAGCTCTAACTTCGAGGATCACAAGCCAAACAAAAAACGCAAGAGGCAATTCTCGAAATCTGGAATCCCGCTTCACCAATTAGATGACATTCAATACATGGAATTTGCAATGGAATTCCCAGACGAGATCGTAGACCCAGAGGATGACAATGGAACTGCATGAAGAATTTAGATTCTGGTCATTAATAAAAAAGGCCGAGAATATTAAAACCTTAATCAGAGATCAGCAGAATCCTTTGTTGAAGTTCCTCCTGAAGCTGTTTTACTACCGATCTTTTATGAATATTTGCCAAGCGATTCAAGATTGTTTCTGGTGTGGAGAGGAAGTAGCAGTATCCAAGCTTGATCAATTGCCCTCATTTATTCGCAGGGATTATTTCTTTCATTAATTATTTGCAATGCCAAACCACGAAATTAAATTCATCATCAAAGATGGAATTGTCACAGAAGAAGTTCTTGGAGCGTCTGGACATATTTGCCAACGAATCACTCAACCAATCGAAGAGGCATTGGGAGAAGTCGTGAACCGAAAGCACAATGCTGCTTATTTCATCACTGATTCGAATCCGAATGAAGAGAGGATTCAATTACTAGAAGAGGAAGACTGGAGAGGTTGCTGCGGAACCTTTAATTGTGCTCTTTAAGGAAGCTGCAATTTCACTTCAACTGTTCTGGATTCATGGTCAATTTCTCCATGAGAAAGTGATTCGATTTTGATACCTAATGTGTTCAACGCCTTGAGATAAGTTTTCACCTCTCCCTCGAATTTAATCACATCTAGTTGTTCGTACATCTCATTTACCACGAGATCTTGCATTTGCCGCATTGGTTTGCTTTTCGTAATGCTTTGAGCAGATTAGCGTCAGTTCGTGACAATATGAGCATTTTTAACACCATCTATGGTGTATACCCTGAATTTGAGTAAATATACTTAGGCTGCATACGGGTGTTGATGGTTTCTGATCATCGCCTTTTTCTCATCTTCTTTATCTAGCCAAAGCAGATATTCTTGCTTGTGAACAGCTAAGCCATGCCCCATCGCTTCAGCGCATTCTTCGATTGTCTTCAATCTCTTAAAGGCTGGATCAGTATGCATAAAGACTGCCCATGTATGTCGAAGGTCGTATGGTCGAACCTCTATTTTCTTCCTTGACCTTTTGACTGGAGATTTAACTAGTAGTGGAGGCATTGAGCGTTCTGCTCTCCCTTTCTTTCCGTAAGAGGTAGGTCCAGTTTTTCCAAATCTTCCTTTCAGTGTTCCGTATCTAATGTTTTGATGTTTTATTCCTAAAGTGTTGCGAGTTAAATATTCCCCTAGCTCGTCGTTGTTATCCCCTATCCCATCAAAATAAATATCCTCATCATCAATCGAATAAGTTCGAGTGAGTGGATTTGCAATGCTTTTGATACGTGGCTTTCTTTTCCAGCGTAAATAAAACTGATGCTCATCAAAATTTTTAAATAATCCATATCTCTCATCCCACTCAGCAAATGCAGGCCAGACTATTCGATCTACGTTTGACTTAGTAAGTCGCCTCGGTACCTCAATAAAAAGATTTCCCAGCTTTTTGATGTACCACAGTTCATGATTTCTAAGGCCGTAACACATCATCATTGCAATAGCCCAGCACTGCCATGGAAACTCTTTGTAGTGCTTGTCTAAATATTTTTCTGCTTCCTCTCTCGAAACGATTCCTCGAACTTGTCTCAAATCTTGCTTATCTAAATTCCTAGTCAATTCTTTACGTTGTTCTGCATGAAGATCTCGAATTGCTCGATACTGTTCATCTGTAAACCAAGCAGGATTTCCATAGAACTTTTGAAGTTGTCTAATAAATTCCAATCGGGTCTGGAAAGGTTTTGTTCCACATTGTTTTTCTTTTAACCATTCTTTAATTGCTTTATGAGATTGTTTGATTTGTTTTTCTTTTAATTGTTTTAATAAAGAAAAATAATTTTTATTCGTAGATCCTTTATTTCTCTTTTGTAAAAATCCTTTAATTGCTGCTTCGTCTTTTTGCCAAATATTAAGTTCTTCTTCTTGAATATCATCATCACTCCAAACACCTTGATCAATAATTTTGATTTTGTTGCAAACCCATTCACAATCTTGATCGCTATCTATCCTTCTTGGTTTGAGCGAAATTCTTGTGTTTCGATTTCTATTATCTCTCACATAAATATATTTACTGTCTCCACGAGTAAGCATGCTCCAGCGGTAATTGCATTCCTCTAAAAAAGCAATGTACTTTTTGATGGGTAAATTCATATCACGCGGCCCAGTTTTAGAGAATGAGCCCTACGGACTGGGCCAAAATCTGGGCAATTAGTGGGCCAACGGCCCAGTTTCTTGCAAAAAGTGGGCCAAAAAAGTCCCATCAAGTACGACCTGAACTCATGAAGGCTTTGATCCATTTACATAAAATATTCCTTCAGATCCCTTTATAGCACTAAAAAAAGCCCAGCGCTAACTGGGCTTAATATTTGGTGGCGGGGGGAAGATTTGAACTTCCGACCTTCGGGTTATGAGCCCTATGGTTGCGGGGCAAGAACCCAGTCCACCACTCGCTACGAAAAACGACTGGGCCGTAAAAGTGGGCCAAACTGAGACTGTAACAATTCATCGGATGCATAGTCCGAAGTTTAACTTATTTCAGGTTGGATACCAAGCAGGCTGAAGCATACCTCTATCGTCATCATCGTCATCATCGTTCCGAGTGTCATAGCCCAGAATAAATGTCACTAATGCCACGCAAATTAGGGGCAAAAACGGGAAGATTATGGCTAATTGAAAAGCCTCTGGATCGCTGAAAAAGTTCATTTAGTTAATTGTTTGGATTGGATTTTCTTTTGAGCTTTTAGTTCTTTCTTTAATAATTTCTTAGCTTCTTTTCTGGATGTACAAGCTTGAGCCTTCAGACTAAGTTTAATTAATTTGCGTAATTGTTTTTCGATAATTGTTAACTAACAGCTTGTGCTAATAATTCAGCAGCAGCTAATTTAGCTGCCTCGTCTTCATCAATTGGAGCTGGCATTCGCTCTGCTTGATTAGCAGCAATCACATCATCTAAAAGAACACCAGCACTTGTACCTGTGATTAAAGGTATTAACAATTTGCCCAATCTCATTGCCATTTTATTACCACCAACTGACCTAGGAATCGGTGTTGATTCAATCTGTTGAATAGCTCTTTTGACGCTTGGTATATCAGCAGGTCGGTTGAATTCTTCTTGTTTTAATGTATTAACTATGCCTTTTGGATTATTTATCGAAAGATTTTTTAAATAATTTTCTACAGTTCCGTCATAAAGTATTTTTTCATAAGGAATGCCTGCCTGTAGTGCATCTTTTTTTAGGTATTCAATTTGATCACGAATATAGTTGCTTTCTATCTGTTGAGTATTTGATTGTACTGGCAGCTCTCTTTGTAATGGCCTGTTTGATAATGAAGTCGATCTGTACTCAGGTACATACAAACCCAGAGCCTTCATCTGATCTATTGATAAATTCTTTGGATCGTTTGTTCTTCTTAAAGAATCTAATAATTCCGCTGTATTAATTTCATTTAGTGAAAGTTGTCTGGGTTGTTTTTGTTCTTCAATACTTCTTGCGGTTTCTCTGAATTGTTCTAGAAATTTTGCTGCCTGAGCAGCTCTTAGTGCTTCACTTCTTGGATTTCTTCTTTCAAACTCTTCTTGACTCCAAGCCACTAGACAAGACCTCCAGTTAATGGAATTTCCGCTTTCAATTTTTCTTCGTTACGTCTGAGTATTTCTCTGATATCCATTAGGTCTAATTCTGATGGTTTCGTAAAGCCACCTTGTCTAATGGTGCTTTTATCAAAGACCTTATTTTTAATACCACCTGTCTCAGCCTGCTGAAAAGGATCACCTATGTCAAAACACTTAGGAGGATTTGATTGCAGACAAATTTGATTCCGCTCTTGCATTGGTTCAGATTGTCCAAAGTCGGGACCAATTCCCAGTAATGGTCCAATTTCTGATCTACTTCCAGCAAATAACATCAGAAGCTAGCCCCAAATTCAGACTGAATAGTTGGACCGCCAGTGCCGTAATTAACATTTAGTCCTACGTTCTTATTTCTCCAGCCAGCATTTAATTGAGTATTCCCTGGAATCTGCATTGGTCCCATGAAAGGATCATCAATAGCACTAGGCAATGTATAAGTTCCGCCTACATTGAGATCACCTCCGAACAAAGGAGTCGAATAGTCTCCACCAATTGACTTCACTTGGTCTTGGTCTAAGTCAACATTGATATTTAATGGAGGTTTATCGCTGTTCATCTGTAGAAGTTGTTCTACTAACGGGTTTTCCCCTGCCTTTCTAATACCTGAATTTTGCCCTGCCCCCAGTAAAGCTAATTGCTCTTGTAAATCCACTACTACGACAAGACACTATTCAATCATTCTAGTCTTATTCTTTTCCTAAAAGTTTAATTAATAGGGGTCGCAACTCATGTGCTGGAGGGTAATGTCTCATTATTGCTCTTGCTTCTCTTCTGACTTCTCTAGGAATCCTTGGTGTTTCCTTTGTATCAGTTAAACGAAGCAAGAACTCCCTAGCACCAACCATTGCTTCTATTTGTTGATTGGGTTGACTAATTCTGAGCTTCATCTTTTTGCTCGAAAACAATCTTCTTGGCGTTGTCTCTGACTTCTAACCCATCTCTTACATTTTTAATATGCCAATTATTCGACATGTCTTGGACAATTTCTCGACCCAACTCCAAAGCAAAGTCCTCTGCTAGCCCTGTAAAAACAGCATGGGGGTGCTGGCCTTTTGGTAAATCATGACGACCAGAGCGATCATATAGATAATTAATAAAATCACAGCGGTTCTGCTGCTGCCTGACTTCTCGTTTTGCTTGTTCTCTTTGGTCAATTAATGTCATGCGAGACTTGGCT
>Ga0208158_1000199_pt1 | contig 24597 bp, 17 predicted proteins | sample 8_EtaG_FD_184081 | JGI IMG/M metagenome (GOLD analysis project Ga0208158, IMG submission 184081) | Marine viral communities from the Subarctic Pacific Ocean - 8_ETSP_OMZ_AT15162 metaG (SPAdes) (version 2) | ecosystem: Environmental > Aquatic > Marine > Oceanic | place: Pacific Ocean | collected...
ATATATGGCATCAAATCAGGTGACATATGGTTAAACAAAACTAAGTACGATAAAAATGGAAAAAGAATCAGAGGCAACGTATGCCTTGAGGTTTACCTGCCATCACGAGGAACTTGCCTCCTCCAGCACGTTAATCTCGGTGCCTGTACAATCGCCGACGTGTCAAAAGGTTTTGTTGAGGGTATGCGAAGTCTGTGCGACCTCCATAGCAAAACAGGCATTGGAAGTTCTGGAGAATATCTCCCCTCGGAGACCGACAGGCAAGTTGGACTTGGATGCCTTGGGTTAGCAAACCTACTAAGGCAAAACAACATCACCTACGAACAGTTTGGTGATGCACTACAAGCAGTCAATGATGGCATACCTGGATTAGGTACGGCTGGTTTATTAGCTGCAGAATTTTATAAAGGCATTCAGAGTGCGGCTGAAGTTGCTAGAGAATATGAAATGGAGAGAGCATTTGCTATAGCTCCTACCGCAAGCTGTTCATATCGCAGTAAAGACAGAGAAGGCTTTACTTGCACACCTGAAATTGCACCTCCTATAGCTCGGAGTGTAGATAGAGATTCAGGAACCTTTGGTGTACAGACATATGAATATGGTGATGTAGAGATCGCCTCAGAGGTTGGTTGGGATGCTTATAAAAAAGTAGCTGACCAGTTGATGTATATGTTGAACCATACAGGGCTTCTTCATGGATATAGCTTTAACTCTTGGAGTGATGTTGTAACCTACGACGAACAGTTCGTTGAAGAGTGGCTAGATAGTCCCCAAACTTCACTTTATTATTCACTACAAGTGATGGGAGACACACAAGATAAGTCAAGTGCATATGCAGCGTTAGACGAAGATGATGTCCAAGATTACTTGCAGGGGATTCTAAACAACGAACCCCAATGCGATTGTCAAGAATGAACCCATATGAAAAGTTACTCAATAGAAAGAGAACATGGACACCCGTCCAAACAACAGCTGGGAAGCTTAAATCTGGAGCTGAGGAGACCATCTACCGTGCTCTCGCAATACGCCACATGGAGCTACCAGTTGGCGAGTTTATTGCAGAATCACTTGAAAAAGAGGTTCCCGAATCTGCACGGCGACTCCTAGAGTCCAACGTCAAGGATGAGATCAAACATGATCTCGCTCTTGGCTACATAACCAACGCTATAGGCGTTGATGAGAAGTCTGAGAAAGAGGCTTTTCTATTAAGGGATGCGTGGGAAGCGCACCCTGACCACATGATTACAAAAGCCTTAGTTATTGAACGTGCTATATTCTTTGTTCTACTGCCTATGTTTAGGTTTAATGGTGATGCTGGTCTCAGAACGGTATCAGCTGATATATCCAGAGACGAACAGATACACGTGGCCACTAATAGCCTTGTATGTCACGATATGGGCTTATCTTGGAGTCAATCTCTGGATAAACTTAGGAAAGCCACCATTAACTGGATCATGGAGCCACTAAGTAAGAATACCTATGGCGATAAATATTTAAGCAAAAAATTCTGGCTGGATTCTAGCGATAATCTTATGTATAACGGCAAAGCTCCTGAGCTTTCGGAAACTAAGTCAGCAAGAATGCCAGCGTTCTTTGAACATAGCAATGTCAACCTACCCCAATACTCTTGAGTCAATCCTCGGACCAAATCTAGAGTCAATCCTCGCTGAACTTGAGGAAATCTACCCACCAACAAACCCAAATCCTAATGAAAACATGGAAACAATTATGTATCGCTCTGGTCAACGGTCAGTTGTTGAGTGGATAAAAACAAGAATAAGTGAGGACAACTAAATGAACTCATACTTTGATGGAGATATCTTTAACACAAGTCGTGCAAGATTAGATGTCAATAGATTATATGGTGAGCTATTAAAAAGAAATGCAACCTTTGGTACTGGTACCGAGATGGATGCCGACTACTGGGTTGAACAATTAAAATCAGGTAAATCTCTTTCAGATCTTATCAGAGGTATTAGATCTGGATCAGAATACACAAGACAGGGTGCAACTGCAGACGCATTAGGTATCACAGGTTCTAAAGATTCTTGGACAGCAGATCAACAAGCACAAATAGATAAGTATGTATTACCTGGTGGTCTGACCACTGCTGCATTTGATGAGCTAGGAATCAACTCTGGAGATGATACTTGGAGTGGAACTGAAACTCAAACGAATACTATCCTAGATACATTAGGTATCAACGCAGCGAATCCTACAACAACTTCTAGTGAGAACATACTCACACATGATTCTCCATATACGGGTGACAATATCATTACCAATCTGCAGCAAATAACAGATACAACGACTGGAGAAGATACAACGACAGGAGCTGGTGGAAACGATACCATCACTGGTGGCGGTAGCAGTGGTGTGGATGTGGGTGAGATGCAAAAGCAATTTGAGGATCAACTGAAAGAAATGTTTTCAAACAACTGGACTCCTTATGGATACGGTTGGGGAGGATCTAATACTGGAGGTGTCGCTATAAACAGATCTAATGCTTCTAAAATGGGAGGTCCATATGCAGGTAATAAGTCTTCATTCGGTAGACAAGGATATCGCTTAGCAACAACACCACAAGGTTCAAATAGTTACTAAATAAAATGACTGCAAAAACTAGATACGATTATTTATCAAGCGAACGTACCCAGTTTCTAGACGAGGCAGAACAAGCATCGGAATTAACTCTTCCATATTTAATCATTAAGGATCAATACACCAAGGGGATGAGGCATCTCCCTACACCTTGGCAGAGTGTTGGAGCAAAAGGTGCAGTGACATTGGCGGCAAAGCTTATGCAATCAATGCTTCCTGTACAAACCAGCTTCTTCAAGCTACAGGTAGATGAAAGTCAACTTGGTGAAAGCTTTGGTCCACAGGTTAAATCAGAACTAGACTTATCTTTTGCAAAGATAGAACGCACAATCTTAGAAGCAATAGCTTCTTCCAATGATCGTGTCATAGTGCATGAAGCTCTCCTACATTTAGTTGTAGCAGGTAATGCACTGATCTACATGGGTAAGGATGGTCTGAAAGTTTATCCGCTTAATCGCTACGTTGTAGAACGAGATGGTAACGGCAATGTGATTGAAATAGTCACGAAGGAAACTATTGCAAAGAAATTAATTGAAGATCAACTACCAATGGATGTACTTAAGCAGTACGACACAGTGGTTGATGGGTCTGATGACAATGTTGAAGAGTGCGATATCTACACCCACATCAAACGAGACAACAACAGATACGTCTGGCATCAGGAAGTACACGGAGTAGTATTAGAAAAGTCCTACGGGAAAGCACCTCTGGATGTAACACCTTGGATTCCATTGAGATTTAACTCAGTAGATGGTGAGGATTATGGAAGAGGTAGAGTCGGTCAGTTTATTGGCGACTTAAAATCATTAGAAGCACTGTCCCAAGCCTTAGTGGAAGGGTCAGCAGCTGCAGCAAAAGTTGTATTCACAGTATCACCTAGCTCTACGACGAAACCAAGTACCCTTGCTAACGCAGGGAACGGCGCAATCGTGCAAGGTAGACCTGATGACATAGGAGTCGTACAGGTAGGTAAAACAGCTGACTTTAAAACTGCATTTGAAATGATGCAACAACTAGAACGTCGTATTAATGATGCGTTCTTAGTTATGCAAGTCAGACAAAGTGAACGCACAACAGCTGAAGAGGTACGCCTCACACAGATGGAGTTAGAACAACAGTTAGGTGGGTTATTCTCATTACTAACTACAGAATTCTTACTACCATATCTAAATAGAATACTTAATCAATTTCAAAAGACTGGAAAGATACCACGTCTACCAAAGGATATTGTTAAACCTACTATCGTAGCTGGTGTTAATGCACTAGGTCGTGGTCAGGATAGAGAAAGCTTAGGTCAATTCCTAACAGTTATCTCTCAAACAATGGGTCCAGAGGCAGTACAGCAATATATAAATCCAGAAGAAGTGATTAAAAGACTTGCAGCTTCACAAGGTATTGATGTATTGAACTTAGTCAGATCAATGCAAGAGATACAAGGTGAGCAACAGCAGCAACAACAAATGGCTATGCAGCAACAACAAGCAGATAGATCTGCAGCTTTAATGAAGACTCCAATAATGGATCCATCTAAGAACCCTGCAATGGCTGAAGAATTAGCACCACAAGAGGGTGCTCCTACACCACCTCAATAAATGGCAGAAACACTTACATATGATGCTGGTACTGATACAGTTACCACAGAAAACAACTTAAATGAAGACGAGCAAAGCTCACTGGTACAAGGTGAGGAAATGGAAGCTCAGGAGGAGCAACTATTAGCTGGTAAATATAAGGATGCTCAAGAATTAGAGACTGCCTACAAGGAACTCGAAAAGAAATTGGGCGAAAAATCTGATGAGGTTTCAGAGGAAGTCAATTCAGAAAAGGAAGAAGAAACAGAAGTCGAAGATGCACCAGAGGAAGATGCTGAGAGCATCATTGATAGAGTCTTTGAAGCAGGTAAGAACAATCAATTAAATGATGACTTACTTAAAGAACTCAAAGGTACAAGCCAAGAAGACTTAGCAAAGATTGCATTAGATTTAAAGAGACAAAACCAAGACACACAACCTCAACAATTAACTGATGAAGATGTAACCAAGTTAAAAGATGTTGTAGGTGGTGATCAGAACTACTCTCAGATAATGTCTTGGGCGCAAGATAATATTTCGGAACAGGACATTGGTATGTTCGATGCTGTTATTGATAAAGGAGATCCTCTCGCTTGTTACTTTGCTGTTCAGGCACTTGCTTATAGATATCAAGAAGCAACAGGTAGGGATGGTCAGATGGTTACAGGTAAAGCACCTAAGTCAACATCTGATTCATTCAAAAGCCAAGCTGAGTTAATTAAAGCTATGGAGGATGACAGATATAACGATGACCCTGCATACCGTGAAGCACTGCTTTCGAAGTTAGAGAGATCAGACGTGAGCTTCTAGATAGACATGGCGACCTGACAGTTCATCATCGCCATTCACCTATCTTTCAAATCAATGACAGTTATAACCGAATACGGTAAACAAAACATTTTCGCAAAAGAACCACCTATAGAAATCATGAACGAAAACGAAGAGAACTTTCTCATGGAACAAGCAGAAAGAACTAACGGTCAGTTAGCCATGCTTGGTTTCGTCGCTGCTCTTGGAGCATACGTCACAACTGGACAAATCATTCCAGGTATTTTTTAAACACTTTATAAATGACTACAGCCACACTAACAAAACCATTTGACAACTGGCAGCGTTTCTGTGACTGGGTTACTAGCACCAACAACCGTCTCTACTTGGGATGGTTTGGTGTGCTTATGATCCCTGCACTATTAACCGCTGCAACAGCATTTATCGTAGCTTTCATAGCTGCTCCACCAGTTGACATAGATGGTATCCGTGAACCTGTATCAGGCTCTTTACTCTATGGAAACAACATCATATCGGGAGCGATTGTCCCGTCATCAAACGCAATCGGACTCCACTTCTATCCCATCTGGGAAGCGGCAACGCTCGACGAGTGGCTATACAACGGGGGAACATATCAACTCATTGTTTTCCACTTCCTTATCGGTATCTCAGCTTACTTGGGACGCCAATGGGAACTTAGTTATCGACTAGGAATGAGACCATGGATATGTGTCGCTTATTCCGCACCAGTAGCAGCATCCTTTGCTGTCTTCCTCGTGTATCCATTCGGACAGGGGAGCTTCAGTGATGGTATGCCTCTTGGTATTTCAGGGACTTTCAATTTTATGTTTGTCTTTCAGGCAGAACATAATATCCTCATGCATCCTTTCCACATGCTCGGCGTTGCAGGGGTATTCGGTGGAGCTTTATTCGCTGCTATGCATGGAAGTCTGGTTACTTCCTCACTTGTTAGGGAGACGACTGGACTCGTATCGCAGAACTATGGATATAAGTTTGGACAGGAGGATGAAACCTATAACATCGTAGCCGCACATGGCTACTTCGGAAGATTGATATTTCAATATGCTTCTTTCAATAATAGTCGTAGCCTTCATTTCTTCCTTGCTACTTGGCCAGTCGTTTGCATATGGCTTACCTCCATGGGAATTTCTACAATGGCATTTAACCTCAATGGATTCAATTTCAATCAGTCCGTAGTTGATGCTAGTGGAAAAACAATTCCTACATGGGCTGACGTATTAAACAGAGCTGACCTTGGTATGGAAGTAATGCACGAAAGGAACGCACATAATTTCCCACTTGATTTAGCAGCCACAGAGGTTACACAAAATGCCTAAAGGCAAAGGTACTTACGGTACAAAGAAAGGAAGACCTCCTAAGAAATAAAGCCGCTTCCGTTCATCCTTAATTGGGACGCATGAAACCTAAGCATGGAACGGGGCTTAGGTATTGAGGTTTTACCATGACTCAACTAGAACTACAAGCTCGTATCAAAGAGCAGAACATTTTAGAAAGAGAAATGAAACTTAAATATCGCGGCATCGCTTACTACAAATCTTACAAAAACTAATTTAATTAAAATGAAAACAATTGCACTTGCTCTCGCAGCCACCACTTTAGCGTCTGCACCTGCATCCGCTGGAGTATATGTCAACACAGAATTGAACCAAGGTTATGAAGGTTCTGACTATTTCGGTAGAGCTATAGACTTCCACGTTGGTTACGAGGGAGGCACAGATAAAGTTGCCTACTATGTACAAGGTGGTCCAACAGTATTAGCTACTGATGGTATTGACGGTACTGAGACAGAGATCTCTGGTAAGATCGGAACTAACATTAAGGCAACCGACAAGGTAGCTTTCTATGGTGAGTTCTCTGGTATTACTGCTGGCGACTTCGATAATGTTTACAACGTGAAAGCTGGAGCTAAGTATAGTTTCTAATGGCACAACAAAGCGACCAAGCAAGGGCGTCAGTTACTTCACTGACTCCCGAACCAGAAGTTAAAGAAGAGAAGAAGGAGACTTTTGATGAGGACATCTCATTAGAAGAAGCTCTTTCTACCCTTTGAAGTTCAATGAATTATGGCTAGTAGTATTCTTTGCTCTAGCCTTCTTCATACATATAGAAGTTCTTCATGTGAACTTCCATAGCAGAGAGGCACCTCAGTGTCGGACCTCTCTGTAATTTGGCTTTTAGCCCCGTACGCGGGATACCTATTAGCCGTCTAGACGGTGGGATAGACCACAAAACTTCGAATTTAAATTGTGCACGATGATGATTTATACCTTCAAACATTTTAAAAGATAGATAAATGGCTCAACAGTCAACCGCACATCAGGCTAGTGTAACTAAGCCAGGTGCTAATAATGGAGGTGCCGATAGACGCGCCCTCTATTTAAAATTGTTCAGTGGCGAGATGTTCAAAGGCTTCCAGCATAATGCTATAGCTAGAGATCTCGTTATGAAGCGTACCTTGAAGAACGGCAAATCATTGCAGTTCATATACACAGGTCGCACCAAGGCGGAATTTCATACGCCGGGGAACAGTATACTAGGAAACTCAGACGGCGCACCACCAGTAGCTGAGAAGACTATTACTGTAGACGATCTACTAATCAGTTCAGCATTTTTGTATGAATTGGATGAGACACTTGCACACTACGATTTGAGATCAGAGATATCCAGAAAGATTGGATACGCTCTTGCTCAAAAGTATGACCGCCTAGTGTTCCGTTCAATCATTCGTGGAGCTAGAGCTGCATCTCCTATCACTAAATCTGGATTCGTAGAACCAGGTGGTACTCAAATCCGTGTTGGTACAAACAACCAAGCATCTGATGCTTATGTACCTACATCTTTGGTAAACGCATTCTATGATGCTGCTGCTGCAATGGATGAGAAGGGAGTAAGTACTGACGGGAGATTCGGGATTTTGAACCCTCGCCAATACTATGAGCTAATCCAACAGGTTGGTGAAAATGGTCTAGTTAACAGAGACGCACAAGGTACATCCAGACAGTCTGGTAATGGAATTGTGGAGATCGCTGGTATCAAGATCTACAAGTCAATGAACATTCCATTCTTTGGTTCTTATGGAACTAAGTATGGTTCAGCTTCAGCGACAAACCCAGGCATTACCTCTCCAGGTAACGTCGGTACATTCGTTAGTGAAGCAGTAGAAGATGCTGCTAACGACGTAACTGGAATCAACAATGAGTATGGTCAGGAAACTGAATTTGCCAACTCATGTGGCATCATCGGACAGAGAGAATCTGCTGGTGTTGTCGAAGCAATTGGTCCTCAAGTACAAGTAACTAAGGGTGACGTATCCGTGATTTATCAGGGTGACGTAATTCTTGGACGCCTAGCTTGTGGTGCTGATTACGTGAATCCAGCCGCATGTGTTGAACTTATTGCAGGTGCTGCAGTTGGTTCATCAGGTAACGCTGCATTCTAACTACAAAGGGGAGTCTATATGGCTCCCTTTTTTTTATTCATAAATATTTATACCTATGGCTTTCCCTACCACTAATGCTGCTACAGAATTACCTGCAATAAATCAAATCCTAATGGCTTGTGGTCAGGCTCCTGTCACCACTTTGGATGAAACCAACCCAGACGTTGCGATTGCTTATCAAACACTTTTAGAAGTTAGTAGAGAAGTTCAAAGTGAAGGATGGACCTTTAACAAGGAAGCACATTATGAGATGACACCAGATACTAATAATGAGATAGTTATACCAAGCAACATACTACAAATAGACCTTACGCATAACGCCTCAATAGGTGATAAGAATGCAGTAAGGAGAAACGGCAAACTATACGATAAACAAAACCACACAGACCAATGGACAGATGGAGCTGTTGAATGCGACATAGTTTGGTTCTTTGATTGGGTAGATCTACCACGTCCAATACAAGATTTTATAACAGCTAGAGCATCCACCATTACCTCTAGTCGGATAGTAGGAGATCAAGCTCAATATCAAATGCTTCAACAGAAGGAAGGATATATGAGAGCTATGGCTCTTGAGTACGAAACAAACCAAGGTGATTATTCATTCTTTGGACAACCTGATGGAGCCAACCCATACATCAGTTATCAACCATATAAAGCACTTAGCAGATAATGGCAGCTATTACACAAACAGTAGATAACTTCCTTGGTGGAGTGTCTAAATTATCAGATGATAAAAAACTACCAGGACAGGTAACAGAGTGTTTTAATGGTTATCCAGATATAACGATTGGACTAACTAAACGACCTGGTTTTAAGTTTATTGAAAAGTTAAAAGATGCTAGTGGTAATGCTTACACTGGTACTTCTTTAGATGGAGCCAAGTGGTTCTTTATTAATAGAGACAGTGATACAGAGGTTTATATAGGTTGTATAACCCCTAAGCCTACTGGTTCATTTGGAGTTATAAATATATGGAATGCTGGTACAGGTGTTAGATGTACTGTAAATGGTGTAGAACATACAGCTACTTTAGGTATAGGTGCTTCACCTCTTACTGGTAGTAATAATGGTAATGCTGGAGTTAATAGTAACCAAACGAATGTAGCTGTAACTACTGATGGACTTGGTTCTGGTATGACTGTTAATGTCACTGCCAGTAGTGGTGTTGCAACAGCACTAACAATCCATACACATGGTACTGGATATAAGGATGGGGATAAGATAACTATCGCTAAAGATACTTGGGGTTTTGGTTCACCTCAATTAGATATAAATGCAATCATTAGTAATTACAAAGTACCTGACTACTTAACAGGTAATCGTACTAACTACGATGTAGTAACGGTGCAAGATACAACAATAATTACTAACAATTTAAAAACAGTAACAGCTGAAGCTACTCCTACAAGGCTACCATTAGTAACACGTCAAACATTTTTAATAGATACTAAACCTGTTTATAACAACAGATTAGATAAAGTAACTCATGTAGGAAGCACTGGTGTTAATAATAACTGGAAGTTTACCTACTATAAAGAAGATGGCACAACCACAGTTATTAATCAAGAAATTGATGGTGTTGATTCTCAAAGTAATCAGAACTATACCGAAGGAAGTGCTAACTGGTTGATGGCTAAGATAGGTTATGCAATCGTTTCACAACATGCTAATCAACATAACCTAGATGGATTTGCATGGTCAATAGTTAATGGTGCATTACAGGTTGATCGTGTTGGCAGTATTAGTGGACAAACTAGAAGAAAATACTTTGCACTAAAAATAGAGAATGGACCAATTAATGCAACAGTAGGTGGTCAACAAGTATTAGCTACAGGATATGATGCTAACTCTCAAATTGTCAGTCGTTACCAAGAGAATGCATTAACAGCTGCCACCTTACCAGCTTCAGCTTTTCATAATCATTATGCTTTAGTCAGTAATACAGCTACTTTAGATGAAGATGACTTCTGGGTACGATTCGTAGCTGATGATGAAGAAAGTGGAGATGGTTACTGGAAGGAAGACTTAAACCCTGAAGTAATAAAAGGTATACAAGACCATACGCTACCTCATGAGTTAGTTAATACAGCTACTAATACATTTACGTTTAGACCAGTAGCGTATACCAAACGATTAGTTGGTGATGATACAACTAATCCAATGCCTAGTTTTGTAGATAAGAAGATTGAAAAGACTTTCTATCATAACAACAGATTAGGATTTATTAGTGGAGATAGTATTGTCTTCAGTCAAGCTGGAGAACCATTTAATTTCTTTCATATAACAGCTAGAACATTATCTGATGCTGATCCGATTGACTTATTAGCACAGACAATTAGACCTACTTCACTAAAGAATATATTACCTGTACCACAGGGATTAATGTTGTTTGCTAAGAACCAACAGTTCCTTGTTCTTGGTAGTGAAGATGGTGTTATGACACCTTCATTAACTTCAATAAAACCAATATCTAATTATGAATTAAATACAGAAATAAACCCAGTTGACTCTGGATCTTATTTTAACTTCATTTCTAAAACACCTGGTAGATCTCGTGTGTTCTCAATGGTAACTGTTGATAGTAATAGAGCACCAAACGCTTTAGATATATCAACTGGTATTAGTGATTGGATACCTACAACAATAGATAATTTAATTTCAAGTGCTCAGGCACAGATGTTGATGTTATCTAGTCAGTCAAGTAAAGATGTATATGTTTTCAGAACGTTTAACAACGGAGAGAAAAGCATAATGAATGCTTGGGTGAAGTGGCAATTACCAGGAACCGTTCAGGATTTAGTATTTGATAATGATGATATATATGCAGTAACTAAACAAGGAAGTAACTATACCTTGTCTATTGCAAACCTAAGTCAAAGTCCAGAACAAGCAATCATTGTCAATAACAATGGAGAGAAGGTTAATCCATGTATGGATCTATATAAAGCAGCTAGTTCAGTCGTTTGGGATTCAGCCAATAACAGATCTAAATGCTATCTACCTTATGCAGATGAATCATCATTGACACCTATCATCGTTATAGCTGGAGATACGTCTGGAGGGACGTTTGCTGACTCTGGATTCACCATTTCACCTGCAAGAGGATCAGATGGTACTGGACCCTTTTTCAGCGTGCCTGGAAGGGATTTAACCAGTGTTGCAAGTAATGTAATAGTTGGATATAAGTATAACTTTGATGTGCATCTACCTCGTACATATGCACGTATAAATGATAAGTCAGATTACACAGCGAGATTGAATATAGCTCGTATGAAGTTTGCTGTTGGACTATCTGGAATTATGGGATTCAAGCTAAAGAGTAGAGGGAGAACTGAGTGGTATAACTTAACTCCAGTTACTGAAGCAAATAGCTACTTAGCTAACGATATTCCATTAAACGAACAATCAGTCTTTACTTTACCTATCCATCAAAGAACTGAAAACATAGAAGTGAGACTATTTAATGACTCACCATTCCCTGTATCTCTTAACTCGATGATGTGGGAAGGAAACTACTCACCGAGATTTTATAGGAGGACTTAAGATATGGCAGTATGGGCGATAGCTGCAGCTGCAGGGCTAAACTTCTTGGGTGGTGCTGCCAATAGAAGATCAGCCAAAAAACAAAAGAGAGCTGAAGAGGCTTGGCTTAAAAAGAAACATGAGGAATATGAATATCCTTCATGGATAATGCAAAGCAAAAAGCTTCATGCTGATTGGAAGCATAAGCAAGCTGGTATAGAAATTGCTAGGGAGAATGAGGATTTATTACATGGTTATAAAACTCAGAATGCACAGAATCAATTCAACCAAGCTCTAGCAATACACCAGTTTCAACAAGATAAATTAGATGCACAATATGATAAGTCTGAAGAATTATTTAATAAGTCTTTAGGCTTAAATGAAAGATCAGCTGATGCAGCTAAATCTGATATAGACAGGAAGTGGCAAGAGACAGTACAAGAATTTACATATGAAGATGAGAATCTAATTATTCAAAATGTGCTAGAGGCTGGACAACAGCGAGCAAGAGGTCGAGCTGGTGTGACTGCACAGAAGACACAACAAGCACGTCTAATGGAATTAGGTACAGATCAAGCTATAAACCTACAATCTTTAATGAGTGCTGGTTTACAGAAAGATGCTGATCTAAGAGATATTCAATATCAGAAAGATGCTGCAGATATGCAAGCTGACGCTAGAAGAATGCTTAAGCCAACTAGAGCACCTGGTCCAGTTAAACCATTAATTGCACCTAAAGGTATATTCCAAGATCTCAGAACATTAGAAGACTTTGACTACGGTATGGCTCCATTACGAGGAGTAGCTCAAACTCAAGTACCAAGTTGGGGAAGTGTATTAGCTAATGCAGCTGGTGCAGGTCTACAAGCATACGCAACGTATTCACCTGGTCAGAGTGCGTTTAATGCTCCTAGTTCAGGTGGTCACTCTGCTATGGATTATTACTCTGGCGGTGGTTCAAACCCATGGGGTTCAATGACAGAAACTGTTATTGGTGGCTAATTAATTACTAAATACAAACATGTCAAAACAAAGAGCCAAGTTCCGTGGGTACGCCCAAGGTAAAGGTTATCAGAATTTTGATCCAGGCTATCAAGGGCTGTCACGGCAGCAAGAAAGAGATAATCGTGAGATTTCTGATCTAAAAGAAAACTTACGAGACGTCAAAGCTAGGGATGAAAAAAATGAAACCGCAACAGATAGAGCTAATAGAATCACTGCTCAAAGTCGTAATGAGGCATATAGTTTTGTAGAGGATAAAACTTATGCAATTAAGAAAGAATCTCTAGAAACAAACAAACGACAAGAAGAGCAAAACTGGGTAGCAGAAAACGCAAAGATAGAACAAGAACATAAGAACCTTATGAGTCTTGTTGACTTCAGTGAGACGCTTGTTAACAGTGCAATCACAGTTAAGAATAAGAACTGGGATGCTACAGCTGAGGCAGCTTATAACTACTACATGAATAATGGTGGTCTACCAATAGATCGCCTACAAGCAACAGATGTAAGAGAAGATGATCAGTTTCAGGTAGGTGAATTAATCAACCAAGAAGCTGATAACTTAGCCGCAAATGGTGGAAGTCCTAAAGCAGTTAACTGGATTAGACATAAGAACAGTGCAGCTGAATATGGAAGGATGAAGGCATTAGCTGTTCAAGCTGGTAATCAATTTGGAGATTATGCTGCTTCAGAGATTATGAAGTCAGGTTTAACTGATCCAAATCAAATTAAAGCTAAGTTAAATGAAATCCAGATTAACTACTTGAAGGCAAATGGGTTGTATGACCCAGAGAAGCAAATGGCTATCAGTGCAGACTTTTTAGGTCCGACACTGGGAGCTATGGCTAAGTCTAGAAATGCTATTGTTAGTAAGTATGAAGGGTTAAAGCTTCAAACTGACTCACAGAAATTCACACAGAATTTTAAAGAAGCATTCTATGTACATAAAAATACAGAGTCACTAAATAATTACTTTAAATATAAATCAGTTGAGTACGGTCCGAATGGAAAGATGTTTGGACGTAACCCACGTGCAGTCTTAAACGAATTGTTAGGTGATGTATCTCTAATCTCCCATACAGAATTTGATAATATAGTAGCTGGTCCAACTAGCGATGGTATTCCATGGGAGACAAGGTTTAAAGGTATCATTGATGAGTTAAGAGAGAAGAGAATAGATGATGAAACTGAGGATTACAGAAGAGAGAAAAACAAACGCACAGTAGGGAACGCTAAACTCGTAGATGATACAGTTAAACACTTCCTAACTAAAGATGATTTTTCAGATGAAGAGCTAGATCAGGCTGTAAGTCAACTTAAATTATCAGGAGCTGATACTTCTAAATTACAAGCACTACAAGATCACAGCATAGAGGATAGACGTAATCAATTCTGGGAAGATCATTTTGAAGACTTAGAGAAAAAAGGTATTCTGAGAACTTCAGATGTCATGAGACAAGATGTTCCTCGTGATGTTAGGAAAACGTTCTTACCTATTGCTAAACAGTTTGATGAATATAGAAAGGCTACAGGTACGAGTGATGAAGATCTTAAAAAGACATTTAATGCTGCACTAAGAGAAAGAATTAAAGCTGGTAGTTTAACGTCTACAGCTCACTATAGTTTAGGACTAGCAGAAAGTAGAGCTGTTCAGTTATACAACGAAAAGCTTGTTCATTACTCAAAGAATAGTGATCCAAAAGCTCACGAAAACGCATTGAATTTTGTATTAACGCAGATTCAAGACAAGAAGGGACAATTTCATGTAACTGAAGTTGATATGATAGATAGCTTGTTTGGTGATAAAGCTTTCTTCTCTCACTTTACTCCAGGTGATCATAAGTTTGCACCACAAGTTGCTAACCCTCTTGACTTTGATAAGACGTTAGAACAGCTTCAAACAAACCCTGATCTGATTAATAAGAAACCACTATTCGATATAGAGGTATTACAACAACAAGCAGAGAATATAAGACGTGGACAACCTATCACTATACCTCCACTTCTGTATGAATTATCTAATGCTAATCCAGAAAGATATGGTACAGCTTTAGATATGTTGCAAGGTCAGTTTAAGGCAGCAAAGATAGATGTAGATGTTGGTAAAGATTTCCGAGTTGAGTGGGCTGGTCAAACGACCGATCCAGCTACTAAGAAATTCTTACAAAAGATCCAAACGAAACAAGAGGCAATACTTGGCTACAAGATCTTGACTGGTGGTACTAGAGATATGAATTTCATGGACCCAAAAGTTAAATCATGGATGGCAGGTACAACTAAAGATGGAGAAGCACAGCCTGGTACTGCTGAATACAACCTTAATCTGATGATTGAAGCATCAGGTGATGTATTAAATGTCGAAACTGTGTCTCTAAACGATGGTGTTATAACTGCTAATACAGCTGAATCTCTTGCCTTCTTAAACGATAACTACATGGATTACGGTTTAGATCGTTATTACGGACGTGAACATGATGGCTTTGGAGGCTTTTACTATGAATACGCTGGAGATGAACCAATATGAACCCTGAAGATTTACAAGAACATCAAGACCTTATACAAAGGCTTAGAGATGAAAGAGCTGATCAAGAACTAAAAACACTACAACAGGGTTATACATACAATCCATCTAGCTCTTATGCACCATTAGTAGGTGAAGAGATGCCTGAAAGTGTTGATAGAGATCAACAGTTAATTGAAAGAGCAGCACAGATAAAAGAAGGTCCACAAGTTGAAGTACCAGAAGCAGCTCCTATACCTACTGAGGATGGCTTTCATACAAGTATTGATGGACAAAAATACACAAGAAGTGATGAAGAATATGCCAAGATGCCTTTCATGGAGAGCTTTGCGGCACGCTTCAGAGAACAACAACCTGGATGGAGTAACCCAGAATATTACCCTGCAGCTGCTGGTTTAGGAATACTTGATATTCCATTTGATATAGCAGGTGCATTAGGTTTTGAAGCCTTAGATGATGCTTGGGATAGAGCCACCAAACTAGAGAATGCCTCTGGTCAAAAGGTAAGGAACTTTGTCAACATTGTTTATCCAAACATGGTTGCAGCTGGTGGTGTGGCTAAGGCTACTCAGGCTGCAAAGCTTACAGGCATAACAAAAGCTGTTGCTAATGTAGGTGGTAATGCACTTGCTGCTACAGCTATTGCTGGAGTTAGTGACTATGCAGAAACAGCAGATAACACAGCTAGAGCTTTAGCTGATACTTTCCCAGAGACTTTTGGTGCTCAAGGTAGGTATCCAATACCTGCAGACTGGAAGACCCTAGATGGTGATTCTCCAGAGGTAAGAAGACAAAAGAACATGTTGGATGAAACTGTTCTTAGTGGTGTAGGAGACATTCTTGGTTATGTGATTAATGCAGGTAAACCAGTACTAAGTTGGTTTAAACCTAAAGGAGCTACAGCTACTGCTTTTAAAAATAAGCAGGTCATGAAGAATGCTGATCCTGAAAGCATTATGAAAATAGCTGAGTTAGATGAAGCTATTGCATCCAAGACTTTACCTAAAAGAGATCTCAGTCTACTTAAGAAGACAAGAGATAAGTTATACGAACAAATACAAAAGTTTAACAAAACAGACGTAACCCAGAACGCTGCTGATTCATCCCTTAAGCGTGCTCAGAAGTCACGTCAGATTCAAACAAATAACGAAGCTATACGAAAGCTTGAAGCAGATCCAACCTCAACTAACTATGACCCAGACATAACACCTGGATTATCAACTGCTAAACAAGCTTCTAAAGCATCCATACCACCTGGAAGCATACAAAAGAATGCAGCTGATGTAGCAGCTATAGATGGAAAAGGATTAACCACTGGTACTCCTAACCCTATGTACACCAAGACAATGGAACAGAAAGGTTTAGTGCTTGGTAAGTCTAGAAATATGGTTAGAGGTATAGAGGCGTTAAAGAAAATGGCTGGTGATTACGATGCCATCATTGATGGGTTCCGTATCACAAGTCAAGATATGAGTGATGCAGCTTGGAAGGTATATAAGGAAATACTACGTCCAGGTTCTACTGATGATCTAAAGAAAGTATTTGCAGATAATAGAGCTATTCAACAAGTATTAGATGAGAAGGGAAACTTTAAAGATGTCTCATATCTCAACGAAATACAAGCTCAAGCATCTGCAGTAGCCTTAGCTGATTTAGTTGATCTTTATTTAGGTAGAGAAATAACTGAATCTTCAGCTAGATTAATGACTACTTTAGGTAAAGAGATAGCTGATAAATCTGGTGTACCTAGAACCTTTAAGAATCTTGCTAGTGATGATGTTCTAATTGAACAAGTACTAGATAAGATGGAAATACTCATGTCTGAGTATGGGGTTAATAAGTACATCTCAGGTTGGCAGTTAAACAATAAGAAGTGGTGGGAAGTCTGGAAGAAGTCAGCTGACCCTGATGAGTTAGTAGATCTAACACTAAAGGAATTCACTGAAGTACAAAATGCTAAGCATGCTGAGTTTAAACAATTCAGACAGAACCTAGCTGCTATCAGAGAAACTAATCCTGAAGCTATGCGTCCATTACTAGATGCGTTTGCTTACTCAGGAGGTAAGGTAGATGACTTACAAAAGCTATATGCTTTTGCAAATGATCAAGTAAGTATTGGTGGTCTTATAAAGAGTCCTGACCATAAACGAATGAATGCCTTTGCAAGAGGTGCTTGGTCAGTTAACTATAACAATATTCTATCTGGTTTATCAGGTTTAAGAGCAGCTGTAGGTAACGGCTCCATGCTGATAATGAAGCCTATGACAACAATGCTAAGTCATGGACTAGAAGCTGTTGTTAAAGGGGATATGGAGCCAATCGAAAGGGCTATGTATTACCACAGTTCCATGTTTGAAACTGCACAGAGATCTTTAGGTGATGCCTTAAACAGGATGAAGAAAGTCCATAGTGATTCTGACTTTATGGCAAGTGTCATTAGGAAAGACTTCCTTGTAGAGGAAGATAAAGTATGGAACATCTTAGATGATGCAGCTGAATTAGCTGAAGCAAATGAAGATAATCTTGGTTATCTATGGCAATACAAATGGGCTAAGAAGAGTAAAGAAGTATCTCAAATGAAGTGGATGCGTACAGGCACAACATTTATGTCTGGAGTAGACGCTGCAACAGATACCTTTATGGCTACTATGAACTCAAGGGTAGCTGCCTACGATGAAGTATTTGGTAAGTATGGTAAGACTTTAGACCCTAAGAAGTTTGAAGAGTACTTAGCTATAGCTGAGAAGAAGAACTATGCAAACATGTTTGATAAGAATGGTGTCTTAACAGATAAAGCTGCTAAAGCTGCATCTGGTGAGATTGCTTTGAACCTAGACGATGGTGCATCTGATTGGATTAACACAGCTACTACTGCTGTACCAGCTTTAAAGAACTTCTTTATGTTTCCTAGAACAGGTATAAACATGGCAAAACTTGCTATGTCATATACACCTCTAGCAGTAATACCAGGACTTAATAAATACTCTAAAATCCTCTATGCAGGGGATGACATGGTGAAAATCAAAGCAGCTCTAAAGGAGCACGGTATTAAAGACTTTGATAAAACCCCTAATGCAATGGCTATCTATAAGAACTTGCAAAAGGAATATCAAGGTAGGTTAATGCTTAGTTCTACTACAGCTACACTTGGGTTTACCTATGCCATGAATGGTGGTATACGAGGTAATGGTCCTGTTAGTGGTTCAGATAGACGTAAGTTACAAGATATGGGTTGGAAGCCTAAGACAATAAAGATTGGTAATAACTGGGTTAGCTATGAAGGTATCCCAATGTTAGATACCATCCTTACTGTTATGGGTGATGCAGCTTATTATCATAATGATCTTGGGTCATCTATGACTCAAAGTATTGTTGATAAATTAGCTTGGACTATATGTGCAACATACGTCAACAACACACCTCTTTATGGTATGGAGCCGCTACAAAAGGCTTTTGCTGGTGATGAATCTGCTTGGCAACGTATAACAGCAAACATGATCAGAGGTGCTATACCTATGTCTGGTGCTTTAGGAGTTGTAAGTAATGCCATAACCTCATCTCAAAAAGATATCTATAAAGATATGATGGGGTATGTCTTTAACAGAGTACCTATTGCTTCAAGCTTCTTACCTGAGCGTATTGATTATTGGACAGGTGGAGAGATTAATGAAATTGATAACCCATTACTAAGAACACTTAATGCTTTAAGTCCTATTAAAGTCAGTCAGGGTGAGGAACCTTGGAGGAAGTGGTTATTAGATATTGGATTTAATGGAATTAGTATTCTTTCTAAAACCTATAATGGTGATAGAGAATATACTGCTGAAGAAAGAGAAATCATTGGTCGTCTAATTGGTGAACAACAGCTATATAGACAAGTCCAAAGAGTCATGAAATCTGGCAGGTATAACAAAGAGATTGAACAGCTTAAACTCTATCGTAGAGGTAAAACCTATGATGAAGTTAGACAGTATGCTCAACGACTACCAGTACATCAACATCTAAATAAGATTATTAAGTCTGCTCAACAACGTGCAGAGTTTACACTACAGAATAGTGATGAATTTAAGCATATTGGATTTGATATTAGAGGTAGGCAGATAACTAAGAAACTAATGGAGAGAGGTTTAGTTGATAGAGCAGCTAATCAATCCAAACAAAACGAAATACAGAGACTCTTAGACATAAACAAATAACGCACACATTCAATGGCCACAACTGAAAATACATTTACAGGTAATGGCTCCACCACCAATTACTCATTTACATTCCCATATATTAAGACCACTGATGTTAAAGCTAGCATCAATGGCACGGATACAACTGCATTTACATTAGCTAATGCAACAACCGTACAATTTAATACTGCGCCAGCAAATAGTGCTGCAATAAGAATCTATCGTACAACTGATGACTCAGCATTACCTGCCACCTTTTATGCAGGGTCATCAATTAAATCATCAGACTTAAACGATAACTTCTTACAAAACTTATATTCCAACCAAGAAACAAACAATAATGTTTGGTCTTCAGGTACAAAGACTATTGATAGTTCAGAGACTTGGGCTGGTAATAATACAAAGATAGCTACTACAGGAGCCATTGATGGTCGTGTAGATGCAAAGATTGATACAGCTTTAACCACTGATGTAGTCGGTGGTCAAAGTATAACCATTACAGATAACTCACCTGGGTCAGGTCAGATCACAGCCAGTGTCACAGCTGGTAGTATTAGAGAAACAGAACTAGCTGCAGATGCAGTTGATGGTACTAAGATAGCTGATGACTCTATCAATTCTGAACATATTGTAGACGGTAGTATTGACACAGCACATATAGCTGATGCTCAAGTAACTACAGCTAAGATAGCTGATGATGCAATTACAAATGCAAAGATAGCTGCTAATGCTGTAAGTACAAATGAAATTAATAATGCTTCTATAGCTACGAGTCATTTCTCTGCTGGATGTGTAACAAATGCTGTTTTAGGTGCAGATTCTGTAACTACAGCTAAGATAGCTGACTCTAGTGTTACAACTTCTAAAATCGCAGCTTCTGCAGTAGGTACAAGTAGATTAAATAATGGTGCTGTAACAACTGATAAACTGGCATCTGATGCAGTTGATAGTTCAAAGTTAGCAGACAATTCTGTTAATTCAGAACACTATGTTGATGGATCTATTGATACAGCTCATATAGCAGATGGACAAGTCACTACAGCTAAGATAGCTGCAGATGCTATAGACGGTACTAAACTTGCAGACAATGCTGTTAGTGCTGAACACATAGCAGCTAACTCAGTAGGAGACTCTGAGATAGCTACAGGAGCTTTAGATAATAGGTACTACAGAGAAAGTGAATTACTTACTGATGGTGTCTTAGATGGTAGATACTTTACCCAAACTGCTGCTGACGCTAGATACTTCAACGTAAGTACAGGTGACACTATTAAAGATGGTGATGCCTTCCCAGATAACGACACAACAATAGCTACAACTGCTGCTATCAATGACAGGATTATTGATCTTGTTGATGATGTAGGTGGTTTTGTACCAATAGCAAATGAAACATCTTTTCCTAACGCTAACCCTGACGTAAATAACGGTACAGGTACAATAGTTAGTATTGGAGAATTAGCTGGTAATTTAGTTTCAAATAGTAGTGGTGTAATAACTATTGCTAATGGAACTGTAGGAAACTCTACAGTAACTATCACTGGAGCTGGTAATAGCACAACCTATAGTGCTGGTTATGGGATGTTAATCGAGACTACTTCTACACTTAATACTTATACCTTCCATAGATTGTCGTCTAGGGCTACAGAGGTTACAACCGTAGCTGGAAACATCTCGAACGTTAATACTGTAGCTAGTAATAACAGTAATATCACTACTGTAGCTGGAGCTAATAGCAATATTTCTACAGTTGCTACCAACATTACTAATGTAAATAACGTTGGTGGTTCAATATCAAACGTTAATACAGTTGCTGGAAACCTTAGTGGTGTTAATAGTTTTGGAGAAAGGTACCGTGTAGCAAGTAGTGCTCCTGGTAGTGGTAATGATGAAGGTGATCTTTACTTTGATACAAGTTCTAATGAGCTAAGAGTATATAACGGATCAGCATGGCAAGGTGGTGTAACAGCTACTGGTAACTTTGCTGCAGTTACAGGTAATACATTTACTGGAACTAATAGCCACGCAGATAATGTTAAGTCTCAGTACGGTGCAGGGAATGATCTCCAGATCTACCATGATGGAAATAATTCAGCGATAAACCATAATGGAACTGGTGATTTATATGTTCAATCTAATAACAGTTTATATATAAGAAACATTGCTGGAGACAATTATGTACGAGCAATAGAAGACGGAGCCGTAGAACTCTATTGGGACGGGAGTAAGAAGTTTGAGACGCTATCAGATGGTGTAAAAATAGATGGAATACTTCATTGGGATTCTGGTAATTCAGGTAGAGCTATTGAACTGCAGGATAATCAAAAGATATTCTTAGGTAGTGGAGATGATCTCAAGCTCTATCACGATGGAAGTAATTCGTTTATAGAACAAACTGGAACAGGCAATCTAGTAATTAAAGACAATACTGGTTCTGGTGGAGTAAGAATCTTTAGTAATGATTTTCAAATTAAGAATCAAGCTGACAGTGAAGATATTGCAAAATTTATAGAAAACGGAGCCGTAAACCTCTATTACGACGGCGTTAAGAAGTTTGAGACGACGAGTGGTGGGGCTAAAGTTACAGGTGAATTACAAGTCACAGGTGATGTACATTTAAATAATGGTACTAACTCAGGTAAAGACGTTAAGTTTGTAGCTGCTAGTAATCTTTTTAGAATTTATGATGATGTAAAACTTACATGTGGAACTAGCGATGATCTCAAGATCTACCATAATGGGTCTCACTCATATATTGTTCAAAACGGTACAGGTAACTTATACATTGATGCTGAAGGTACGAATGAAGATTTATATTTAAGAGCTAATCGTAGTGTTTATATACAAGCATCAGGGTCAACTGAACATGGTATTAAAGTACTTGGTGACAGTGGCGTAGAACTCTATTACGACAACAGTAAGAAGTTAGAGACAACGGGTGCTGGTGTTACAGTACAAAGTCAACTAAAGGTAGAAGGTTCAGAAACATCTCAACTTAATGGTAATCAACTTAGATTCGAAAGAAACAGTACTTCGTATATAGATCAAATAGGCGGTGGTTCTTTAGCATTTAGAACCATGCATAGTGGTTCTGAAACTACTAGAATGACTGTCCAGTCTGGTGGAAATGTAAATTTACCTGATAACGGTCATCTAACTTTTGGTGCATCAAATGATCTCCAGATCTACCATGATGGAAGTAATTCGTTTATTAACAATACAACGGGTGAGATAAGAACTAACGATACTTGGAGATGGGACGATAATGCTAAAGCTACATTTGGATATAGCAATGATCTCCAGATCTACCATGATGGAACCCAAAATCTGATCGAAGGTACAGTACCCCTTTATATCAAAGGATCACATGTAGTTATCTACAAAGGTGGTACTACTGAAAAAATGCTCCAATGTACTGGAGATGGTGCAACATCTCTTTGGTATGACAACGCTAAGAAGTTAGAAACTACCTCTGGTGGTGTCAACGTAACTGGTGCTTTAACTGTTAACGGTGCTGCTGTTGGTGGTGGTACTTGGGACATTTTAGGTACTACTGATTTCTCATCATCAAATGCAAATTATTCTGAAAACACAGGTTGGAATGCTAGTGACTATATAATGGTGAAATGTATATTTAGTTGGGTCTCAGCAAATCCAGACGGTTCAGATATGTCTATGCGCTTTTATCTTGCAACCTCATATGGTGGCAATGGAACGCTAAACACAAGCAATGAATACAGGTACTCATCAAGATGGAGAACTTGGGGTTATGCGAATGAATCTGCTACAAGCAACCAAGGTACAAATGTAGGTACTAGGTGGAGGTTTGGAAATAATGGTGGATCAGACTACTGGAGTGGAGAAGTGACAATACCACTTGTTCCTTTTGCTCCTACTAACTCTCTTGGTAATAAAAAGAAATTTGCTGTTGCCGATATATGGAGAACAGCTAATCAAGGTTCTGAGAACTTCGAGATGTTGGATAGTGAACCTGATCTTATCGTAGGTGCAAGACTTTATAATGATGGTGGCGATGACTTTACCTATGGAAGAGTTACTTGGTATGGGCTGAAATACGCTTAAATTAAACTTAAAACAAACTTATTAAAAAAACAATGGCTACAAAAACTTGGCAAGTAAACACCCTTCAGCGTGAACTAGCAGACGGGTATGTATCAAAAGTTATCTATCGTGTTAACGGTGAAGATGGCACTTATAAATTTAGAGCTACAGGTGAAGTTAATCTTCCTAAACCTGATACTCTTGTTCCTTATGCTGATCTTACTGAAGCAACAGTCTTGAGTTGGATAAAGGCAAAAATAGATGCAGATGCAAACTCAAAGACTCCAAAAGGAGTAACCGTGGCAGATATTGAAACAGCTGTAGAGAACGGTGTTAATGAGCAGAAGACTCCAACTACAGGTGTGGGTAAGCCTTGGAGCTAGGTGAAAGCACCTAAACTACCTAGTGCTTTAGATATGCCTAGCATCCCTCTAAAGCAACCATCAGCAGAGATGCCAGTGTTTCCACCTGTAGTTATACCTCCTAGTAATATAAAAGCTCCAGCTGGAGTGGAACTAGAGGAAGTACCAGAGGAAACAGATGAGGCTGAAACTGCAACTACTGAACAACCAACTCTTAGAGTACCTGTTGTAAAAATAGAGCTACCCTTACCTTCAGCTGAAGTAGTCGCAACGGCTACCTATGCAGCTGTTGCAGCTGTAGCTACTACCACCCTTGCTACTCCTCTATTTGACAAACTAAAGAAACAAATACAGAAGTTCTTACAAAAGAAAGTAGATAAATGGAAGGAAAACCGCCTGAAGAAAAAGGAGTCCTTGGAAAGCTGAAAGATGCTGTAGAGGATAAAGAACATCAAATAGAGGTGCTTGGAACATTCGTGAGGCTCGGAGTAGTCGTCTGGTCTGGTTTCATCATCACTATGAATTATGT
>Ga0208158_1000202_pt1 | contig 24372 bp, 29 predicted proteins | sample 8_EtaG_FD_184081 | JGI IMG/M metagenome (GOLD analysis project Ga0208158, IMG submission 184081) | Marine viral communities from the Subarctic Pacific Ocean - 8_ETSP_OMZ_AT15162 metaG (SPAdes) (version 2) | ecosystem: Environmental > Aquatic > Marine > Oceanic | place: Pacific Ocean | collected...
GCATCTGATATATTATCATCTTTATCAACAAATTTGTTTACAAGATTATTTATATCTGACTGTTTGTCTTTTACATTATTTTTGTCTTTTATATTAAATCTATATTTGCTTTCCCCTACTTTATATTCAAAACCTTTGAAATTTTCGGAAAACAAATTATTTGTTTTATTTTCAAATATAGATCTTCTTTTTTGAGCTATTTTTTGTGTTGATTCTTGTTCTTGGTTATATTTATTGAAGAACTCAACCGCCTCTTTTTGTTTAGGAGTTAACTTAGAGCTTAACTTAACCTCATCGTAATATCTACTCTTCAAACTAGTAAGATTTGATTTAGCTTCTGCAATCGCCTCTTTCATTCTTAATTTTTTTCTTTGAATATTTTTATCATCATCTTCTTCTTCATTATAAGAAAATGAGTCTTCAATTAAAAAATTAATTTCAGTATCGTTTAAATGAGGTTTTGTTTGTTTATAGTGTTCTTTTAAAAGATCTATATCCTCCAAATCCTCATAATTTTTGTTTAATTTAATGTAATCTTCAAGAGTTCCACCTGTTTCTTTCATAAAATCTACTAATTTAGTAACATTTTCAGGGAGTTCCTCTTGATTATTATTTACACTTTCTGTTTCTTCTTTAAGCTTTTCTTCAGCTTCTTTTTCAGTATCTTCTTCACTTTCTGCCTTTTCATCAACTTTTTCTTCTTCCGTCTCTTCAACCTTTTCTAGTACTGGCTCTTCTTTTTGCTCTTCTTCATTTGAGGGCTCTTCTTTTTTGTCTTCTTGTTGTGTTTCTTCTTGTACGGCATCTTGATCTTTATTTATTTGTGATAAATCTACTTTAATAACGTTATCATCCCCTTCGTCCACAAGTTTTTTCATTGTTTTTGGAGTTGGTGGATTTTCTTGTTCTTTAGAAGTTTCTGCTTTAGCAGTTTCTTCTTTAGGAGTATCACCTTTGTTATCTAGTGTATTCTCCGTTTTAGTTGAGTCCTGTTCTTCAACTTTCTCAACTACTTCTTTTTCTTTTGACATAATAAAATATTATAAAATTAATAAAAATGTTATTTTGGCTCAAAAGCCTCCATATTAAATCCGCTACCCATTGTATCATTTCCAGCAGACTCAAATTGTTGCGATCCCCTTTTATCTTTCCTTTGTTCTATAAGTTCTGATTGTTGGCTCGCTTGTATTCTTGTTCTTTCATCTTTTCTGTCTTCTTTATATTTTTCTTTCTTATCAAGAACACTATTTTCTTTTTCTAAAGTCATTTGATTTAATTGAAATTCAAATTGCATTAATTCTTTCTTTAGTTCTTTTTCTTTTTGTAATTTTTGTAATTCTAACTGGCTCTCCATTTTTAATAGCTCAGATTTTTGATTAGTAATAGCAGCATTTTTTTCTACTTCCATTTTTGCAGCAACTTGTGTATTTTGAGAATTTGCATTAGCTTGAGCCTGTATATTAGCTTGTTGCTTTTGCATATCTGCCGCTTCCTTATTTTTCCTTCTTAATTTTAAAAGCTGGTTTGCTAATTTTAAATTTTTAACTTCTCTAATATCAATAGCATCTTCTAAAAATATTTGGTCCTTTGCTAGTGCTTGTTGAATATTATTTTCTAATAATTGTTTTTCTTCTTCATCGGGTGCTAATTCAATAAATATTCCAAAGTCATGTAAATGCAGTTTAGAGGCCTCCCCTAATGTTCCTACATTGAATCTGCCTAAAGAAGCTACAAAAGCGTCTCTTGTTGGTGCAAATTCAAGAACGTCGGAAATTCTTAAACTTACCGATTCTGCTGTTTTTGCTGTTAAATATAAACTAGATTGTAGTATATGTCTTGTAGCTGTATTTGAATTAGCCGCTGCTAATTTTTGTACCCCAACTAATGCATTTTTATCAGGGGTACTAGCATCTCTCGCTTCGTTTAATCCGGTAACATCTCTTATCATTTGTAAATAATAATTATAAGTATTTATTAAAGACCCTATTTTATTATTACCACCGTTGGAAGTTAATTCTTGAATAGGAACTTTTCCATGGTTTAAATCCCCGTCCTGTGTCATACTTCTACCAATTACAGAACCGGTTTGGAAAAACATATTTAATGCTTCTTGCGGATTATAATTTGTACCATTACCTAAATCAATTTCTGCCAATCCATCTGCATCTAAATAAACTCCATCTGGAATCATTCTAGCAAGTACTTGTTGTAATTTTAAATGTGTTAATTGAATCATATCGGCAAAACTAGTTATTCTACTAACTAATGATTCGATTTTACCTTTATAAATTCTAGGGGAAACAATATTATAATTTAACCACGCTTTAGTTCCATCAGCTTTAGGTCTAATCATGTTTTTAGATTTAGCCCATTTTAGTAATTTATTTTTTCCTAAAATATAAACACCATCATAAACTGTCTCTAAAGACCTCCCTTCTTTAATAAACAATTCACTTTCTTCGGGATTGAATTGATCAGTTTTTTCAATAGCTTTTTCGCCTCCAGAAGCTGTTGTCTTAATTTTATAAACTTCATTATTAAAAGTTTTAAAATTAAAATATAATACTTGAATAGTATTGGCGTCTAATACAGCGTCCTCATTTATATATCTATTATGTGAAGCAGAGGTTTGCACGCCTTGCTGCGAAATTTCCTTTAATTCATCTTTTGTCATATAAGGAAACTCCTGCATCAAATCATTTATATTAACACTTTTAACTTCCCCAACATAATAAATATCATCAAAATAAGGTGAATCTGTATAAGAATAAACCATATTTGCTGGATCACAATATTCTATTTTAATACCTTGTGTTGTAGTAAAAGTATTTTTTACACATCCAATACCTAAGACAGTAAGATCATAATTTATTCTTTTTTTAGTTAAATCAAAATTATTATCTTCAAAAATATAATTAATAGCTTGTTCTTCAGCTATTTCCACAGATTGTTTATAATCTAATTGCATGTGAAGAGCGAGATCTTCTGGGGTATCTGGAATTGCATCAGGATCATTAGCTAGTGTATTAACACCTAAGGTATTTTGTATATTTCCAGCAAAGTCTTTTATTGCCATATCTCTTAATAGAGACTCTACATATTGAGTTCTTTCTGCTACTGATGAAGGGTCTTGCGAAAATGCTTTAATATCATAAAGCCTATCTGACATACCATTAACTACTATATCTACAAATTTAGGAATAATAGGAACAGGCTTCCAGTCTAAATTTAAATAAGATAAATCTCCATTTATAGATAATTCATCTTTATATTTTTTTACAGATTGTTCGCCTCTTGCGTATAATCTTAATCTATGATATTCATCCCTATTAGAATAAAATCTAGTTGATCCAGAATCTCTTTTGAACCACTCATGCTCAATAGCACGAGCTACTTTCAAACCGTATTCTTGACTCGCTTTTTCTTGGTCACTAGCTATTTGACTAGGAAAAGAACTTTTTAATATTGTTTCTGCCATGCTATCTAATTATTTGCGAATGCACTCCTTTATTGTTAAATTTTGAAATTTTAAGATCTAATGTGGGTTTTTCATATTTTGGTCTAGGGTGATATAAATGTCTATTGCAAGCCATAATGGCTAAACCGGAACTAATCGAAGCATCATATTTTGTTCTTTTATTTATATCGAATCTTGCCCAATCATTAAGTGTTTTATTGAAATATATATTTCCAGCCCCATCATTTTGTAGGCCAACATGCTTTTCTATATATGTCTCTATTGCAGCTGCGTGGGCTTGTTTTACATCTTCTGATGTATTTGGTATTCCTCCAATTTCTTTTTCTGTAACAGATAATTTATTACTTAACTTATCAGGGCGATTCATTGAGAACCCTCTATACCCTCTCCTCTTTAAATAATATAATAATCTAGGTTTATTATTCTCAGCTAAAATTGGCATTGCATAATAAGCTAAAGCCATTAAGACATCTTCAAAAAATATTTCAGCTGTTTGTGGTCTAGCTATATATTCTAAAAAGAATGTATTTGGTGGAACATTCTCCATAGAGAATTTTGTTAATCCGTGTAAAGCCCCTTTAGAGCCAATACCGTCAGTAGTACCTGATATATCATATGAGTCACATCCAAAAGCACCCATATGCTCATTACCTGGATACCTTATACCATTTTTTACTATAATATTATTTTGTAAAGCAGATTCAGGTGTCCATGCAATTAAAAATCTACCGTTCTGAGATGGATGAAAAATAACCCTTGTGTCTTTTATTCCATTCTCCCAAACAAAAGAACCTTTTGTTATTATTCCTTTTCTAATAAGATCTTCATTCCAATCTATTTGTTCATATATTTTTGTTAAATTGAATATGCTATTATTAGCCTCATCCCTAAATGCGTGCTCTTCTGTTCTTGGGAATTGTCTATAATATTCATTTAAACCATCAGAATCGTGTTTTAATCCCTCAACTTCATTTTCCCAAAACTCTATAACCCCGGTGTCAATAAATTCTTCATCGTTTCCAAGCGTCGGTTTTTCCGGCGTATTAAAGACAGGGTGTCCATAAGAATCAATGTATCCTTCGTAATTCCATTCCATAGGTACGAACAAACTATATAGTCCCGTGCTAGTTTGTCCATTACGATTTCTTTTTGTGACGTCTGAATCATTATATAGTTTTTTAAAATTATCGCCTCCTTTATCAAGTGCATTAGAAGTAGACCCCATCATACACTTTCCAATTATTTTTCTTCCTAATCTTAACGTCGTTTTCGTAACCCGCCAGTTGTTGAGGATGTTGTCGGGCCTCTCCCATTTGCCGGATTCGTCGTGGGCAAGGAGTTGTAACTTCTCCCCATCGTAGGAGTTGTCCCCGGTGTTCTTCCAATCGATGGTTGTATCCAACCCCTGGAGTTCCTTTTCAAGGGCTGTACTAGTTTCCAATTTCTTTCTGGTAAGTTTCGAGGCAGGGACTCTATACGCGAGTTCCGTCTTGGGGCGGTCCATACCGTCCTGGATCGGTTTGAAAAAGAAGGGATAGTTAACTGATATTGGTACCACTTTGTCAGTAAACATTTTCTTCGCATCAGCTCCAGTTTTAGATAATATTCCATATCGTGAATCAGAGGATATAGTGGCCTGGTGTACCAGTTCTGATGATGCCATGAAAGAAAATCCCGATCTACGATTCTTAAGGTAGCACATTCCGTAACACCTAATATCGGATTTACACGCTTCCCAAAAAATAAAGAAAAGTCTGTTTGCTTCTCGAAAGTCTGGCTTCCCAACATCAATCTTGGTCCACTGCAAGTACATATAGTGAGAACCAGTGATATAAGTAGGAACGCCTTTATTATAAAACCAAAAACCTTCTTCACGTTTTTTAAACTCATCATTAATATAATCATACCATTTATTTTTAAAAGTTTCCGGATAACCTTCCCAATCAAAAATAGTTCGTATTCTATCTAATTCTTTTGGGTGTTCTTTTGGTACCCATTTATTATTTGTATTAACTATATTTTTAGGGGCAAGTGGAAGTGCAACTGGTAAATTTTGAATTTCTACTATTTCTCCAATTTGACCAGTTTTGCTAATAACAATAATATCATGCTCTTTATTATACCCGTATTCCCATTTTTTTTGTTTATTAAGCCTCTTTATAATATTTTGTCTAATTGGGGTAATTGTTTTTACAAGATTTTGCTCGTACATTATTTAGATCTTTTTTCAGCAAACCCACTAAAAGCTTGCTTATTTTCTACAGGCTTATCCTCCATCAAATTTTTTTCATTTTCAATACGAGATAATATTTCAAATGCATCAAATATTGCTAATTTTTTTGTAGCAGCAGCATTTTTTAATCTATCTGCAGCTAATTCATCATCTTTGTCTTCAACAATAATTTCTTCTTCTGCTACTTTTATTAATTCCTCTACTGCTTTATACCCAGCTTGGATTATATTCGACTTCATCTTTTTTATGTTCATATTTAATTGAAATTGAATTTATAGGCACTCTATAAAGTCTTTGGTCTCCAATAACAAACTCATACTCACTATTTGGAGTAAAACCTATTAAATCATTAGCTTTAAGTCCAAAGCTCCTTAAATCATCCCCTAAGTACTTTAAAACGCCTATTAGAGGCTTTTCTTTATCTGTAGTGTACTTATTTTTATTTTTTATTGGTTTTACAAAGCAAAATCCGTCCGTAGGCATCCAATCATTTTTATTCTTATATAAAAATATTTGATCATAATAGCAAAAGTATAAATCTTCTTTAAAATAACTCTTACTATTTTTTTCCTCTCCCCTAACATTATAATATCTCCTAAAAATATTATGATGAATAATTACTTCGTCTCCAACATTTATATTATTAATATTATCAATCATAGGGGTTGCAATAACCTCTCCAAATCTATTAACAAATTTGTGATCTTCTATTGATGTATTTAATATTAATTCTTTGTCTTGTATCTTAATCTTGTTATTATATCTACCATTAATTGGCTTTATAATATAACAATGAATATTTTTCATTAATAGTCTAGATTAAATTCTACTGCAACTGCCATGTTTTTATTAAAATGTTTCCAAGGAAGAATTTCATTATTTTTTTCAATAAATATTTTATACTCTCCACTATCTTCCATTATTTGAGAAATTTTATGTCCCCCAAAAACTTCTTGCCCTACAGCATAATGCATTGCATCGTTTTTATAATCTCTTCCAATGCTTATCTTACGTATTAGATTCATTTTTACTATTTTTTATAGACCCATCTTTAATATCTATAGAAACATCCCCATATTCTTTTTGTAGTTGTTTCTTTTTAACCTCCATTTCGTTATTTACATCAACTAATTGGCCCATTAAAATTGCTTTTTGATATTCAAGAACACCTATACTTGTTGTTATTGAATTTATTTTAGAATTAAGATCTTGTACTTCTTTTAATTCTTCTTTATTTATTTTTTTGCTCATTTTATTTAATTTTATTTAATTTATTTAACTTATTGAATATAATTACCTTAGTTCTTTTATTACATATATTATTATTATTATAAGAAATATCCCTCCAATTAATAATCCTTTTAAAATTGTTGAATCCATAACTTGTATTATTAGGATATAATTTTATTACTGTTATTTATTTTGGTATTATAAGGTATTTTTTTATTTAACCATTCTTGTCTTTTTTGACAACCACAACCTTCTGTTTTTTTTATACCAACTAATCCTGTAAGTGCTGCTACTGTATCTCCTAGTCCTTTATGGTTTTTCATTTTTTACGTTTTTCGCTCTAGGTAAGTTAAATTACCATTTAATGAAACTCTTTTTTCGCCTGAAGATTCTCCAGGTTTATGCATAATATCACCTCCAAAAAATACAGTTTCTCCTAACTTTGGATAATAACTTTCAGGGTTATTCTCAGTATCATAAAATATTATATGATCACCTTCTGATAATTCTAAATAAGTCACTGCTACATAATCAGCAGTTTGATGCTGATGAGGAGGATTATCAATCCAGTCTTCATTCGGCTGGTAAAGATACCAAGATTCAAAAAGAAATAAGTCTTTTCCCTCTATCCCCTCTTTATTAATGTGCTCATTGAAAGGAGTACAAATATATTCTTCCCATTCAAGATGTAGCCCTCTGTTTCTTAAATCATTTTGATACCCAGGCCCTTTACTTTTAGGATCCATTTCAATGGGTGTATAAAAAGAATTAAAATTATTAGAATTATATATGTCCATATAGTAATCATGCACACTATAATTATTTTGTAACAATTTTTCTATTAATACATTATCTTTATTGTCTAAAGTAAATATTTTATTTCCTGCTATATTGTGTTCTTTTATCATTTTACGTAAACTTCTTTCAATTGACTTGTGTAACTACCAGCACATGCGGTAAATTGTTGGAATAGCCTTGTAGTAGTATTTAGCGTACCGTGGAATTCTACAGTAAATCCAGTGCCTACCTGATCAGAGTATCTATTAGGGTAATTATTACATGCCCCATTTAATTGAGTTGCTGTACCTTGTAACTGAGTTCTGCTACTTGTGGTGCTTGTCCAATAAGGCCCACAAACAACACCACCATTATCACTAACATATAAAACTACTATTCTAACTTTCGTTATACTAAAATCACTAACAAAAGTAGAATTTAAATCAAGATAACTTTTTTGGGAATCTCCACCACATCCGTAGCTATTTGCCTGTGCATGTGTACCATTATTAGCGTTTAGTAGTGCTGTGCCACTGCCACCACCTGCTGCCATATTACTACCACCAGTACCGTGCCCACCAGATAAAAGAGTGCTATATACCGAATTGCTAAGATTAACATTTATCCAACCCCCACCAGCGTCCATTTTTATATATGCCTCATAAGCGCCCGAACCTCCGTTTATCCAGTAATTGCCCGATGTTGTTATCCCGGCATTATATAAAGCTATACCTGAGGCGGCCGGATTACCTTCCGTCCCTAACGCCGATCCAAAAGCCCCAGAAAGTAATGATTGTCCAAACATATTATGATGCTATTTGTGAAATTGTGTACCAAAATTCTGTTGCGCCTACGCAAGTTACTTGTACAAAGTTTTTCTTAGAAGAAGTATCATCGTAATCTCCTGATATTTTATTAAATGTACCGGAAGCTCCTCCAACATTAAAAGCTAAAGTTCTGCTACCACCAGAGCCTGTTATAACTATTGCTTTAGTAACACCAATTACGGGGTTAGTAATATTTATAGTCATATTAGCATTAGGCGTTAATGTAAATACTTGTGCTGCGGTATAATCTAACACTACAGGAGAAGCCATTGTTAAAGCTGCTGCTGTAGTAAATTCATTACCCGCTTTAGCACTAGTCACACTATCATTAGCTAGTTTAGCTGTAGTTACATTAACATCAACTATATTAGCAGTTACTACCGCATCATCCGCTAATTTAGCAGCTGTTACAGCATCCGCAACTATTTTTGAAGTTGTTACAGCATCATCGTTTAGTACGTTACTTGTTACTTTAGTTAAAGCCATTTTTTTATTTTATTAATTATTTTTTTTAGGTTTAGTTTGTGCCATTTAATATTTTTTATGATACTTTATCCCACTCTTGGTTTTCTTCATCCCAATCATATTTTTCCCCATCGTCTGGATACTCAATAGGAGGATTCCACATACATGAAGATTCCTCTAGTAACCAACTAGGATAAGGTTTAGGTGGTATAAAAGCATCTCTACCGAAATCATAAGTAAAACCTATTCCTGCATAATTTTTTCTAAATGGTGTACCTCCATCTGAATGAACACCGCCACGGGTATTATAAGAAGTCCTTTTACAAATTTGTTTTCTTATCGCCTTCATCTTTACCTACTATTACTTCGGTTACTACGTTAGCCATATCTAAAAATGCGTAATGTGCCATATTATTTATTAGTTTAATTGTATATTTCCTGTTCCCGCTGTAATAGTAGTAACTTTATCTGAACCATTTGTTGCTGTACTGAGTGTTAATCCGCCACCGGGATTAGTTAAGGTTGAAGTATTTGGGTATCTAAGTATTACAACACCAGTACCTCCATTACCCCCAACATATCCTGTACCAGAACTTGGCCAGGCAGCACCACCACCACCGCCACCAGTATTAGCAGTACCAGCGCCACCAGGTTGATTACCACTTCCTCCAATTCCACCAGTACCACCACCACCATCACCAGCAATTCCAGTTGTTCCAGAGGCATTAGTATATCTTCCACCACCACCACCGCCGCCGCGTGTGACAGATGATCCAGTTATTGTTGATGCAACTCCATCCCCTCCGTATCCAGTGCCATCAGTGTTACCAGCTTCTCCAGCACCACCACCGCCGCCGCCGCAGTATAATGAATTTCCACTTGCTGTTGCGGTACCTCCAGCATAACCTTGATTACTTGTCCCAGTTCCTCCAGCTCCTGAGTAAGCACCACCACCACCACCAGATCCACCTGGTCCACCAGCAACACTTAATTTACCTCCATAACCACCTCCTGCAGATGTAACTGAAGAAAATATAGAATTAGAACCGACACTTCCATTATTACCTCCAACACCACTATAAGCAGCTCCGCCGGCTCCACCAGCACCTATTGTTACAGTATAATTAGTTGCTGTACTTAATGATAAAGCAGTTTCAGATGAGCCTCCTCCACCTGAGGTTTCGCTATTATAAGCTGAGCGATATCCACCGGCACCACCACCACCTTGTCCATTACCATTACCTCCGGATCCAGCTCCACCGCCGCCTCCAGCAATTACTACATAATTAACTGCTACTGCGTCTATTTCAATATTATCAGCTGTCCATCCTTTTGTAGCATCTTGGTAGACTAAGGTACATGTAGCATTGTTAGTAACACATTTGTAATCATCAGTATCCCCTTGTATTTTTTCAGAACCATTAGAAGCAAATATAAGCTTATTAGTAGCAAAAGTTCCGGCATAGTCTTGAATAACTACTTCTTCACCAACTACTCCAGCTGGTAGCGTTACTGTTATCGCTCCTGAAGTAGTATTAACAAAATAACCCTTTCCTGCAACCGCCGTAAAGTTTGATGTTTTTATTGCTGATTGCCAATCAGTTGCACTAATTGTAGCATTACCAACTGTTATAGTACTAAACGCCATAACCTCAATGGTATAACCATTTTGTGGGGCCGTAGAAAAAGTTAAAGTTGTACCTGATATACTATAGGTTGATTTTTCTTGATAAACACCTTGTATAAAAACAAATGTTTTAGTTTCATTATCAATACTTGCAGATAATGTAAATGCTGTAGTTGATCCATCACCTGTAAAATTATTTTGATTTAGTGATGAAGTGTCAACAGCTTCCATATGAATAACTTCTATAACAGTACCGTTCGGAGGGGCGGTTGAAAACGTTAATGTGCTACCAGAAGTTGAATAACTATCTTTACTTTGATATACACCATCTAAATATACTTGCGTAGCATTTTCATTTGAAATACTCATAGTAAGTACATATGCTGTAGTTGAACCGTTGCCAGTAAAATTATCTCTTGCAATAATACCACTAACAGCGACTATATGTATAAGTTCTACAGACACGTTATTAGCAGGGGCAGTGGACATTGTTACAGTACTGCCACTTGTTGTATAATTATCTTTAGATTGATAAACGCCATCTAAATATACTTGTACATTATTTTCACTTACAATTGCAGTTGAAGTATTGAATGTAACGTCTGATCCATCTCCAGTGTATACATTTTTTTCTACAGTTACAGTTCCACTGCTACTACCCCCACTACCAGCAATTGCTCCCCACGCCGGGCTTGAACCAGTATAACCTTCAAACTCATTGGTTGTCGTGTTATAACGGAACATACCAACAGCAGCTGATCCAGGCCTTTGGGCTGTTGTACCATTAGGAATAGTTACGGTCCTTCCGGCAGAAAATGTTAAATCCCCATCAATATCGATGGAGTGTTTATGTTTAATAGCCATATTTTATTATTAATCTATTTTAGTAACTAATACTTTTATATCATTACTTGCTGGTGCTGTAGAAAATGCTACGGTTAAAGTATCTACTGTAGCTCTTGTAACGTCTGCATACACTGTTTCGTAAGAAGATGCATCATATAGCTGAACAATGACATCCCTTGAATTTAAACTATGTGTAACTGTTATTGATGTGGCAGACCCATCACCTATCGTACCAACAAATGACCTCGCGGCTAACCCGGAAGGGGTTACTGCCCTAGCTGTATCACTACCGGCTAAAGCTTCAGCACTTGTCGCTAATTCTACAAGACCCGCTGCACTTGTACTAGCGGCAGCACCTGATGCATATTCTGTAGATAAAGGAATATTAAAATAATTAGAACCATCATTTGTGAATGTCCAACGATCTGTACTTTCATTCCATTTAATTAATGTATTTGTAGATGATCCCCTCTCAATCTCAATCCCAGCATCTGCTGATGGTGAACCAGTTGCATCTGAATTTAATACTAAAATATTATCTCCAATATTTACTGTATTACTATTTATAGTTGTTGTAGTTCCTGATATAGTAAGATTTCCAGTAACTGTTACATTACCTCCAAAACTAACTGTATCACCTGAATCTGTACCAATAGATATTGTTTCATCAGCTGCACCACTAGAAGATTCCAAAGCAGCTAATAAACTTAGTAATTTAGCATTGTTAACAAAGCCATCAACAAAGTCATATATTTGGTCTCCATTTGCAAGAGCAGATCCCCCATTTGCTACAGTTGCTGTTACAATACTTAATGCTGGATTTGGACCAGTACCATTTGCTACAGTTAAAGTATCTGTTGTAGAACTTGTTATACTTTTTATATCTCCAGATGCATCTATCCAAGATGTATTGTCATAAAAATATAATTTTTTATCGGTAGAGTTAAAATACATTTGACCCTGTGCAGGAGAACCCGGGGCTGTTCCTAACGGATGAATTACAGGATTCTGTAATTGATTCTTATTAAGGTCAACGTTATTTAAATATTTTATTGCCATTTTTTTATTATTTTAAGATAAATGCGCGGTTCCTGAAAAGGAAGACGTAAATGTTATTGTTAATGCGTTAGTGTTAGTATAATTTACTAAGCCTATTACTTGATTTCCCCCGGAATCTATAACTATTGGAGAAGGGTATTTACCAAGATTATGAGGAATAGACCATGTAGAAGCAGCTGTAGTTTGTGTATGGGTGTAGTTATCATTTTCATTGAAAAAATCTGCTAAGGTAGATAAAGAGAAATTAACAGTTGTATTTTCATTATCTCCATCTGTACCTAATACAGTATCATTTCCAGTTAAGGAAGAATCTTTTGAATATGTTGATATTTTTGCCATTATTTATGCATTTTATTTCCAAATATTTTTTCTGCTCCGCGAGACCCAAAATATCCCCCAATTACAATGGTTAAAAGCCCAGTAATAGAATCAAGCGGGTAACTCATATACCAACCTGCCACATAAGAAATTACTAAAAAAATTAGTGTAAGTGGCCGGACATTTGATGCAAGCCATGACCCTGATTTTGCATCCGCTACCCAACGCTTTGTTGTTCCATCAATTTCTGCTCTTTCTATTTTTAATTTTTCAAGAGCAATATCTTTGTCTTCTTGGCTCATATCACTTCCGCCAATTATTGCTTGAATAACTGAACCAACGGGAGTATCACCGGCAATAGCTCCTACGACATTTGGAATTTTATTTAATAAAAATTTTCCAACTCCGGTATCTTTAAATTTCTTTTTTTGACTCATAATTTATTTTATTTAATTATTTCTCTCAGAATATAATTGCCAAATTTGATCACCTGTTAGTTTAGTATTAAAAACTCTAAGATGATCCATATATCCGTTCATGTAATAATCAGATGCACCGGTAGGATATTTTCCTATATACCTTATATTTTGTGAAGTTGCCCCTACTGACCCTGAATTAATTTGCACACCATTTAGATATACATTCAAATCTTTATCTTGATAAATATGATGCCATTTCCCCGTTAAAGCCCAATCTGTACCAGAGTAATTCCAATATGAACCTCCAGCATAAAACCCAGTAGCCCCGTCATTTGAACCCCATCTTGTACAACCAAAATATGTGCTACTCGTTTCTTCACTATAAATTAAAGTGTCTCTAGTATTGTGTCCATTTGCATTCATTTTTACCCAATAACTAACACTTTGAAGTGGAATACCATTAGTCCCAAAATCAATGTAATTGCTACTATCATTAAAACTTAATGAGTGAGTTCCAAAAGCTGGATCTGTCGTTGTATAAGATACACTCGAAGCACTTGCGGCATAACTCCCTGTACTATCAGTTAAATTATTATTAAAATTAAAAAAAGCTACTTCCCCTGATCCAAAAGGGTCTGATGCATTTTTAGTAATATAGCATTGATATTCTGTATTGTATAGGTCTTGAATATTTGCAGCCGTTAGTGCTGAACTAAAATATCTAAAATTATCAATAAGTCCTTTAAAAAACCCTGAGCCCCAAGACCCATCAAAATAAGAGCCTATATACATTACTTGCCCCATACTTCGTGAAGGAGCGCCTGAAGCAGAACCAGTCTGAGAACCATTTAAATATATTTTTAAATTACCACTGGAATCGCATGTAGCTCCTATATGATACCAAATACCTTTGGTAACGCCTACACTAGAAATTGCGCCAACATTAGAACCAGAATTTAATCTAACTCTAAATTCTGGGTATTGATTATTATAAGTAACTATTTGAAAATAATTTGTGCTTGATGAATTATTATAATATCCTTTAGATGCTATATAATTATATTCTGATGATGGCGATCCAGTGAATTTAACCCAAGTGGATATACTAAAAGCAGAATCGTTTGTAGTATAACCTGTGTTTATTTTACCTGAATTGGTAAAATCTGCTGCAGTACCAAACCTACCCGGAGTATAAGTTAAATTAGCTGCAGTACCGTCATAAGTTCCCCCATGATAATCAGCAGCATCTCCGGCTAGTTTATAGTATATAGTATTTGTTGCAACAAAATCTTGATTGTCTGTTGTACAAGTGTGCGAACAAGCTGTTAACTCATAAAGGGTTGTTGCTTCGGTGCTTGTTAATAATCTGTTAAAAACACGAACTTCATCAATAACACCAGTATACCATTCACACCCAGAAGTACAAGAATGTTGTCCAGATTTTCTAGTACCAATAGTAACATCCATCGGATAAGAAGTGTTAAATCCATAACCTCCTGTTGTAAACGATTCAGCAGATGCTCCATTAAGATAAAGTTTCAAGTGATTTGTGCTGTCAATTGTCATAACAATAAAATTCCAAGCACCTATGGTATAACTCGCACTCATAGTATAGGAAGCATCACTTCCAACTGAAGTGTTCGATGCGTAAAGCAAAAGTTTATCGTTAACACACGCTAGAACATATCCTAAAAATCGCTGACCACTTATATAACCTGTATTATTAAAGAGAGTATTCCACCCACTTGTTGAGGGAGGCCCCCAAAACCACATGCTTATACTTTGTGCTGAATATTGGAAAATATTATCTGCCATTTGTATATAGCTTGTCGATCCATCAAAGCGAGCTGCATAATTTATTTTCCCATTTACCCCAAATTCTACCCCTGTTGATGAACCATTAAAGTTTCCAGATTTATCTGAAGCGTCATAATCTAAAGGATAATAAGCAACGCATGAAGTTCCTTTTATAATTGTATTTAATGATGCTGTATCATCTGTTTCATCTAAATAAAGAGTTGTTACTTCTTCCTGGGTAAGGGCTTTCTTGTAAATTCTTAATTGATCAATTTTACCATTAAAAGGATAATCTGTATTTGATCCGTTTGTTCCTATTGCTAAATTTTGAGTTGTTGGAGTTGGTCTTGTAGTTGTTTCTGTTGGAGGATTCGATGATCCAGCAGCAACTGTTTGATGAACTCCATTTACATAAGCCTTCATAGCCCCACCTGCTATTACAGTAAAAGCAATATGATACCAAGTGTTTTTAGATAAATTAGAGTCAGTTCTAAACCAGCTACTCCCAACCGAGAAATACATATCTCCAGGATTGGAACTATAAGAAACTCCATACATTGAGACATTAATTGGGGAAGTTGAATCAGAACTTGTTCTTTGACTTATCATATATTGATAATTACTATCATTCCCTTCATTTTTCATCCAAAAAGAAACACTATAGTCTCCTGAATTAAACCAAGTTTGATTCCCTAAACTAACTTTTCCATCTGTACCATCTACAGCAAGAGAATGAGAACCAAATTTTCGATCGGTTGAATAACTAAATCCGCCACTCCCTGTCCCATCTACCGAACCAACACCATCATCTAAACTATTGTCAAATTGATAAATAGCTATATTTTTATTGTAGGATGCTTCCTCTCCAAAAGGTGCCATTGATTCTGAATTACAAACAGCAGCAGCAGCACTACTTTGTAATAATTTTTTGCTAATTGACATAATTAATTGTTTATTATGTTATTGTAATTCTGGAGGCGTTTTTGGATCAAAAATTCTAACATTATATAAAACAACATCTTTTTGAGTTGTTAAAGCATTAATTTCAGTTTCTCTTTCAACAACTTTATCTCTAATTTCTTTTCTATCTGCAATTATAGAATCTGGTATTTCAGTTCCCAGTTCTGCTTTTCTTGTACAATACCAATCTGTATTTTTTAATCTGTCAAAAGCCATTATTTTTAATATTGCTATTTTTTCAGATTTCAAATCATCAATATCCCCAATATTTTTGTCAGTTTTTTCATAAATAAATTTTTTTGCTGTTTCATCAAATTTTAATTCACCTCTAATATGAAAACGGTCATCAAAATCATCAGCATTAGAAATATCATACCAGCCGTGTTCTTGTAATTTTTCGTTAGATAAATTATTAAACCCTAAAATATTATTCCAAGTTTTTGGAACAATATGAAATATTTTTATTTCGCCATCTATTACAACCCCTTTTCTCATATTTTATTTTTTTATGCTGGTTGATTTATTGTGTACCATGCTTCATTAACAGCTACCCATTTGATTTGAATTAAATTTTTTGTTGATCCTGTATCATCATAATCGCCAGAAATTTTATTATAAGTACAAGAAGCAGCATTTGACGTTCCAAGTGTTACCGTTTTAGAAGTGCCACCCCCAGTAATAACTAGACTTTTCATAGCCCCAATAACAACATTAGTAAAATTTAAAGTAGCTGAATGCCCTGCTGTATAAGTAAAAATATCTGCAACAGCCGTATCAACTGCAATTGTAGCAGCCGAACTTACAGCACTTGTTGCTGTATATTCAACACCTAATTTTGCATTAGTAACAGCATCATTTGCTATTTTAGCTGTTACAACTCCTAAATCTTTTAATCTTACTGCATCTGAATTTAATTCAATAGTAGAATCATCAACGCCTACTGCTAAAGAAACTGTTCCTGAAGTTCCGCCCCCTGTTAATCCATCCCCTGCTGTTACTCCTGTAATATCTCCTGAAGTTCCTGCAACCCAGGTAAAACCACCTGAAGCATTATCAAAAGTAAGGTAATAATTATCTGTTGGTGAATTTGTACAATCTAATTTTACTTCATTAATTGAATCATCACCATAAAGACCGGTTTTTAGAGTTGTTTGAGCCATGCTTTATTACTTTTTAAGTAATTCTTCTACTTTATCTTTAAGTTCGTCGAATTTTTTTTCAATTTTATCAGGAATAGCATTATCATTTTTGTCCTTAAAAGCACCTAGTTTAGTAGCTATTATTGCTATAACTGCCCCTATTATTAGACTAGCTATTATAATTCCTATTGTATCCATAATTTAAATTATTTTATATTTAGTTTTTCCTTTATCTTTATATGCTTGTAATACGCGCATTCTATTTGATCCTAAAGAGTAACTTGCGTGAACCCAAGCAGGATTTCCGCCAGGGGTCCAAGGCTCATCGCCAAATTCCCAAATTAATTGGTCAAATTCGAGGTTATCTTTAATGTAATTAAAAAAATCAGCATTTGTAGCCCCTCCGTAAATATCATCAATATCAATCGCTTCACCTTTGCAATGTTGCGATTTTGTACTCCCCCCAATTGCTTTGTTTAATTTTGGGGAACGATAAAATGAACTTATAAATATAGGTTTACCTATAAATTCTCTAAGTGGTTCAAAAATATGAGTTGCTGTTATTCTCATATTTTCAACAATTTCCGGATCAGGGAAATTTTCTATATTTAATCTCTGTGCAGTATTTGATCTAGTTGCCTCTTTCAAGGTAATGTGATCTGATATATTAAACATGATTTATATTATTTTATTAGTACTATCCTCTTTTACAATCTTTACAATCTTTATACATTGGCTTTGCGCACGAAGGGCACATTTTGCTTGGTATATTTGCACTTGCTTTTTTTGTAATAGGAATTGATGTTGGTCCGCCGTATCCCATAATTATCTTGTGTTATCGTTATACATGTCTTTTATTGACTTATTAAAAACTTTACTCGTGTAGTTATTGTTTTTATTAAAGATATTTCTATTAGAAAAAGGAATATCATCTTCACCTAATAAAATCTTATATATTCTAGTTATTAAATGCTTGCATTTTGTAGATGTTTTAAAAACAGTGTATTTTATAGTTGTTCTATTCCTATGTGCAAATACATCTATCCAGCCTTTACTTCTTAGCCTCTCCCATCTATTTTTATCCCAAGAATGTATATAAGTTCCTTTAATGTAATCATTTCTTGTAAATTTATCTAAACAATCAAAATGAATTAATAATTCTAAATCTGCATCTGTTAGATTATAGGTTTTACAAGCCCACTTCCTTACTAATCTATAATATTTAAATAAACCAATTTCTCTAATATTATCTGCTTCTAATCTCATAATACAACGACTACATCTTGTTCCTTGATTACTTGAAGTAAACTATCTTCGTATTCAATGCCGTAGCCGGCGTGTTTATCATAATAGATTTGATCACCTTTTTTTACCCCCTCTACATAATTACCAACAGCTTCTACCGTGGCTTCTTTATATCTAATTTCTTCTTGAAATTTTTCTGTAAGCAATAAACCATTTTTTTTAAGCGGTTCTTTTTTCGTGGGTTTTATTATAATGTATTTATTGACTGCTCTCATCTTCTCTAACATTTGAAATTACACAGTCTGCAGACATTATAGTCGTTGCTACGGATACAGCATTTTTTAAAGCTGTTTTTGTAACAAGTACTGGATCAATTATACCTTCTTTTATTAAATTACAATTATCACCTGTATTTACATTAATACCATATCCTTTTATATCTTTATAATTTTCATAAGGTATTCCCGCATTATCTAAAATTACCTTGCAAGGTTCTTTTATTGCTTCTAATAAAATATTTTCTCCTTTATTTTCAGTTTTTATATTACTAGAAATATTATGTAGTGCTGCTCCGCCACCTGGAACAATACCTTCTTTTAAGGCCGCTTTTACAGCATAAATAGCATCTTCTACTCTGTCCTTTTTTTCTTTTAATTCTATTTCAGAATTGGCACCTACTTTTATAATTCCTACAGAACCTAGTAGCATTGCCTTTCTTTCTTCTAATTTTTTAATTTTAAAAGGATTTTTTAATGCTTTAATTTGTTTGTCTATAGACTTTATTCTTTCGTCTATTATTTTTTTATCAGCATCAACAGTTATTATAGTATTATAACTATCAGTAACAACCTTTTTACAATAACCAAGACAATCAACATCTATAAGATCTAGATCATCACCTAGTTCCTCACTTATTAATTTAGCCCCTGTTAGCAGACTTAGGTCTTCTAAAATATCTTTTCTTGTTAATGAAAAAGACGGAGGATCAATAATATTTACTTTTATATTTCCTTTTACTTTATTCATTATAAGAGCCGATAATGGTTGCTCCACTAAATTTGCTATAATAAGTATTGCTTTTTTATTTTTTATTGCATATTCTAAAACAGTCTGTATTTTTCTTATAGTTGTTACTTCTGAATCCACTATAAGTACAAGAGCATCTTCTAATACTGATTTACTTTTTTCTTTATCTGTTATAAGGTGAGGTGATTTAAGAGCTGACTCAAATTGCACTCCATCTACGATCTCAACGTGCGTTTTTTCAGTGTCAGACTCCTCCATAAGCACAACACCTGTATTACCTACTTTTTTATATGCATCTGCTATAATGCCACCTAGTTCTTTATCATTATTAGTGGAAATTTCAGCAACATGGTTAAGCATTGAATCATTTACCGGGATTGCTTCTTTATCTAATAATTTTATTACTTTTTCAGTAGCAGATAAGATCCCTTCTTTTATCTTTCTAAGATTACTTGATTTAGAATCTATATACTTTGTTAAAATGGAGTGAGCAAGGACGGTAGATGTGGTGGTGCCGTCACCTGCTTCTTTTACTGTTTTTTGAGCTGCCTCTTTTATGAGGGTTGCACCGACATTTTCGGTAGAGTCCATAAGAACTACGCTATTTGCAACAGTTACTCCATCCTTAGTTACTATTGGGTTTCCTGCGGTATCTTCATAGATAACACATTTACCCGATGCACCAAGGGTTGATTTAACGGCATTATTTAATTTATTAATGCCTTTCATTACTTTAGTTTGCGCGTTATTGCCAAAATATAAATTTTTGACAATACTATTTGGTTGATTAAATTGCATTTGATTGATTTAAATTAATTATTTAAAAGTTTTGACTACTTTTGGGCCATTTAAGAATTCTATTTTCTTTTCATAATGTTCTATAGAAGCATCAATAGCAGATTCCGCGCCTTCTATTGTTTCTCTTCTAGTAACATCTACCCAATTGTCGTCACTGTCAATGTCTTTATACTCGGTTTGATAAAATCCATTGGGTAATTGGACAATTCGCCAATTTGGTTTTTCAGATAAATGTTTCCAAAACTTTTTTGTTTTATCTGATACTTGTGGTTGACTACTCCACGATTGAGTCTGGTAAAATAGTGTCATTTTTGGTTGTTTTAAGGTTAAAAATGGTGATCCCCTTTAACCCGGGATCGTATTGGTTATAGGTTATAATGATGTGTAATCAATTACTACATTAGGGTTTGAATTATATTCAGGACCTTCACTAGTTGTTTTTATTTCTGTACCACCACTTACTTCATCCCCTTCTGATACATTTATAGAAATTGAGCTAGTATTTGTTATTGTATCTATTCTAATGTCTCCAGAGGGCGTAAAAATTACTGGGTCTGTTACATCACATCCAGCTATTATTGTCGTTTGTGCCATTATGAATAAGTTATATTAAGTGTCGGTGTTGTACCAAGGGCATTTGGAGCACCTGTTACAACTAATACTGGAGCATTTCCAAACATTGGACTACCATTTGTCATTACAAAATATGTATAATCTGTTCCAAGGGTTTTTCCTGTGATACTAACAGATAAATTTGATGCATTAAATCCTGAAAATGTTGTATAATTCCCAGATGTAATTGAGCTTTGATTAGAAAGCGCAATAGCTATATGTCCTTCAATGCCTGTTTCAAATGGTCCAATTTTCCATACAGGGTTATTATTAGGTGCATAATTATATTGATAGTTACCATCATTTCCTTGCGCTACATAAACACCTGATAAATTAAGTGTAAATGTTGATGTATAAAAAGTACCACTGGGTGAGCCTTTTATAACTTGGAAAACAGCATTTGTATAGCTACTATTAGCAATGGTTATATTGTAAATACCTGTAGTGCCTGGTTCGTTTGCAACCCAACTTTTATTTATACTATTATAAGTATTTTGTTGTGTAAAAGTAATTGATGGGCTAGAAGAAATTGTTGTTTCTGAAGCAGTATAAGCTCCAAGATCATTTTGCCCAGCATAAGTCGGGGTATCCGGATTTGGTGAAAATGCAAAACAATAAATTTTATTTGTACCACTATCATTTTTAACCCAATCTCCGTAGCCTGCATGCCTTTTATCTATAGCTGTAGTTGCTATAACCGGTACAACAAATATTTTATCCGTTGGAATTCCTGTAGGGCCTGAACCACCTTGTCCCGAATTTAGAAAAAATGTATTTGTTATAGGTGACATACTATTATGTTGCTTGAGCTATACTGTAATAAAACTGATTTGCTGTTCCAGATCCAGTTGCTATGCATGTAACTTGTATAAAGTTAAGTGCACCTGATGCATCTGAATAAGAACCTGTACCTACTTTTTTGACCGTTGCTGCTGCACTCCCAACAGTGAATGGGGATGCTGCAAGTGCAAGAGAACCACCTGAACCGGTTATAATTATTGTTTTAACCATACCCGGCTGGTGATTCGACACATCAAAAACTATATTTGTAACTGCGGCTGTCATTGTATATATATTATATAAAGCCCAGTTTATTGCGGTTGAAGCGGCTGATTGATTACCTATTGCTTGAACCTCTGTAAATTCAGGTCCTTGTTTTGCATAAGTAACTGCATTATTCGCTATTGTAACAGCCCCTGCTGATATAGTAGCGTCACCTGAAACAGTAGTCCAAGAAGGATCTCCATTTGCATCAGCTACTAATAATTTTCCATTTGCTCCTGCTGCTAAATAAGCTGGATCTCCAGACGCATCTCCAATAATTAATTTCCCTCTGGCAATACCTGCCATTTTAGCTAAAGTAATTGCATTATCAGCTACTGTACTTTCTCTACTTGTCCACGTCCAACCTGTTCCAGCATTATCAAGTCCTAATACTTTATCTGCCGCTGCTGAATTATTAGTAGTAAGAGAGGCAGGTGTAACAATTGTACCAACTGTTGCAAATTCTATTGCATTTCCTCCGGAATTTACTTTCATAAGTGTTCCAGCCGCGCCCAGTGAGTTTGCTACATCGGTAAGACCTACAATTGTAGTAACCCCTGTGGGACTAGTTGCCCACTTAAAATTACTAGCAGTAGAATCATATGTAAGTACTTGCCCGTTTGAGGGTGCGGTTAATCCCGCTGTACCTGATCCTAATTTTGTATAATTAATAGAACCCGCTGCAACGTGCGTACCAGTCACTGTATCCCTAGTTGCTAAAGCCCCTGCATTTGTAAGAGAGGAAATTTCGTGATTATGATTACCAGCCGATACATTTGATGCTCCAGTACCTACATCTAGAAAAGCAGCATCACCGAATGTAAAGCTAGGTTGTGTACCAGAGTAGCCTCCAGTTAAATTAAATGTAACTACTGATCCAGAATTTGAGATAGATCCTACATAAAAGTTACTCGCTGTATTACTTGCCCAAGTAAAACCATCTGAACCGTCAGAGGTTAGTACATGCCCCGATGTTGCTGCGTTAGAAATCTTTAATTTAGGCTCTGTAACATTAGAATTCTTTATTTTTAGCTCATGAACAGCATCTGTCTCAAGTTCGTTGGCACTAACTGTGTTTAAATTTGCTAAATTACCAAGTGAACTCAAATCTAAGTCTGCAATTGTCAAATTACTCTTAACATTTGCTATAATATCGGCTTGACTGGCAAATGCAGCACTGCCAAATGTATAAGTTGGTGAAGTTACACCTGTTCCGGCTAGATTAAATGTCAATACATTGCCTGATTTGCTAATAGAAGACAAATAATTATTAGTATTTTCAGCCGATACAGTACTCCAAGAGAAAGAACCGTCCCCATCGGACATTAAATACTGCCCGTCGTCGCCATTTCCTGAAACGTTTAAGTGCGTAGCTGTAATTGTGTTTGAGCCAACAACGTCCGATAGTGCATGTGTGTGAGTAGAGGCTGCGAAAGCGGTAGATGCAGAGAAAGCCGCTGTGCCTAGTGTGAGAGTTTTGTTAGTTCCACCCGTTACAGTGAAAGTTATAACGCCAGTGGTTGAATTACTTGATATTCCACTCAGGTAAAAGTTTGTATTACCCGATGCAGTGTTGTTTATATATGTTTTGATGGCATCTATTGTATAATTCCTTGTTACACTAGAGCCATCTGCATCTGAACCTAATAATATATCACTGCCAGAAATAACAGAGTCCAGTGTATAAGTACTAATTTGTGCCATATTTTATATTTTTTTTGTATTAGCAGAAACACCACCCTTATTTGTTGGTGTACCTGACATGCCTTTATCTTTTTCTTTAGGGTTTTCGCGAGGAACTAATTGCCCACTTCGTATCCCTTCAGCACCTGCATTGAATTGATCTATTATATCATTTACTCTTAAACTATCCATATCTAGCTGCCTAAACCATATAGCTAATCCGTGCTCTGATCCATAAAGTTGCGCTTTATCTTTTTCTTTTATCCCCTCGTCATACATGTAATGTTTTAAATCTCTATTTTCACTCTGGCGTATTTCATTCATTGCGTCTTTATAACCTTGTGAAGTCTGAGAATCTTTAAAGTAATTTGGAGCTCCTTGTTTTTGTGCGTTATGTTTGGGTGAGAATCTTCTATCCCCTTCATGCATGAATTTGATGTCTCCATAGCTGCCTTTTGCCTCAGATAAGTAATTGTTTATTTCATCGAACCCCTCTATAATCGTCCCATCTTCTAATTCAAGTGCCCTTCTTTTACCATACTTTTCCATTTCTTGACCATACCACCCACTAATTTCACCTGTCTTAGCATATTCATCATAATGACCATCTTTAAATACTTTTGGCTCGTAATTAAAGTTCATGTTCCTACCACGGAAGTTTGCACCTTGTAAAACAAACCCATCATTTTGTCCTTCACCAACCCGGTATTTTGATAAGAGTTTATTGTCTTCATCAACGTCATGCTTTTTATCATAATCACTTGCAGTGAAAGCAATGGTTTGCCTTAC
>Ga0208158_1000204_pt1 | contig 24180 bp, 30 predicted proteins | sample 8_EtaG_FD_184081 | JGI IMG/M metagenome (GOLD analysis project Ga0208158, IMG submission 184081) | Marine viral communities from the Subarctic Pacific Ocean - 8_ETSP_OMZ_AT15162 metaG (SPAdes) (version 2) | ecosystem: Environmental > Aquatic > Marine > Oceanic | place: Pacific Ocean | collected...
TGTCCTACAGGTTTTGCTTGTGCTACAGGTTTTGCTTGTGCTACAGGTTTTGCTTGTGCTACAGGTTTTAGTTTATTCGTAAGTGTACTTCTACCAGCAGCTATTCTATCTCTTGCCATCTGCTTTGCTCTATTAGCAGCTTCTTGGTTAAATTCCTGAAGTTGTTCTGCTGACTTATCACTACCTTCTAGATCTTCGTACAAATTCTGATATAAAGAATTAATATTGACAAACTCCCTAGACATGACTCAAAAAAATAAGATACAAATATTATTTATCTTCTGAAGGATCTACTTCATTTTCTACTTTTGGTTCTTCAATCTTTGGTTCTTCTTTTGGAGCATGAACTTTCGCATATGCATTCATCAATCCCTCTGCTTCTTTGGGTGTTAATCTTGGCATTATATTATAATTAAAGTAATTTTATTTATACCACCAATTCAATAAATTCACCCAAAATCTTTTTATTCATTTTTTTACCTTTCAAACTCTTGAAGAATGCTCTTTTAATTTGAGTCTTTGTAGCACCAGTGTCAACTTCAAACTCATCATCAGATGCTAAAGCATTAGCAGACATTCCAAAGTAACTATCATATCCAGAAGATTTTATACTAAAGGTTTTAGTTTTCTTCCAAGATTTTGTTGCTGTCTCAAAATCCTTACCATCATATCCACAATACTGACGAATAAAGTAACTAGCATCTCTATTGGCAAGTAAACGAATACCAACAAAATTCATATCAGGAAAGTTATGTCTTAGGTTATTAATTAGAGTGCCAGTAATAGTAGACCAATGCTCTCCAAACTTATAGGTATTACCAGTCTTTCTATCTCTCAAGAAAGTATTATAACCAACATAATTTGTTCCTAGAAATGGTTCTGTCTCCCAATGTCTTTGTACTTCTCTATGATATTTTATTGGATGTGCTTCACCATCTGTAAGGATTACACATTGAACTTTTTGTAATTGATGATCACTCTTAAACTTAGGAAGAATCTGATGAAGACATACAACTGTTTCATTCAATGGTGTTCCTGAAAGATTCATTCCAATAGGAACATGATATTGATTCCATCTATTTCTACCAAATGTTCTAGCACATCTAAAGATATTAATCATTTGCTCTTCCAATTCTTTTCCATTTACACTACTAGTGAATAGATTCATTAAAGAAAAACTCTCTGTTATTGCTGCTAATCCTGATCTTGGTTCATAAGATGATTGGCAATTTGGAACACCATTCTCATCATGATTTGGAAAACATTGTGTGAATGCATATACATCAAATGGAATAGAAACCTTTCTACAGAACCATATAAGATTATAAAGTTGTTTGATGGTGTCTTCCATTACATCTGCCATTGAACCAGACCAATCAAGTATGAAGACTAATCCATGATTCTTTCCATCAGGAACTACATTTATTTTCTTGAAAAGATCTTCATTATACTTATAGGTATGAAGTTTAGATGTGTTGAGAACTCCTGTTCTTGATACTGTAGAACGAGCATATGCATCAGCAGCTTTCTTACATTCAAATTCTTTAACCAAATAGTTTACTTCTTTCTGTGCTGACTTCTTAAACTTTTTATACTCAAGATCAACCTCAGAAAATACTGTTAGGTTCTCTATCTCTTCTTCTGTTACATCATACCTATATGGTGTTTTACCCTCATATCCTTCCCAATTTTCAGCACATATTTTATGAATTGCTTTATTAGAGATAATAACCTTATCCAAATTAATCTTTGGTATTTCGATATAGAAATTCTCAACACCACCTTGCTCAATAAGACTTTCAATACCCTTGGCAAGTGAATCAGCAGTTTCTACTTTTGGCTCAGCATGTTGAAGTTGTTGATGTAATTCTTCTATTGTTAGTTGATCAGGTTGTGTTTTCTGATAATCCATATCAATCTGCTCACCATTTTCACCCTCACTCTCTTCAAGATCACCATCTTCAGAATCAGAATCCATACCAGATCCACTTCCTTCCATATCCATACCCATACTCTCTTCCTCTTCTGCATCTGCTATCTGTTCCTTTATATCTTCTTCCATCTCACCTTTACAATACTTGTAAAGATCTTCAGCAACATCTAGAACCTCTTCAAAAGTCTCACATCTGTTTACTCTCTCAACAAATATTTGCTCTTCTAATGTAAAATCAATATCCACATAATTACCAATCTTGATATTTAAATTAATCTTATCAGCAAGATTAAACTCTGAAATATCCTTTCCTTCTACTTCAAAGAAATCATTATCATGTAATTCTAAGTATCCATTATAAAAAGTCTTAGATATTCCAGCATACCTACGCTTCATTAACTTTTCAATTCTGGCATCTTCTACAATATTAACAAAATCAAATCCTATCTTACGATCCTTAGACCAATCATAATCAGGTGTATAAAGGGCATGTCCAACTTCATGACAAACTAAAGCATCTAATACATTATCACTTGCCTTCTCCCACATAGGTAGAGTTAGAACTCTTGTTTGTACATTGAACTGAGCAGTCTCAACTTTTTTATGCTCTACTACTAGATCCTCAGTAGCAAGTAGCTTAGCAAGTTGTGATTTGATTTCGTGCTTTACTGTCATGGATCTGTTTGTTTGATGTACCTATCATACTAGAAAACCGCCTCTGTGGGCGGTTGAGTAGACGGTTTATCAACTGTCCACGCCTTGCTTTCGCTTGACGTAGTGCTTGTGGTTTAAGTTTTCGTTTCCTCTCCTTTTTGGAGTGGTGTTGCCAGTTCGGAGTATTCATCACCACCATAATCGTTTTTGAACCTTATCACCTATTTCTGGAAGACCAGTTATAGCATTCTGTAGTTTACTCAAATTTCTTTTCAATTCATCCACTTCTCTCTTGAGAACTTGAATTTGTTCATGATCTGTCATAATTTTATTGTGAAAGCATATTAATCATACCCTGCATTTTACCAAGACCTTTCTCTATTTTACCACCAGGTTTAGATAATTCTTTAAATTTATTAACCATAGTAGGAAGTTTTTTATTTAATTTATTAAATCCCTTATCAATCTTATTACTCATCTGAGATGCTCTAGTAGGTAGATTCATTCTCTGACCCACAATCTTAGGTATATTCTCAGCAAATTTAGATGCCTTTTTAGGATCCATCTTAAACTGATTTGCTATACCAGATAATTGCTTAACCATTGCTGGTGCTTTTTTATTAATTTTAGATTTATTAGTAACATTTCTCATAGTATCTTCAATACTACTAAAATCTTGTCCTAGAAGTGACTTCATTAAAGAAGCATTCCTATTAGCATCTTCATTAAATTGATTAAAAGTTTTCATTATTCTTTAACCGCAGTAACATCCCAATTAGAATCATTCTTTTTAGTCCAAATATATGGAGTATCTTGCTTTGCTTTTGCTTGTGAAGTATAAGACTTTCTATCAGCAAAAGTTTGAGTCCACCTATTATCACCCTTGTAATAAGTGTCTCCACCAATCATACTTGTTTTTTTAATGTGCCAAGCCATTCTAATATCTTTTTAGATATTTATGAATTTGATATACGGGAAAACCCTCTAACCTTCTCAAATTTAATAACACTATCAAATTTATCATGAAGTTCTGTCTTATGAGATATAACAAATACATTAGCATCTTTAATTACAAACCTAATGATCTTAAGGAATTCATCAGTACCTAAAGTATCAAGAGAACTATCAAAAATCTCATCCATAATCAATAGATTAGTATTGATAGAATTTTTAACTCTAGCAACCTCTCTCCATGTAAACAGAAGTGCCAAATCAATTCTCATTTTCTCACCTTCAGAAAAAGAAGCATACGAAAATCTTTCATGAATAGGAGATTCAATAGTTTCATTAAATTCTCCATCCAACTTAAAATTGATATAGAAGTCCATCATCTGCAGATAACGATTTACCTGCTGATTAATAAGAGGAAGATACTTCTTAATTATTTTTGTCTTTACTCCATCATCCTTTAACAGAGAATATGCGAAGTCATGATACATAACCTCTTCTTTCTTATCTGCTAATTTTTTATATACTTGTTGAAGATTTTCGTTAAACTCTGCTAGTTTTCCTTGTTCAGTATTTCTGTTTGCATGCTGGTCGGTAAGTCCCTGAATTTCCGATTCCAAATCCCTGATCTGTCTGAGACATCCAGAGATGAGAGTATGGTTTTTAGAAATGCCATTGTTGAGTTTAGTAATCTCCTTTGATAATTTGGTGAACTGATGCTCTCTTTCCTCTTCTTTTTGAATTGCGTCTTCCAGTTCCCTGTAACCAGTTTGCAACTCCGTTGCTTTAGTTTGAACATCAGTAATTCTATTTACACGGAACTCTTCCTCTATATTCTGACTACAAGTAGGACATACCGTATTCTCTGTGAAAAACTTATGTTCTTTAGTAAGGGTTGCTACTTTATTAGACATTTTACCCTTAAGTGTGTTTAGTTTCTTTAACTTAGGTTTAGCACCAGATAACTCTTCAAGATCATTAGTAAACATCTCAACATCCTTTACAAGACATTCTGTCTCATCAGATGTTTCTTGTATTTCACCTTCCAATAAATTTATTTTACCATTCTTCTCTTCTATTCTTTCTTTACCTCTACTCTCCAATTCCTCAATAAAGTTCTTTTGCATTTCAACTTTATCCTTTACATTCTCCTTACTCAACTCTAAGGTTTTTATTTCATCTTTCTGTATTTTTATCTTTTCTCTAATTAAAGTATTCATTGCTGAGAAGACACGAATATCTAATAGATCTTCAATAACTTCTCTTCTATTAGTTCCCGATAATTGCATGAAAGGAACAAAGGCACTACTACCAAGTATTACAATTTGAGTAAATGACTTATAATTTAATTTTAATATACCTTCTTCAAGGATCTTTTGCATGGCACGATCATCTGCCTCTTTATGCATCGCTACATCATTTACAACAATGTCAAATACATTCGGTTTGATTCCTCTTCTTACTAAGTATTCACGACCATTTAAATTGAATTCCACTTCAACCAAGCAACCCTTCTCATTAGTACTATTAACCAACTGCCCCTTATTAATCTTACGAAATGGTTTATTAAATAAACCGAATGTAAGAGCATCTAAGGCAGTTGATTTGCCAGTACCATTTGTACCAACTATTAAATTGGTAGCGTTCATTAAAAAATCAATTTCAGAAAACTGATCACCAGTGGAAAGAAAATTTTTCCAGCGAATCTTCTTAAATGTTATCATTCAGGTTTAGGAGGTATAACAATGTCGTTCTGAGTAATTACAGTATATTTGTAATTATACCTCTTACATGTCAATATGGCAAGGTTATCATCAACTTCTATAACATCCATTTCACTATTTTCTTCCTCCTCTAACTGCATAGCATACCTTTCAGCATCATCCTCCTGCTGAAACAAAAAAAGAACTTTTTCTCCATACCTATTATTGACAGCATAAGCACCATCACTACCTTGATCCTTTAATGTAAGGAGAAACATTATTCTACCTCGCAAGTTTCTTTATAGAGTTGTTGAATAATATTTTTAATTATATTTTTATCACACTCAAATTCAGATTCATCAATATACCTACTCAATAGATTAATAGTATTCTCAGTTTCTTCAGCTTCAAAATCTTCACTTTCCTGTAGAATATAATTTTCTACGATTTTAAGATCCTGTACTCCAGAAGCATATAATTTATCTATAAATTTTTCAAACTGTTTCTGATCCGTTTTTTCTTTTACAACAACCTTTACAATTTTATTTTTTAATTCTCTAGCATCAAATAACTTATGATTATGATCCCTATAGTAAATGATATGAAATAACCTATATGGATTATTTACAGGAGTATGTTCTTTTGTCTCTGTATCAAAAATATGAAATCCTCTAGTATCATTTACATCATTCCAATATATTTCATAAGGATTACCTAGATAATAAATTTTTCCATTATCAGATCTTGTATGGTAATGCCCAGAATATACTTTATCAAAATCCTCAAAAGGATCAATATCCATACCATGTTCCATAACATGAGTGGTGTGTGCTCTGAATCCATTCAACTCTAAATGACCCATAGCAACTCTTGCTTGTGATTTCTTGATGAGTCCTAAAGTTACATCTTTGTTCTCACTATTAATCCAAGGCACAAGAAGAATATTTAATCCACCCACTTCAATAGAAGTTGTTTCCGAATAAACCGATATATTATCATACTCAGTTAATAATAAATCAATTGAGTTTACCTCATTAGTATCCTTATAATATGCAGTATGATTCCCTACTATAGAATGTAAATGAACACCTAAAGATTTTAACTTATCAAAATAAACTCTTTTAGACCATTCTAGAGAGGCAAGATCTATATTCCTTCTATTATCGAAGGTATCACCCATATCAATAACAGTATCGATTTGATGTTCTTCGAGATAGGGAAAGAAGATGTTATTGTAAAACTCTTCAAAATAATCATGTACAAATTGAGATCCCTTACGAGCACCAAAATGCTGATCTGTTATTATTGCTATCTTCATCTATTACTAGTCTTATACTGAATATTATCTTTAATAGTATTATAATCAGAACTTGATGAGGTTAATGCTCCATCATCAACTACCATAACTTCATCATATCCAGTCTTCTCAATTATCTTTGTTTTAATTTCTAATTGCTTCTTCTCTTTCTGTATTCTTCTTAGAAAAGCATAATGAATAATTTGTGTAAAATACGCAAAAGGGTTCTTTGACTTAGCAGGATCAAAGTTATGAATATACTGTACACAATTCTCTATACCATCAGAGATCATATCATCTCTAAACATATAGTTTACAAAGTTTGGTTTATAAGAAAGGTGCGTAGCAATCTTTAAAAAACAAGATCCAAGGTAATTACTAATACGTGGTTTAGGTAAATCTTTTGCCTTTGCTACAGCAACGTCAGCACGATAATCTATTAACGCTGCTAAGAGTTCTTTATTATTTACATAATGTTCTGATTTCTTCTTAGCCATAACATTAATATACCCTGTTTAGTAATTGTTTATATTATAACATTATTTACTCAACTTGACAAGGTATCAATTTATATGTACAATACCCTTTGTAAGGGTTGGAAGAGATATATTAGGTTTCTTTATTAAGTTTATATAATTCTTCAAGTTTCTTACGAGCATCCTCTACAGTTGATATAAATCCCAAATTAGTATTTAATTGAACTCTGCCATCTAATTCAATATCTACGTCATCATTAAAAAGATATCTTTCATAGAAATTAATCATCTGAGTATCTGTAACTTCAGTCATAGTAATAATCTTTTCATACTTAAGTAAAAAAATATTATCTTCTGGTAATTCTAACCAAGGTCTTACCTTAACATAATGTCCAGTGGGATTTTGAAGCACTTTCATAATAACTGGATCTTGAACCATAATGATAGGATCTCCATCATTTTCATCTATTGAGATTGTTGCAAAGATCTCTTCTCCAGTTATTAATTTTATGACTCCGTAGAATTCTTCTCCCATCAGTTTTTTATTGGTATATTTACTATGTCATAGTTAAAGTTTTCTTCGTTATAAACTTTTATTCTTTCAATTAAATGATTAAGAGTGTAATTTTTTCTAGACTTAGTGCTGATATCGTCGGCAATATCATACAGAGTTGCTTTTACTTTTCCGTTTCCTTTTCTAAGGACTCTACCGATGGACTGGAGATTTCTAATTCTGGATTTTGAGGGACTGGCAAAAATAACATTGTGCAACCGCTTAATGTTAATCCCAGTACTGAAAGTGCCATAACTGGCAACAATGATAGCGTTCTCTTGTTGTTCTGTAATTTCACGAATTTTCTCTCTGTCTTCTGTTGGTACTCCACCATGAACAAAGAAGACATGCCTCTGCTCTAGCGTATTACTATTTATCATCTCATAAAGGGGTTCGCCATGTGCTTCTACTCTCGCAAATAGAATAAGAGTGTTACCTTTAAGATCTAAAGCAAGGTTACGAATTAACCTATTTCTCTTCTCATGAGTAATAATATATTGAACTTCTTCTTCAAAGTTCTCAAATTTATTCGGTGGGTGTTTCAATAGAAGCACGTTAATATCCAACGTCGCCACATGACCCTTCTTCATGAGCTCGTCTGTTTTAATAATTTTATAAGAAGGTCCAAACAAACCTTCTAGTACCCACTTATGAGTTTCTGATCCATCTAAAGTTCCTGTAAATCCAAAACGATATTTGGCATTACCCAACTTAGTCATGATGGCAACAAGAGATTTGGATTTGAATTGATGTGCCTCGTCACCAACTACTACATCAAATCTTTCAAAATACTTTCTAGGTAGTTTGTATATTGATTGCCATGTAGTAATAATAACTTGCGAATCAGTTTCTCTTTCTCTACCAGCATATATTTTGTGGCAGTATGATCCCACATCCCAACCATAATCAGCAAAGTCTTTATACATCTGCTCTACAAGGGATGTTGTAGGCACTACAATGAGTGTATTCTTCTTATTCTCAACAAAGTACCTAATGATAGAATATATCATTAACGACTTACCAGAAGCAGTTGGAGATACTAATAATTTTCTATTATTTCTAAGAGCATCATATACACCATCAATCTGATAATCTCTAGGTTTATGCTTAGAGATAGCAGTCATATAATCTTTTACACCTTCCTTAGAGATCCTATCGTTGACCTCAAATGGAAGACCATAATACTTACTTTCTACAAATTCATAAGTATATGATTGATCTTTACAAAACTGTACTATTCTATCTAATAAACCAATATAAACTTCACCACTCTGAGTATTGAATAACCTTATCTTACCATCCCAATATTTTTTTTGATACGTGGGCATAAATTTTGCACCAGGTACTTCAAAGGTGAATTGATCCGCAAGTTCATAATACACATGCGGTTCTGATTCTACTTTTAAGTAGACTTCATTCTTCTTTGATATAATCAAATGACTCATAATCCTATACCAATGTAGGATTATTTAGAGACTTATTTTTTAGGTAGTACGCTCACCACCCTTATCAGGTGTCTTCTTGTTTAGTTTGTTTAATGCAGCATCTACAGCATCTTTTGGTGATGTTTTTTCTGGTTTGTCAAATTTTCTAGTTTTTCTTGCTAGAACACTACCCTTATAGCTTAAACCAACATCATATTCAGATTTCTTACCTTTACCAAAATCCAATCTACCTGTTAATGCTACACCCTTAGTATAGTCATGCCCGTCACCATATACAGGTTTACTAGTTTTATCTTCACTCATTCCTAGAGGACCTTTTCCCTTTTTAATATTTGCCATTCTCTTTTGATTCTGTCTTATAAACTCTCTTACACTACGAGATTTTTCTTTACTTTGTTTGATATCAACAGATTGCATATAAAGATCACCTGGATTCCATTTATGTGGTTCCTGTTTTAATGTGCTAGGGTCTTTAGTAACAGTAGTTAATTCTGCTTTGGTTTTCCTAAACATAGGAGTTGGTTTCCTACCAGTCTTTTCATAATCAGTTATTTTATCTGCTTGTCCAGATCTTCTTAATGCTTTATTTCCCTTTCCTCTACTACCAGTAATAGCACCCATAGGACTCTTATCACCAGCACCACTTATTTTACGCTTATATTCACCACCTTTAAGATTGCCTTGGAATTGAAGATCCTTTGTTCCAGTACTAACTCTACTACCAGTGCTACTACCTAAAGGTTTTACAGTTGCATTAAATCCACTATTCTTTGGATTAGATACTTGAGATTTGGCTAAAAGATTCTTTGCAGTACTTTGAGTTTGACTACTACCCTTAACAGTTTTCTTTAATAATTTCTTCTCAAATTTAAGTGTAGATAATTTCTTTACTGTAGACTTAAATTTTGGAGCATATTTAACTGCTGCCTTGCGAAGACCTTCAGATCCAAACTTCTTAAGAGCACCAGCAATACTTTCATTAAACTGATAAAAGGTTTTCATATCATTTCTTTTCTGGTTTTCTCATAGGAACCACGTTACTCTTTTTATTCTTTCTATGCTTTTTCGCTGCGTCTTTTAATCTTTGAAGCTTATCTTCAGGTGATATATTTTTCTCACCCCTTCTCAAAGCACCCATCTCCCTATCAAATTCTTTGTTGGCAGCAGCATCTTTTGCCTGACCTTGCTTTACATTAAGTTCAGAATCTACATCATCTTTAGGGTTAGTGTCCCAATCATTTCTTTTTGGTTTACTTGGTGTTCCAAGTAATTTTTTAAGAAGTTCATCTCCACTCTTAGCAGCAAGAACTGCTCCAGCAATTTTCTTACCAACATTTTGTGCTGGTTTTCTAAGAACTGCTACAGATTCTGAATGGAATTTGCTAAACGATTTCATTTTATTTACCTTTCATTTTATTGTATAATTTCTTTCCTTTTTGATGAATATTTTTATAAGTTTGAGGGTCAAGAGCAGTGTTCCATATTTTGTCTTGTGCTCTTGAATAAGCTGTTGGTCCACCCCATCTTAAACTAGATTGAGTAAATGATCCAAGTTTTGCTAATCTCTTTGAACCACCAAGTGCTTTAATACCCTTAAAAGCTCTACCACCAGGAACCATACCAACAGCGTCCCATGCTGCTCCTTTATAGTTACCTTTTCTTAAATTTTTAAGACCAGAGTATGCTGAATGTGTCGCAAGACCTAAACCAATAGCTCCTGATATCACTCCTTCATCAAGTTCATTTATATTTGATCTAAATTCCTGAAAAGTCTTCATGATATGATAGTATCAAACCATTCTTGACTCATACCTGAAATAATTTTATCTGCTGCTTCTGCGTCTACAGCATACTTCTCTTCAATAAGATGTCCAACAACTTTTTCATAGTTCTCGTGAATCTTCTTACTTTCCTTTGGAGTAGGTTTCATCGTTCAATATCAGATCTACTAATATATTTATTTATCCAAACATTCTATCATTAAATCCCCATCTATTACCTGGTATATTTTCATATCTAATAAAAATTCTATCCGTAGGAATTCCTGTTTTATCTGATATTAATTTACTTAATGGTGCTTGAAATTTAGCACCATCAATTTCTCCTATATTTTTTAGTTCAGCATAACAACATGGATCTGTAGTGCCAGAAAAACTCATAGAAACATTTGGTTCTATAGATGCCATTACCCATTGTTCATTCTTTCCCGTTAAGTTTGATACTTCTTTTGATATTGCTTTAAGTAAAGAATCTTTATCTGATAATTCTATTGAAGGTACAACTCTAATTTGTGGCATGATTTTGAATATGATTCAATCTATTTATTACATACCTGCTTGAAATTTATTCCATTCTATTGCGTTCTTAATTTGAAATGTTCTATTAGAGACGTTTTTAATAATTTCTTCTAAAAATTTTAATGTAGTATCATAATATCTTATCTTAAGATCTATTTTCATCATCTTATCATCTGCTTCCATATATCTTTGTATAGCATCCTTTTCTCTTACCTTATATCCAAAAGGTTCCTCTACATATACTTCTGCAGGTGCTCTACCAGTATAATAATTGTGTCGTTCTAATCTTGTTTTATTATATTGCTCTCTTGCTTTTTCACGCATCAAAGTAACTGTATTATAAACTGTATAATACTTTGAGTGTAATTGGGGAATCTTCAGTGATTCATCATGTAGATTATCAGGATCAATGACAGCATCACGCTCCCACATTTCCTGAATTTTGTCAAGGTTCATTTAATAGTTGTCTTCAAATCGTATATTGTGTATTTAAATGATACTTCAGCAGTAAGGTACTGTACATCTGTATTTGTAGCATCAAAATCTAAAGATGTCAATGATACTGGAAATAAGTCTGTAAATTTAACAGTTGCAACTTCTCTATAATTACTATTTAAAATTCTAAGTGTACCATCACAGAATGCCTCTTTAAGATCTCTTTGATCTGCACTATCTGTTGTTAGAGTTTTAAATTCTTGAGTTGTTTCTGGGAAACCTAATCCAACTAACCAATCATATATTGCCATATAATTTTCCATATTCTCATCAACTAAGAATCTTAATGTAAAATCACCATATGTTAATTTCTCACCAGGTACATCAATATCCTTTAGGTATGTTGGTTGAGTGGCAAGACCTAATGTTAGTTGAGGTATTTTAGCACTATTAGAAAAGAAATCAACTTTAGGATGCTTTGCAAGATTAAATTTAAATCCTACACCTGATAGGAAATTTCTATTTTCTATTTGTGTGCGGAATGCAGTTGACGAGGGCATTATAGTTTTTTATCTATTTAGATCAACTAACCATCATATTGAATGAGATAGCTATTCTATCTTCATCAGTATTATTTGGTAATACCATATGATCAAGATATGCTGGAAATATGTACATTAAACCTTCTTTAGGATATCTCATTTCCCACTCCTTACTTGAGTGATTTCTTAACATCATAAAACTATTTCCATGTACAGAAGAAATTGGATTACGAAAAATAATATTTCCACAATCACCTTCTGGAACTTTTACATAATAAACACCTGATAAATCTGTTCTAGTTTTATTATATGAATATAAGTGATTATGTATTTGATTCCAAGATCCATTATTGTTAATCATCGACCAAGAATCAATGTAATCTAATTTTGATATTTGGGGATTGAATGGTAAATTGAATAATATATCTTCTAAATTTTTAAATACATCATCATAAAGTTCAACACCATCTGTTGGATCTCTAAATCCACTATGCCATCCACCAATATTAGATTTTTTAACTCCTTCTTTATCCTCTTCTTTTAATTGATATATTTTTTTAGACAAACTATCATTATCAACATCAAGTTGTATTTCAAATAATGGTGTATGAAATAAAAATTGACTTGATATTTTACTGTTATCTGTTTTTATTTCATATGGAGGTATAAACATAATGCCCTCTTAGTATCCCCTATTATAACACATTTAGACAAAAAAAGAGACCCCCGAAGGAGTCTCTCTATTAAAGGAATTATATCCTTTCTTCTTACATGAGGTTAGTAACCTTAACTCTTCTGTAGTAACGGTTTGTGTTACGTGTAAGAGTACCGTTTCCTTGGGTTGTTCCCTGTGAGAATGGGTTCTCAACAAGACCGTATCTTGTCTTAAATCCAATCTTAGGTTGGAATGTATCCTGACCAACCGCACGAACCATCTGTAGAGGCACGTAAGGGCAGTAGAATAATCCAGCGTCATAAGGAGATGAACCTTTGTATCCAACAACGTAGTACTGATTAGCAGATACGTTTGCAGAATAAGGATCGATGTACACTTTGTACTTACCTTGAAGAACACCAGCAAATGTATTGCCTGTGTCATCTACATTAAGGTTAGCATTAAGTGCAGGTGTGTAGTCAAGAACACCAGCCATTGTTAGGGCAGAAGCAACATCAGCAGATGTTAGAATCATGTTACCCTTTCCACGACGAGTCTCTTGTGCGATTGCGTTAGCATCACGCTCGATCTGGAAAATAAGTCCCTTGAACTTCTCAACTGACCATCTTCCGTTTGAGTCGGTGTCAAGGTCAAATGTACCGCCTGTAGCAACGTTTGCTTGAGCACCAGGTCTCGCAACGTTGTAGATAGTACGGATAACTTCACGGTTGATCTCAGCAAGAATCTCTGTAGAGAGAATGTTTGCTAGTTCAGCTTCAGCGTTTAAACCGTGAATTGCCTTGAGGTCTTGAGCAAGCTCTAGTGAGTACTCAGCTTTCAACGCACGAGATTTCGCAGTAACTGTTACTTTCTCGATGCTGAATGCCATCTGGTTGAACTGGTCGCCAGCTCCATCACCTAGATCTTCAGCAGTATCGGTACGCATACCCTGACCAACGTTGTAGTCAGTAGCGTTTGTTTGAGCAGCAGTAGGATTAAGTAATCCAGGATTGCTACCACTTTGAGCAGTTGTACCCAAACCAACGTTAGTATTAACGTCACCTGTAGATACATCTAAACCATCATTCTGACCAGAGAATGCGGTATCTGCTTCGTTGAACAATGCTTCAGTGCCACTCTGATTGTTGTAGCGTGAACGCATTGCAAAGATTAGTCCAGTAGGACCATTCATTGGTTGAACACCAGCAAGGTCATAAGCGACCAAGTTTGGCATTGCTCTTCTGATTAAAGAAATCAGAACAGGATCGAAACCAGCAACGGGACCAGCAGCAGTAGCGTCAGCAGAGAAACCTGCGGAGCTTGAACCACTATTGGTGTTTACGTTAGGAGCTTCTGAAAGGAAACTACGCTCCTCTCTTAATTCTTTTTCTTGGTTCTCAAGCAGGATAGCAGTAGTAGCTCTTCTATGTGCGTCTTTGATTGGATCAAGTCCGTCATAGTCTAGAATTGGAGCCCACTTCTCCTGCAAGTACTCAGAATTGTACATTTGCATTTGAATTTTACCTTTTAAATTGGGTATTAGTAATCATTGTTTAAAAATCAACTTTTAGCACTTCTTGAAAGTGTATCAAGATAAGCGGCCATTGTTGGATTAACTTCCTTAGCATTAAGGTTAGTTACTTCCTCGGTTAAGACCTCTTCAGATAAGTTTTCAGAAGTACTTTTTGGATTGCTAGTTTTCGCAGGGAAATAAGATTCCTTGAGTTGTACTAGTTTCTCCCGATAGTCTGTATCACTTGAAAACTCAACATTTTCAGCGAGTGAAGCAAGTTTGTCTTTCTGAGTGTCGGCAAGACCTTCAGTAACATCAGCGAAAATTACATCTGATGTAGACTCTGCTAATCTCTGATTAAGAGCAACATTCTTAGAAATTTGCTCATTGAGTTTATCTTCCATTTCATCTAGCTTATCTACCATGCTGTTAAGCACATCATATTTTTCTTCAGGAATAGTTACATAATGTTCTTCAAAAAGACCCTTCATTCCTTCTAGGAATGATTCAGTCATTTCTGTTTTAAGTCCAGCTTCTACTGCGAGTGCATTTTCTTGAATCCACTCATCAGAAACATACTCTAAGTATGAATCTACTCTTTCAGTAAGATCGCCTTTGATCTTATCTAGTTCTTCAACTAGAGCAGTAGCATAAGACTCATTTAATTCTTCTTTGATTTCTACAACCTTAGTTTTGATTGCAGTCTCAAAAATTGTTCTTGCCTTGTTTTGGAAGTCTTCTGAAAGTTCTTCACCTTCTAAAAGTGCCTGAACGTCTGCTTCAACGTCATAGGTCTCTTCTTCTTCAAGTACTTCTTCTTCAGTAGTTTCTTCTTCAGCGACAACTTCAGTTCCTTCTTCTGTTGTTACTTCTTCTTCTGAAACTACTTCTTCTTCTGTAGACTCTTCTTCGGCAACAATTTCTTGACCATCTTCGAGTTCATCAGAAACAGCTTCAGCTTTAGCAGCCTTAGCATTAACTACATCTCTTACTTGAGCAAGAGTTGCAGCAGGGTCTTTGAGTTTAGCCGAATTGTCATCAGGCTTATAGTTCTCTGGGGTAGGTCCACCAAGATCTTCTACTGGCACACCACCGATTTCTGATGGTTGAGCAGCAGCTGCACCTTTGGTTACTACGTTTTCTTCGATGTTTTCCATTTAGTGAATTGTTGCCAACGTAAAGTTTACTTGATCCTGTAAGAATCTATACTTATTTATAGATTTCTTAAGCTTAAAGGTTATTTAGAAAATTATTGAATAGACCCAACTTGTGTTCTTCTAACCTTTTTTGTGATACTAGTGTATCAATTGATTTCTTTGTTTGTTCAGCGAGTTGCTCTCTAAGAGAACCACCTTCCCAAACCCATTCCCTTCCTTCCATGATTCCATTAACAAATGCATCAGGTGCGGAAGGATCTGCTACTATATCAGCAGCAGTTGCTAGTTGGAAATCTTCACCAACTACTTTACAACCTGAATGATCTTCTTTAAGTGATCCAACTCCACGAGAAGAAACACCTAACATAACACCTTCACCAAGTAATGATGAAGCAATTTTGCCCATAGGTGTATCAAGAAGAGTTGCTTTTCCTCTAAAATTATTACCTTCTCGTACTAAAGATGTAATCTTATGTGATACACGATCAAGATTAACAGTAGGACCTTCAGGATGACCTAACTCACCAAGAGCTCTTCCCTTTTGAACAAAGTTTTCATTATATCTACCAACTTCACGAGAAAGAGTTTCCACTGGATACATTCTACCATTACGGTTTTTAATACCGCCCTGAAGGAAGCATCCTTCTATACAAAGACGTTTTTTACCTTTATATTTTTCGGTGATAACCTGTACACCAGAAATTTCTTCTGTAATGAGTTTCATTCTTCTTGTTCCGTTGGTTCTATCTCACTTGAAACCTCTTGTTCTTCTGGAGCATCCATTTCCTCTGGTTCACCAAAGAAAGAATTTGCTACATGTGGTTTTAAGGTTTCAATCTTCTCCGCAGATTTTGCATATAAAACATCTTTAATCCTATCTGAAACATCAGAAGGAGAAGCGTCAGATGCAATTAAATCTAAAAGATCGTCCATAATTTTACAATAGTATATATTTGTTATTTATAACTCGGCTTTCTTAGTGTCTTTTGAGTACTGTGCATCTACAACTTGTGCCTGTGCCTCTAAATCTGGATCTACTGGTTGTTCTCCCATATCTCCCATAGCAGGATCACCCTCTTGAGGTAATGGTTCACCAGTTATTGGATCAAGTGTAGATGGATCTGGAATAATTCCTTTTTGAATTTCATCTTCAATTTGGGTGTCAATTTCTATAATTTCACCATCAGTTTGACGAAGAATTCTCTTACGTACATATTCTGTAGAATAATACTTACCAATATAAGGTTCTATTGTAGCAAGCATACCCAATCTACCTTCCATCAATTCAGATTCTTTTAATTCTGCAAACTGATTATCATATAAGAAGTCATATTGAATATGATCTTCCATAGAATCCCAATCTTCTGGAGTAATAATATTCTTCAGAATCAATTGAGTTCTGAGCATATCATTAAACATAGCAGCAAAACGCTTTCTTAAACGTCCTACAAACTTAGCAAATTTAAGTTCATCTCTTAAGATCTCTGATGAACGACCTAAATTAAAACCACCGTCAGCAGCAATTCTAGATTCGGGAACACCCAATGCTCTATAAAGTTTCTTTTGGAAATACTCTATATCAGCAAGTTCTCCAAGATTTTGTCCACCAGGTAGAGTTGTAATTTCAGTTCCCCGACCACCTTCTCTTCTAGGCAACCAGAAATCTTCCATCATACTCATAAATTTACGATCATCACGAACTTCACCAGTGTTAGCATCGTAGACTAACTTATTTCTGTAGCGAGACATTACCTCTTTTAGGTATTGTTCTGCTTTTACTTTTGGTAGATTACCTACATCAATATAAAATATTCTTCTTTCAGGTGCTCTTGATAGTCTGTAAATAACAAGAGAATCCTCAATCATTCTAAGTTGATTAAGTGCCTTAATTGCTTTATGAAGATATGAAAGAACTCTATTCTTATTTCTGTCAACTAACCCAGAAGTACACATGGTAATAGAATCCTTAGCAATCTTAATAGAATTCTTACCACCTATTTGTCCAATCATTGATGTTGGGTGTTGTACTTTAGGTGTATAAAGATAGAATTCATCAAATTCTGGATTAGGAACTTCTTCTTTATCAGTTTGTATTCTTATAGATGGATCAGTACCTGGTTTTTTCTTTTCTTGACGAATAAATTTTATTTTTAATGGATCAATATATCTAAGATCTTGTATACCATCTTGAGGATTCTTTACGTCAATTACCTTTAAATAATATACTCTTCCATCAACATACCAATTACGAAAAATTTCATGAGACTTTTTATCAAAGTCCATGACCTCTTTTAAATATTTAAATTCTTCTCTAATTTTCTTTTTAATTGGTTCCCCAACTTTCAAATTAGAAAGTTCTACTTCTACAGGAGAATCGTATAAATCACTAACTATCGCTTCATTAACTACATCTTCAATAGCACCATCCGCTTCTGGATGAAGTGCCATCTCTCTATATCTTCTTATTAAATCATATTCTGAACGATATGCACCTTCAATATCTACATATTGACCATAAAATCCACTAGAAATAAAATTATCAACCCCATCCTCATTGTTCTTGGGAACAGGGCTGATAATTGTTTTGGATTTCTTCTGTGTATCCTCAATTGAAAAACCGAAAAGTTTTGCCATAGTATAATACTCTTTAGCCTACTATTATAGCACTATTTAGTTGATGTCGTCACCACCAGCATTTGGACCAGTGCCTTTAATTGCTTCCCAGTACTGAACTTGTAGTTCAACTGTAAACTCTTGAATCCCTGAAGCATCGTAAGATAGTTCAATAGGACCAACTTGAGTTGGGAAAGTATCATAAAAACGATAAGATCTTAATGTGGATCCATCACGATCTAACTGATAAACATAAGCATCTGCCTGATAATCTGCTGGATTAACTAAACCAGTATTATCAGAAAGTCTGTTAATAGTATTCTGCCATTTTTCAAACGCTGAACGAATAGCAAAATCCGTATCGTTGATAACAGTAACAGTCCAAGAATCAAATGTTCTATCTCCAGCAATTTTAAGAACCCTTCCTCGGAAAGGAACTTCGATCTGAGCAACGTTGGATGCTGGTAAATTAGCACCCTTTACTAAGAATCTTGCTTTGTCTAAAACATCCTGATCTGGAGCAGATGTATCAGGAAAAGTGAGGACAACTTCAAATAAATTGGCACGAGCACCACCACCCGTTAACTTACTCTTGAAGTTTGAAATCGTCCTTAGTGGTGGTGGATTGACTTGGTTTCTAGCCATGATTGTTTTTTAAACCTCTAATTAAACGGAACCGATTACTTCTTCAAACGAAACACCAGTTCTGGTGGCAACAAAGGTAAGACCAATGAAGTTAATAGAACGTGCAGGTTTGATGAATATGTCAGCAACAAACTCGTTATTATCAATAACTGCTGCTGTATTGTTTGTTTCGTCACAAACAACTACGAAGTCGAAGATACCCCTCTTCGCTTGAACATCCCTTAAGAATGGTTCAACTATATTTACAAAGTTTGTCCTTGTAAGTTCATCGTTGAACTCAAAAAGTTGATCCTTAGCTGCTGCTGATATAGCATCTTCTAAGAAAATGAACAACCTACGAACGTTGATTCTATCAAATGCTGATGATTTAGCAAATGCTGTCTTATCACCAAATAATACAATTCCAGCACCAGGTGAGTTAATTACAGGGTTAACTCTGTTTGAATACAGAATGTCTCTCTGTTTCTTACCTGGATTATAGACCAACTTAACAGCATTAAGGATTGCTCCTCTTGCTGTTCCTGCTGGTGAGAACCAAGGGAACTGTTCAAGACTTGTTCTAGCACAAGTTCCAGCAATGTCTCCATTTAATGGAATATATCTAAACGTATTATTGAAGCGATCATACATGTATTTGTATCCGCTATCAAGAACACCATAAGAAGATGATGTAACTGGAGAATAGAATTTAACAATATTCTCAGTTATTGTGTCTATTTCATTTACAGTAGGTAATGTTCCGTCTGTAGTTTCATTTAAAAACGCTTCTCTATATGGAGAAACAAATGCCACACAATCCTGTCTTCCTTCAGCAACCGCAATTACTTTCTGAGCAAGTGCTCTTGCGTGTGCCATTGGATATGCTGCAGATCCCATTAGAATGAAATCAACATCAGTTTCTTCTGCGTTATCAAATAGTGTATATCCACTAATAATGTCATCTAAACCAGAAGTAAAAGCACCATCTATATCGGCTGCCTTTATATTCTTAGCATCATCATCAGCAGTACCACCATAAAGATAACCTTTTTCTAAAAGATTGTTATAGTTACCAACAGATGAGAAATTAACATTTGCTGCAGGTTGGTTCCAACCGTTATCAGAATCAACTTCAAACGTAGAAGGAGAATTACCAAATGAAGTTGTTGTAACTCCAACTGGCATTTGACCACCGAAGATATATCTTGAATTAACTTCTAGATACTTTCTCCAATAAGAAGAACTTCCAACAGAGAATTCAGCGTCTGATGCTTTTGAAAGATTTAGATGTTTCTCTAATATTGTACCAGCATTACCTGTTACAGTTCCTTCATCGTCAATGACAACAACATGAACTTCATCAAATCTACCACCTCTTCCAGCAACATATGATGATGTACCAGGTTTGTTAGCTACCTGACTCCAATCATATGCTCCTACATTTAAATCAAGTTTCTGAGATTCAAACCAATCATACTCTCCAGTATATGAAGCAGTAACTAATCCTACTGTTTGTCCAGGTGTGTGGAACTTAGCAACACCTGTTTCAGGGAATGCATAATTTCCATTCTTCTCATAGTCTCTGTCAGTAACAGTTCCGTCATCGGATACATGTTTTACTAGTTTTACAGCAACTGTACTAAGTCCAGATACAGCATCGCTAGATACGATCTCGGTTAGAACTCCACTGAAATGTCCGTCTAAGTAAGCAGTTGCTCCAGTAGAAACATTAGTTGTAATAACTGTTGAGTTAAGAGGAACAGCTACAGTAACGCCCATTCCCACTACAAGACCAGCAGTTGGGATTCCTTTAAGTGCTTGGTCTGCTTTACCATCAATAATCGCAACTCTTAAACCGTTCGCCCAAGTACCAGGTGAATTGGCAACAATAGGTGCGTTAGTGATTGGGCTTTCATCATACCCAAGTTGCTGATAATGTTCTCTTCCTTTTATTTTAATACTAGTTGCAGCACCAACTTCATTAAAGATAGCAGCATTCTTCAGATTTTGATCATCTGCTCTAACTACGCTTAATGTTCCACCATACGCCAAATATGATGATGCTACCAACCAATTCTCGTAATGCTTATCAGTTGAATATGGCTTACCATAAGTTTGAAGTAGATCCTCCTCACTCTCTATAAGTTGTGGATCTCCAACTGGTCCCTTCTCGAACGGGGATACAAGTGCTCCTGTCGATCCACTCGTAGGATCCACTCTTCCAATTGTTAGATCAACCTCTCTTACGACAATTCCAGGAGATGCTAAATTTAATGGCATCTTTTGTTCTCCGAATCTCAGATTATTGCTGAAATTATTTATGGTTTACCATGTTTCTATCGGGGAAACCATACATGAACATTACCAATCTGGATATAACCAATCAACAAATTTTATTTTATTCCTTCTACTATTAACTATTCTTTTTACTGTACATATTTTACATTCATAAGAATATGCTGATGGATATGTTCTATCTTTACGTGTCAAATAAAAATCTTCCATCAAATCCTTAACCTTACCACAACTTCTACACTTCCGTTCTTTTAAGAGTAAATGATCTAATTCTATTTGATCTTCAAAATCCATCTATTGATACAAGTAAGTTGAAATGATATATTTTTTATTCTTCTTAGGTGGAACACCACGATGTATAAAATTCCAAGTAGCTGGAAACATAAGTATTCTTCCTGCAGATGGTCTAACTTTTTTACCACTAATAAACTCTGTATATCCAGCTCCACCAATACCAATATCATTTAAATAAATTAGCATTGCTATCATTCTTACATTGCCTTTTTCTGAAATAGCAAAATCATCATGCCAATGAAAATATCCACCTGGTTCATATCCTTTTACATTATATCCACTATCACTAAAACCATCGCCATGAAATGGTCTTGGTCTTGGACTTAACTTATTGAAGAATTTATAAGAATGGTCGATATAATCTTGAATCATATCTGCAACAATATGACACAGCATATTATCAATATCCTTCCATTCTTCATGCTCACTAACCAATAAATCTGTGGAAGTCTTTAAACTAGAATCTACTACCTTTCTATCAGATCCTATTCCAACCATACCATGTTGTTTTCTATTATCACTCTCATACCTGTTAATAATATCATTACATATATTTTTACTTATAACATTATCTTTAACATAGATGAAATCATCAAAATTCATTACCTATAATCCCACATATAAGATCGATCACCATATTCATCAGTATGCCATACATCACCCTCATTGTCAACAAAAGTACTATCATCTAGACCATCAGCAACAAATCCAAATGGAGCCATATCCTGTTCTATCTGATTCTTTTGTTCTTCATATATTCTTTTACGAACATCATTGTCCGTCATTTCTTTAAAATAATCTTGTGCTACTACCCAAGCAAATATGACAAGGCACATAGCAAGGTCATCATTACAACCTTCCTCTGCCTCAAATGAATTATGCTTTTGAGCAAAGGTAGTTAATTCTGATATGATCTCATAATCACTAACTAATATCTTATCATCTTCAAGCATAGTCTTCAAGTTAGAACAACCTAACTTTTTAACTGCTGCTGTTGTTCTTACACCCAACTGACATTTCTTTCCAGAGAATCCTTGTCCAACAATCTGTCCATTTCTTCCTCTCATAGATGCCATAAGAAGATTATCATACTCTAAATCATATTGAAGAATACTTGCAACCTGATCACCAATATCATTTACTTCCACTAATATGAATGATTCATTATATCCCTTTGCTACATCATGTATGATGTTTGGAAACAACATAGGTTTAATTTCATTATTTCTATACTTTGCTACAACCTTATATGGGAAGTTTGTAATATCAAAAACTATAAAAGCAGAATAATCGTTACCCAATCCACGAGCAACGTCAACTGTCATCATATAATTATGTTCTGGTATTGGTGTTTCGTAAATATCAAGTCCAGCATTTCTTTGTAGTGGATCATCATATACTAAAGTTTTAAGTTTAGTAGCAGAAATTAGAGTATTAACAGATCCTAAGAATTCACATTCAAACTCAACCTTAAACTGTTGTTCTGATGTATTGGAGATAGTTTGCTCTTTCCATTCAGAATCTCTACCAGGTACCTCCGACCAGTGGACATCTGTGGGAACATAATCACTCTTATCTCTTTCGGCATCATGCCACATACGATAAAAATGATTCATACCCCTTGGAGTAGAAACGATAATTACTTTAGTACTTTGTCCAGAAGTAATAGTTGGATAAACGGAAGCAAAGAAATCATCAGCAATGTGATTCGGGATGAATGCGAACTCATCCAAAAATATGACATTATAAGATCCACCACGAACAGCAGAGGAAGAAGTAGAGTTTGCCGATATTTTAGATCCATTTTCTAATTCCAGAGAACCTTTATTCCAAGATATTATACCTTGTTGCATCCACCGAGGCAAATTTTCATATGCAAGTTGCAATCTGCCAAGTAGATCTCTAGCCGTGGACGCTTTGTTCGCCAGAACAGCAATGTTGACATTATCGTTGAAAACTGCATAGTGTAGAAGATAAGATATACAAGTGGTAGATTTACCTGTTTGCCGAGGCATCTTACAGATATTAAATCTATTCTCGTGGAATCTATTAATTAACTTCTCTTGGAAGTCATACATGTTAAAGGGAACTAATCCTTCATCAAGAGAAACAATCTTTATATAATTTCTAGTAAAATATACGGGATCTTCTTTACACTTTAAAAATTCTCGAATATTTTCTTCCGAGAATTCTATAGGGGTATTCGCCTTCTTAAGGTTAGGATTACCTAGATATACTTCTGCCATAATAAAAGAAAATTACTTACTAATCAGTAAATCCTGCTGATGCTCCTTTTACTGCAGCGTTTGCAGCATATACAGTATGTTGACTATCTTTCTCTAAGAATTCAACTGAACCTGCTGGCATAGTAAATGAACCAAGAGTATCTCCATTAGCACTTTCGCAAACATATACTAGATGAGCACTTGTATCAGTATTAACAAGTCTTACAACTGTAGCATTTCCAAATGTACTAGATGCTCCTTTAGATGTTGGACTTGCTGCTTCAGACCCCTTAATCAAAGTTCTTGACATTACTCTTACTTACACTATAGAGTTATTTAGATTGGACCTAATTTATGTGAAAGGACCAAATGTTTGAGCTGTTGGATTACCATTAGTAGTAATAGATCCAGGACTTACAGTAGCAGCAGTAGTAGAAGTAGATGATTGACAACATAAAAGCACAGTACCACTTATATTTGTAAGTGCTGATGTAGGTGGGGTAAAGTTAGATTTATAAATT